>ERZ773197.1415-NODE-1415-length-16594-cov-2.595502_pt1 | contig 16594 bp, 10 predicted proteins | sample MGYA00580999_ERZ773197 | MGnify/ENA primary metagenome ERZ773197 (study PRJEB29015, sample SAMEA2738166) | human oral metagenome | biome: human oral; feature: human-associated habitat; material: saliva | place: China | collected 2185 ...
GGCAGACCGAGACGCTGCGGTTGGCTCGATCTCATAGTAGTAAAATATGCAGCTCGTATCAGCGGACTGACAGGAATTTCCCTTATGCTTTTGGATGTGCTCAGCGAGTTCGATACCATACGCATTTGCGAGGGATATAAGCACGAAGATGAAATCCTCACGGATTTTCCTGCAAGACTTGATGTGATGGAAGAAAGTCAGCCTGTATATAAGGATATGGAAGGTTGGAAAGTTGATATTACCGGCTGTCGCAGCTATGACGAATTGCCGGAGCAGGCAAAAGCGTATATAGCTGAAATCGAGCGTTTTACAGGAGTTCCTGTAAAGATTGTTTCGGTAGGACCTGACAGAGAGCAGACCATAATCAGAACAGAAATGTTCTAATCGCATGGAATGTAGGATATCGTTTTTGTAGTTTGAATATCAAAACATTGCAAAATGAAGGCACTTGAAAAATAATGCAATGCATTTCATTTTTAAGTGATATGTAGGCGAATTTTAGCAGGAATGTTGAAATTATAAGCCTTTTCAATGTTTGAAGCAATGCAACAATAACACATTTGAAATAAGACAATATATAGTTACAAAATAGCTTGCACAACAATATATAGCGGTTAGCAAAAAATAAAATGTAAATAAATACCAAAAATTGCCCGAATGAAGCTTCATTCGGGCAATTTTTCACAAATTTAACACAAAAATATGGTAGACTGTAGACTGTGAGGCAGAAAAAATGAATTTTAAGCGAGAAAAGACCTATAATCCCTATCTGCATGACACGATAATAGAGAACATTTTTTTAATGGAATATATGCCAATAGCCGACGGTGAACATATAAAAGTTTATCTGACGGCACTCATGTATACGGACACATCGGAGATGTCAAATTCTCTTATAGCCAAACATTTGGGTATATCGGAGGAAGATGTTCTCAGAGCGTGGAATTATTGGGAGAGTTGTGGAGTTATACGCAAGATTTACAAAGATCCTGAAGATCGTTTTCACTATACGGTGCAGTTTCTAAATATGAAAGACCGGATTTACGGCAATTCCGAAGAACTTTCGGAGATATCCAAAAAATCTGAAACCGTATTGCCGGATGAAATGGACGACAGACTGCTAAAAGGATTGTTTGAAGAAATTCAGCAGATAGCGGCCAGGATATTTGAAGGAAACGAAGCGCAGAAAATAATATCGTGGATATACGACGATAAACTCCAACCTCAGCTTATAGTATTTGCATATAAATATAGCAAGAAGCGAGGAAAGAGCAGCTTCAAATATACGTCCAGAGTTTTAGAAAACTGGATAAGAGACGGATTGTATACAGTTGAAGCTGTAAAGGAAAGTCTGTCCGAGAACGATGAGCGCTACCACAGATACAAGCGAATAATGAAAGCCTTAGGATTTCATCGTGGAGCGACAGAGTTCGAGCAGCAGACCATAGACAGTTGGTTTGACAATTTAGGATTCGGAATGGATAAAGTATTGGAAGCTTGTGCAAGAACAAGCGGCATTTCCAATCCTAATATAAATTATGTAAACAGCATTCTGTCCGGTTGGGCAAAAGGCTCTGTCAAATCAACAAGCGGCACATCACAAAAGTCCGGAAACGGAAGCATAATGGCGCAAGTGCGTAATAAGTACGAAGAAACGAGAAAGAAACATACAGCCGAGCTGGAAAATCATCGCAAAGAGGTTTACGGCAAGGCACCGCATATGCGGGAATTGGAGAGCGAAGAGCGAAAAACCTTGCAGAGTTTGTCAAAAGCGGCACTGTCGGGAGGATATGCAGGTCGGGATTCGGCAACCGACCTGCGAACCCGCATAGAAGCTTTGGCAGAAGAAAAGAATCGAATTCTCAAGGACTTGGGGTATCCCGAGCATTATCTTGAAAGAAAGTATGACTGTAAAATTTGCAAAGATACAGGAATACTTGACAACGGAGAACGCTGTCGCTGCTTCAATGAAAAGTTGAAACAGTTTTTGAAGTAGGATGCGAAGACAAAATTGGAATTTTTAAATAAAGGTTTCATGTATTTCCTATCGAAAGTAAGTTTCGCATCGATATGACGCTGAAAGGTGGCGTATGCAAATGAAGAAACGAATTAGTAAGAAACAGATAAGAAGAATGGCTGAGCGATCGGAAGGAGATGATGCAATCGGAAGCATTTATGCTACGAGTTCATCTGAAAAAGCTCGGAAAAGCCGTGATGATCAAAAAGATTTTTCTGAACAATCAGAAGTATTCAAATATGAAGAATCGGAAGAATCGGCAGGATTGAATCATTTGGCAGTAGAACAGTCTCAAACAAAGTTCTCTGCCATATCTAATTTATATGAGAGTTATGTAAAATGGGATGATGCCTCCGAATCGTTCAGACAGACAGTATCGGAGATGCTCGACAACATCATAGACAAAGCTGCCGATATGGCGGACTTTGTTGCGACTGTATTTAAAAAGCATCATTATAAAGAGGTCAAGGAGCATCACCTCAAAAAATACAGAGAACATAAGATGAGGCTCTATGCGATAGAGCTTAAGCGTCGTTACTTGATAAAAGCCGTCGAAGACCTTATGGACAGAGGTGCGGAGCGTATATTTGATAACAAAAGACGCATTGCGAGGACATCTGCAACGGTACTCGGCGTATTTATGGCGTTCTGCGTTACAGTAAATGCAGGCACTGTATACCATTATTCGTATCATGGCGAAGAACTCGGTACGGTAAAGGATAAAGCAAACATCGCACAGGCAACGAGCCTCGTGGAAAAAGATGTGACTGCAAATACCGGAAAGTCGATAGATATAAAGGCGGATTCCGAAGATATAACTTATAAAAAGACCTTCGACTTCTCCACAATTATAAGCGATAAGAAAGTAGATTCAACGACGGAAGCCGCAAATAAAATAGCAAATTGCGATGAGCTTGAAGGTAAAGGTTTTGTCATTCGTATCAACGGTGCGGATTTTGCGTTTGTAGATACTCAAGCTACGGCAGAAAATATATTGAAAGATGTCAAGGCAAAATACTGTACAGTATTTGACGATCCCGCAGAAAAGATAGCAGTAGTAAACGATGAACCTGCAACTTCTGAAGATGTCGGGCAGGACAAGGCAACAGCTTCGGATAAAGCCGCAACTTCCGTTAAAGGTATGGTAGCGGAAAGAGTCATAGCGGCAGGTAAAGCTGCAAATACAGACGGGGTTCAGGGAAAAGTTGAAGTTAATCCTGCCGTAACAAGAAATATAATACTTGCACAACTTGCAAAAAAATCCACACTCGTATCAGTAGGGATGGAAGCGGTTGACACGAAAACAGGCGCAATAGATGCGATTTCGACCTTAGAGTATGAATATGAAGACAATGGCGATTACGATAATGCCGAAAAATATGCAGGCATCGATTTCAGCCAAGTAGATTTTTCAAGCTTGGAAGGAATAAGTCCCGACAATGTTTCCTTTGCGGAAAAAGTTGAAATTTTACCGGTTACAGCTAAAGTCTCACAGTTTATGGATTACGGTGATGCCATAAAGCTTTTCCTCGATGACGAGGGACACAGTACGGCTTTGACCGTAAGGACTTCGGAGATTGCGGTTTACAATGCTCCGGTAAATTATGTTACGGTTTATGAAAAGTCGGACGATATGTACGAAGGCGAGACCAAAGTTATAACTCCGGGTAACAACGGAGAAAAGAAAGTTGTAGCATACATAACTAAAGAAGACGGCAACGAGGTAGGTAATACTGTTCTTTATGAAGAAATGACAAAAGAAGCGATAACTGCCGTTGTTAAGATAGGGACGAAGGATAAGCCGAGTACGGATCCTACAGGGCACTATATAGTTCCTACAAACGGACACCTTTCGTCACATTTCGGCTATCGCTGGGGAAGGCTCCATGCAGGTATAGACCTTGCTGCACCTGTCGGAACTGCTATATACGCAGCTGACGGAGGCACAGTTACATATGCAGGATACAATTCGGGCGGATACGGAAATCTGATAAAGATTTCTCACGGTAACGGGGTGGAAACCAGATACGGACATTGCAGTTCAATAAATGTATCCGTTGGCGATAAAGTTGCTCAGGGGCAGTTGATCGGAAAGGTGGGAAATACCGGAAGAAGCTACGGCAATCACTGCCACTTTGAAATACGCATCAACGGCGAGGCTGTAGACCCGCTGAAATATCTTTAGTATTTTGAATTAAGATTATATGAGGAGTCGATGAACCTGACGGGCATCAATGCAAGGAATTAATCCGGAATTTTGATATAAGCCCGACAGGCTCTCGGCTCTTTTGTCGTTTATTTAACCTTGTGTTACAAGCTTGCTATAGGTTTGAAAACGGTATACCTGTATGATAAAATAAGATAACTCGGAAAGGCAGCTTCCGCAAAGTCGGGTGCAGTTCGAAAAAGGCTGCAATACGCAACAAGAGGAGGACGGAATGGACGATAATAAAGATAAAGTTCTTATAGTTGAGGACGAAAAATCTATTTCGGATATAATAAAATTTAATTTAGAAAAGGAAGGATTTCAGGTATGCGTCGCATATGACGGTGAGGAAGCCTTATTAACTGCAAAGGTTGAAGAACCGAGCTTGATTCTTTTAGACGTAATGTTGCCTAAGGTTGACGGCTTTACTGTCTGCAAAAAGATACGAGAAACGAGCAATGTTCCTATAATAATTCTGACGGCAAAAGAAGAAGAGGTTGATAAAGTACTCGGTCTCGGTCTCGGAGCTGATGATTATATGACAAAACCTTTCGGAATGAGAGAACTTATAGCCAGAGTTCGTGCAAATCTGCGCAGAGTCCTGTTGTCGGCGGACAGCTCGGAATCAAAGCTGCTCGACATAGGAAATCTCACCATAGATTTAAACAGATTTGAGATAAGAAAAGACGGCACGGTGCTGGAGCTTACACTCAGAGAATTTGAACTTTTAAGATATTTGGCGGAGCGTGCCGACAAGGTCTTTTCAAGAGAACAACTTTTGGAAGAAGTTTGGGGCTATGAATATTATGGAGACATCCGTACTGTCGATGTAACAGTCAGAAGGCTTAGAGAAAAGCTCGAAGATGATTCGAGCCATCCTAAATATATAATGACCAAAAGGGGCATAGGATATTATTTTCACGATCCGCAGAGCAAATAGAAAGTAAAAGCAGATGAGCAGATTCCGCTTAAAAATGAGTTCATTGAACATAAAGACCAGTATAAAATGGCGTATAATGCTGACCTTTTTTATCATTGTGTTCATTTCACTTACAATAGCAGGAGTTTTTATTACAAACTCTCTAAAGACATATCAGATAAATTATGTAAAGACCGGCTGTGAAAAAACCGCAGATATGATAAAGGTTTCCATGCCGTTCAGCGAAATTGGCGACTTGCGGGATAAAACGGAAACCATAAGGGCTGTACTGGATGAATGGCAGACGGGCAAAGATTACGAGGTCTTTATAATAGGCAAAGAACTTGAACTCGTCGCATCGGATAACAGCTCGCTTCTCGGGCGTTCGTCCATAGGACTGCTCGATGACAATGTAGTAGTCAAAGCCTTATCGGGAGAAAATGCAGAGAGTCAAGGAGTGTTGCGCAACGGCGTTAATATTCTGAACTACGCAGAACCTATAGAGGGTCGTAATAATGAAATCATAGGAGTATTATACATAAGAGCAAATCTTGCCGGTGCCTATGATATGGAAAAAGCCACAAGAAAAACCTTCATTCAGGCTATGCTCATAACCATACTGCTGACTTTGATACTGTCATTTTTCATCACGAGCAGTATCACAGAGCCAATCAACGATTTGACGCAAAAAGCCGAAAATATGGCATCGGGCGATTTTTCTCAAATAATAGAGGTGAAGTCGGATGACGAAATCGGACGATTGGCGGATATGTTCAACATACTCCGTCAGGAGCTGGATAATAAGATAAGCGAAATTTTTAACGAGAAAAATAAACTTGAAACAATTTTGAGATACATGGCGGACGGGCTTATAGCAACCGACCTTTACGGCGATATAGTTCATATAAATGCGGCAGCTAAAGAGCTGCTGGAAATAAGAACTGAAGAAATATCGAATCTCAACTTCGATTTCATCATGAACCGCATAGGCAAGAAAGATCTTGCCGACGGCATAAATATGGCGGCATCAACGGAGCTTATAAGCGAAGTGCTGGCATACGGCGATAAGGCACTGCATATCAGATACGCCAGAATAGTAGATGACGAAGAAAAAGATATAGGCGTGATAATGTTGATTCAGGATATTACGGAGAGACAGCGTTTAGAGCAGATGCAGTCCGATTTTGTGGCAAATGTTTCACATGAATTGCGCACACCGCTGACAACGATAAAGAGCTATTCGGAGACTCTCGCCGATGGCAGCGTTACCGATGCCGATACCATGAAGCATTTCCTCGGCATAATAGACGAAGAAGCTGAGAGAATGACGCATCTAGTAAAAGATTTGTTACAACTTTCCAGCTTGGATAACAACGCCCGCATGAATATGCGAGAGATAAATATAAATGATTTGATGGCGGATTGCGCCGAAAAAATACGCTTTACGGCACAGACAAAAAATCAGACCGTCATTTGCGATTTCAATATGAGAGACGCATTGTACGTCATGGCGGACAGAGACCGCATGATGCAGGTAATATTGAATGTTCTCACGAATGCCATAAAATACACTCCGGAAGACGGAATAATAAGCATGGATGTGAGAAAGAGAGATAATACTGTGCATATAACAATAAAAGACAACGGTATAGGTATAAGTAAAGAAGAATTGTCGAGAATATTTGAACGCTTTTTTAGAGTCGACAAAGCGAGATCCAGATCTATGGGCGGTACGGGGCTCGGACTTTCCATAGCGAGACAAATCGTTGAGGCTCACAACGGTACGATAACGGCTGACAGTGTAGAGGGGAAAGGTACGGAGGTTCTTATAATTTTGCCGCTGTCGTGGAACAGAGGAGAGCGTAATATACATTAGCTCAAGAGGATGAGGCATATGGGCATCATAAAAAAGAATTCAGGTAAAAAATTGCCGGAAGACAATATAATAGACCTTGACGCAAAAAAAGAAAAACGGCGTCAGGAACGTCGTGCCGCTGCCGAAGAGTTAAGAAAAAAGCGCGGTAAAAAGTCGTTGAAGCAGACTATGATGGATGAGGTAGCTGCGGATGAACTGCATGCGGACAGACAATCTTATTCTTCGGATTACAGAATAGGAATGTCCGATGCGGGAGCTGCGGCATTAGACAGAAAATCTATGCGAGGCAGAAGAAAAAAAGGCATGAGTACCGCTATGAAAATTTTAATCGCAGTGGTAATCGTTGTTTTTCTTGCGCTGTCAATGTCGATAAAGCAAATAGTATCCTTGAAAATTCAAGAATCCGAAGCCGAAGAAAGAGTCAAACTTCTGCGTGAGCAAAAGGAAAAGCTCGAAGCGGATACGGCTCAGATAGGAACGGATGAAAATATAGAAAAACAGGCAAGAAATTGGCTCAAGATGGCAAAGCAGGGAGAAACTCTATATATAATAAGCGATGCGAGAGGAAATAACCGCTCCGCCGGAGAAAAAGCCGAAATGGATGAATCGAAGAAATAATGTTGATTGTAAAAGAAGTAATAGTTGTAGAAGGCAGAGATGATATAGATGCCGTACAGAAAGCAGTAAAAGCCGATATTATAGCAACTCATGGATACGGAATATCCAAGGCTACGATAGAGCGCATCCGCTCGGCGTACGAAAAAAGAGGGATTATAATTCTGACCGATCCGGACAGAGCGGGACAGAAGATAAGACAAAAGCTGACGGAGATGTTTCCGAATGCCTTGCAGGCACATATTTCAAAAAAAGAAGCAATATCTGACGGAAACATAGGAGTGGAAAATGCAGCTCCCGAAGTGATACGCCTTGCAATAGAAGCAGCAGGGCGCACCCTCACCGAAGCATCTTCTGAATTCACCCCGTCCGACATGTCCTATTACGCCCTCACAGGTGCGCCCTTTTCACGCGCGCTCAGAGACGAGCTCGGACGCAGACTCGGCATAGGATACGGCAATGCGAAAGCATTTTTAAAACGGCTAAACGGCTACGGCATTTCGCGCGCAGACTTGGAAAAAGAAGTCGGCGACATTTTAAAGAACGAAAGCGACGACAAAAAAGGAGAAAATAAAATATGAGCACAAAATTCCGTCATGCAAAAAGTCTCGGACAAAATTTTCTCACAGACAGGAGCATAGTGGATGAAATCATAGCAGGTTCGCTCATAGGCAACGACGACTTCGTTATCGAGATAGGGCCTGGCATGGGAGTGCTCACGCAAGAACTTGCGGATATCGCCGCTAAAGTAGTTGCGATAGAGATTGACACCCGTCTTATCCCTATACTGAATAAAAAATTTGCGTCATACGACAATGTTGAATTTATAAACGAAGATGTGATGAAGTGCAATATAAACGAAATAATTGCGGATCACAGAACAAAAAATTGCAAGTCGGTCAGAATCGTAGGAAATCTTCCGTATTATATAACGACTCCGATAGTGATGAAACTGTTGGAGGAAAAAGTCGAGGCGGAGAGCATAACGGTTATGATACAAAAAGAAGTTGCGGATCGCATAGTTGCGGAGCCGGGCAGCAAAGCATGCGGAGCAATAACTGCATCGGCAGCTTATTATTGTGAAACCGAGCGCATAACGGAAGCTCCGGCGAGTGCGTTTGAGCCCCGTCCTAAGGTTGACTCTACGGTTATACGCCTCGATGTCAGATCTGCGCCGCCGGTGGAATTACTGGAGGAAGAGTCCTATTTCGAAGTTGTGAAGTACGGCTTTGCACAGCGGAGAAAGACCTTGTTGAATGCACTTACGGGTATGCGCGGCATGGACAAGGCGGCTGTGGGAGCGGCGCTGGAATCGGCAGGTGTGGATGCGAAGCGCCGTGCGGAAACGCTGAGCATAGACGAACTTGCAGCGGTCGCCAATGCGGTGGTCGCACTGCAACGTACCGCTCGTTAATTTGGAATGCCAACTTTCGCAGTTAAGAGTGCAATGTTTGTCAGTCGCAAGTGCAAATCAGAAATCGCAAGCGGACGGATGCGATACATGCACTCGTCAGTCGTAAAAAAGCGGTATGCTTAATTTGCAGCACTTTCGCATTTGCAATGGCAGCGTATGTCGGATGTTGAGAGAGGCAAACACGCCGCTCGCATGCGAATTCGCACAGTGCAGAAAATTGTTGCAGATATAAATGACTATTATAAATATTAACAGTCGTTAATATTCGTTAATATTCGTTAATAATCATATAATAAATACTTTAGCAAGACAGAGATATAATACTATGTAAACGCCGAAAGTTTCAGCGGAGCATTTCAAACGGTGCAAACTGCGGCAACAAAAGTTTATATTTTAAGAAAGGAATTAAAATATGAATCGGCTCATGAAAGAACTGTTGGACTGGAAGCTTCAATTTCAAGATTACAAAGCTCTGGTACTGACAGGCAGCACCGAGGAAGACAGGACAGAAGTTATCAAAGCATTTGCGAAGCGCTGCTTTGATAACATGATTCACATCAACCTTAAAAACAATCAAGAAATCAGAGAGTACATCAACACTCATCCGACAGGCAGAGATGCCTATCTCTACATAGAACACGCAGTTCACGACATGATAGTACCGCTCGAAACCCTGTTGATTTTCAACAATGCGGATTCCCTTGAACGAGAGGCATGTTGGGAATATGCGAGAAGTTTTTTTGAGCCGGAAGATATGAGTTTTTTGGCAATAGTAGGAGAATTCAGCGAAGAAGAGCTTGCAGCGGCGGAAGAGTACTGCACGGTACTGCGACTGCCGGAAAAAGAACAGCTTTAAAAATATGGTAAACAAACTTATAAGAAGTCAGCAAATCGCAGAAAAGACGGAGGAAAACAATGAGTATTTTTAAATCGCCACGAACAGCGGTGCGTACGGCATTTGTAACACTGCTCGCCTTAGCGATGGTTACGGGAACGGTGAATATACCTATGTTCGCCGGCATAACCGAAGCGGAAGCGGCAGTAAATTTCAAAGACATGTCGAATCACTGGGCAAAGAACTATGTGCAGAAAGCTGTGGATTACGGCTTTGTAGACGGCTACAATGACGGCAGATTCAGACCCGATCGCCCGATAACGAGAGCCGAATTCAGCAAGATGCTGAACCTCGCAATAGGCAATGAAAGCACAGCAAAGATAGGCTTCTGGGATGTAGATCCGGATATGTGGTATTACGCAGATGTAGCCAAGGGCGTAGCGGCAGGATATATCAGCGGTTACAGCGATACGGAATTCGCTCCGAACAAAAACATTTCCCGTCAGGAAGCAGCGGTAATGCTTGCACGAATAGTTCCGTCAAACAACAACGGCACTACACTCAAGCCTTATGGAGATTACGCAGCTGTAGGCTCATGGGCGGTTCCGGCTATGCAGCGCATGACGGCAAAGAATTACATCGGCGGTTACAATGACGGCGACCTGCATCCGAGAGACAATCTTACGAGAGCGCAGGCTGCGAAAATTATAGATGACATCATAGATAATGAAAAAATCGTAAAAAACAATCAGAGAGTTGTACTCTCCGGAGTAACGCTCAAGGATACCATATATGCAAATCGCATATCCGTAGGGTCGGATGTTGAAAACGGAAATGTTACCATATCCGGCTGTACGGTTTTGGGTGAACTCAATGTAGAGGGCGGCGGCTCGGATGACAACAGCGGTATAACCGTTTTGAACAGCCGCATAGCTTCGGCTACAGTAAATAAGGCAAGCGGAGTGGCAAGACTCTATGCAAAGGGCGACACTACTATAAAGAACACCAATGTACTTTTGGATGCGAAGCTCGAAAGCGGAATGCTCGCCAAGAACGGCGATTTCGGCAAGGGCTTTGAAAATGTACGCCTGAGCAGAGCTGCAAACGCAGACTTTATCGGCGACTTCCCGCTTGTAAATATCGAAGGCTCAAAGGTTGATATGAACGTGTCCGGCGGAACCGTTACCAAGCTGAATATAGCGCCGACGGCTACGGAAGCCAAAGTCAAAGTTCAGAGGACGGGTACGCTGTCGGAAGTCGATGCGAATGCTGAAGGAACGGCATTTTTGGGAGACGGAAATATAGTCAGACTCAATGCCAATGCAAACGGCATTACTTACGAAAATATACCGGCTCGTGTAATCACAGGAAAAGGCGTTAATACCGATCCTACAAAGATAGCCGGAAGCGAAAAGACTTTCGAGATAAAGAGCAGTCCTGCAAACGGTGCGACAAATGTCGCAAAGACGAGCAATATAAAGCTCGAGTTCAGCTCACAGGTCAGACTTGCTAACCGCATAGGCTCTGCAAATCTGCTCAATTCGGATCAGGCTGAATCTGTAATAAAATTCAGAAAGAGCAAATCAAACGGAAGATCAGTAGCATTTAAGGCGGAAGTTGCCGGCGATGCACGCAGCGTACTTATAAAACCGGATTCTCCGCTTGATTCAAATACTACATATTATCTCGTGATTTCAGCAGGAGATTTGGTTGATTCGTTCAACAACAAGAACGCAGAGTTTACGGTAAGCTTTACTACCGGCGTTACCGCTTCGGAAATAACATTCTCGCCTGCTAACGGTTCTACCAGCGTAGGACTGTCAGCCATGCCGACGATTATATTCAGCAATTCGGTAAGCAGAGGCGACTCGGGTTCGGGTTCGTTGACACCGCAGTATCTGAAGGACAGCGTAATCTCGTTCAAGAAGATAGGTTCAAATGAGACCTCTCGCAGAAAGGTGGACTTTACCGCATCTATAGATTCTTCTAATAAGATTATCACTATAAAACCTGACGAGACACTTGAAGAAGAAGCTACATATTATGTAACGATAAATGGAGGCTCTCTCAAATATGCCGAAAACAAGGCGGAAGTGAGCGAGACGACAGGCTCGTTTACAACCATATCGGAATCGCTGACTTCACGCTCCGTCAAGGCTAAGAGCGATAACAGAGTAACAGCGAGCTTTACGGCACTCGAAGCAGGTAAGGTATACGGAATAATTGTTCCTAAGAATGACCTCAAAAAAGCTGTTCCGACAGCCGCATCTATAAGAAATCACAACTATGTTACAAGCGTTTCAAATAATTCCAAGCATTACGATTATGTCAGCGTAAAAGCCGGATCTCAGGAAACTTTGGACTTCTCGGATCTCGATGCGAATACGGAATACTATGTATATCTGGTGCTTTATGATAATAAGGATCATGCATACAGCGTATTTGAAGAAAAAGTTACCACTTCGGCAAAAGAAATTCCGATTAAGTCGCTGAAAATCAGCGTGCTTGAAGCGGGGCAGACTGAATCGGCTGTAAGCGAAAACATCTCTACATCTTCAACCGAATCCGAATATTTCATCGGAACACAGGAATCTACGACTCTCAGAGTTGATGTAAATGCGGACAAGTCGCTTTCGCCTAAGTACAGCTTTACTTGCGTAGGCGGTCAGGCTACGGGTACGACCATGAATGCCACGAATCCGGGATACGGCTTCGTAACGATTCCGGCAGGAACTGCAGATCCGGGAACTATACAGGTCAAGGTAAGCAGCGATGACGAATCCTATGCGACTACTATATACAGCATCAAGCTGACGAGAATAAACAGTGCGATATCGTCTGTTGCCGTAGGCGACTTGATATCGATTACAAGCTATGATAACGACAGACAGCTGTCTGTAAGACCGAGTGAATATGCGATTCTCAAGGGCGGTTCACGCGATCCTATAATGATGCATATAAATCTTGCCGAGCGCAGCAATAAAAAGAATATCCGAGTGCTTGTATATCACTGGTATAGCGGCAGCGGCAACAGAGGTACATACAACTTTGTCGGCACTGCGGACAAGAACGGTGATGTTCAGCTTGAAGGAACGATAGGACAGTGCGATATTGCAGACGGATATTACAAGATAGTGGTAAGCTCAGATGTTTGCGGAACCGACAGTTCAAATATGAAAAAGACTGAAACCTTTACAAGATACTACAATATCGACTTCAGAAATTAGCAGTTTCTCTAACAAAGCTGTAGTAGATGTGTAATATACCCGTAATTGAAAAAAATTGAGAAATTTAGTATAATAGTTCACAGGTGAAGATATCGATGCAGGCATATGCGCCCGCAGGCTTGCATCGATTGTTTTTTCACAGGTCTTTCAGAATTATATGTTGACTTAATATTGTAGGAAAGGCATAATTAAAAAGGTTAGACTTGCATTAATAGTTATCGATATGTATAATAGACAGTCGGTAGCTGAGTTTTTCATCTCAAGTTACACCTTTATTACATTTCATGTATATTGCTTGACGCGTGTAGGTTATGAAATGTATAATCACAACATGTTAGAAGCGTGTGTCGCCAAAGCACACTTTTCTATATTTAATTTTATGACAAATTGTCTTTACAGAAGGGGAGGACGGTTTGTTACCTAAACAAAGAAGTTGTCCCCTTCAATTGAAATTTCATAAGGAGGAATTTAAAGATGAAATTTAAAAAAGCTTTAGTTGTCATCTTAGCACTCGCAATGGTAGTGACTTTGATGCCAACAGCTGCATTTGCGACTACATCTAATACTGTAACACAGACATATACAGTTGCTGCAAATGCAAAAATCCCGGCACCGGTAGTTCTGAACTTGAAGCTCACTAATTTGGGCGGAATTGATACAACTGATGCAACAAAGTTTTCTTTAACTCTTACAAATGCGGAATTCCAGACATACAGTGCAGTAGGTACTCAGGCAGACGACAAAGATGTTCTGATTAGTGCTCTTGACGGTCATAACAAGACTGATGCATCTGTAGTTCTCGATGCAACTGACAAGGACGGTGCATATGCTCCTATCCCAAATACTAGCGGCAGCGGAACTACCCCATTTCCAAAACTTGCTGCTGCAAATGTTGAACTCGTAAGCGCTGCTGAATCAAAGGCTACTATCCTTGTTAAGAATTATGCTCTTGCTAAAGATGGATATATAAATCTTTATCTTAACATTAAGTCCAAGGATGCAGACGGTGAAGTTAAGGTTGCTGTAGATGGTCTTGATTCCAAGATTTCAAGCGGTACTTACACAGTTGCAACTGTAAACACTAAGACTACAGCTACTAAGGTAATAGGCGATGTAAAGGTTTACGGCAGAACTACTTTCGCAGCTGCAGAAGTAGAAACTGTTGAAAGCACTGTAAACGCTATAACAGGTAATCAGCTCGTGAAGTACACTCTTCCAAGAGATTTTGAGTGGAGCAAGGACACTTATTTCACAGGCGATCTCTTAGACAATACAGTATCAGGGAAAAAGCTGAGCGATGCTGTTTGGACTGCAGATACTGCAAAACCGACAGCAGATAAGCACTACTGGATAGACGGAAGATCACTTTATGTTTACATTCCTGTAGCTAGTGCTGATAATACCAGACAGGCTTTGACTATCTATCCTTCAGTAGTAGTTACTAAGGCTGCAAAGATGGGCGACATCACTTTAGATATATCTACAGAGAAAGCATCTGATAGTAAAGGCATGATAGCTTCTGAAAGCGGACTCTTGATTGCTAAGTATGGTGATGAAGCTGTTAAGGTTTCTACAGTAGAAGAAAAAGATCTCCCTAAGGTAGTTTCCGGTAAGGAAGCAACTGCAGACGATAAGCCGTTTGTAGTAAAGGTTTCTCTTGCTGAATCTGTAAAGGGCTCTCTCTCTCTTAAGAGACCTATCGACTTTACATTCAATAAGGAAGTACAGGTTACTGACGGAAAAGACATTAAGTACTATGTAAGCGACTCAAGCCTTTCTAAGAAATATAAGGATGCTGGTAATACTAACATTGGCTTAGACATCGATGCTGGTAAGACTAAGGACAGATCAGAATTCACTGTTGAAGTTAATGATCAATATACTGGATGGAGCAATACTAAGTCTAACAACATCACATTCTTCATCCCTGTAACAGTTAAAGCTGATTACACAGGCGACATCAAGCTCAATATTAAGGGCAATAGAGCAGGCGTAGAAAGCACTGACCTCGTAGTTGGTAAGGCTGCTCCTCCAATCACACTTGAAACTAAGGTAACAAAGGTTATCAACGGTGCTCAGAAGCAGGCTCTTGCAGACATCATAATCAAGGAAAACGTTCCTGGTTACCTCAAGGATGATGCAAATAATAATACTTTAGCTCTCGCAATCGACACTCTCGGTCTCACTAATGGCGTTTCTTTTGATAATGCAAAGGTTGAAGTAACTGAAGGTGACCTCGAAATCGATTCTAAGGTTGAAATGGCTAGCTCTAACGCAAAGGTTAAGAAGTATGAGACTGATGCAGAGTATCTCATGAAGATAAAGATAAAGGATTCTTCTACTAAGGCTTCTACTATCAAGATTTCAGGCGTTACTGCATCTCTCTCAAGACTGCTTCCTGAAGGCGATTATAAGCTCGAAGTATTCGGTCCTGCAGTAGAAGACAATGCAGCTTACAATGATCGTGATTTCAACGTAGCTACAGTTAGAACTTCTTATGTAAACATCGCAACTGCAGCTGATACTCAGCAGGCAGCTGTAAACTCCAAGTTCGTTATCGGCGAAATGAAGTATACTGTAAACGATGTAGAACAGACTATGGATGTTGCTCCGTTCATCGACGCTAACAACAGAACTATGGTTCCTATCCGTTACGTTGCTAACGCTCTCGGAGTAGCTGATTCCAACATCACTTACGATAACGCAAGCACTACTGCTACTATCAGCGGTCCAAGCAATGTTGTTAACGTAAGAACAGGCAGCAAGGTTCTCGTTGCAAGCACAGGCAATATCACTATGGACACAACTGCAGTTAACTCTAACGGCAGACTCTATGTTCCTGTAAGATTCATTGCTAACGCTCTCGGCGCAGAAGTATCTTGGGATCCTGCAACAAAGACTGTTGCTGTATTCACATCTTCTAAATAAGAGTGATAGATTAGCAATAATCGCAAATAAATAAAAATAAAAAGGCGGGCTGTATAGCTCGCCTTTTGTTTTATTTTTTGTTTGGATTGAAAATCTTATTTATATATGATTCTTGCACATATAGGAAATATTACTTTTATTTTTAGTGTATAATGAAACTATCATTATTTGAGTTAAAAAAGAACGAATAAAATTCATATTGATGAGAATATTAGCGTGATATTCATAAATGAAAGGAGTCTATAATGGCTAAAAAAAGATATTTTGCACTCGGAATGGCACTCGGAATGGCATTGACGGCAGGCGCACAGGTATATGCCGCCGATAAGGTAAATACTGTTACCGCTTATCTTAAAAATAACTTCAGCATAACATATGACGGTAAAGTTCAGGACAAGAAGGGCTACGACTTGCTGGTGTATAAGGACAGAAGTTATATGCCGGTTCGCTATCTTAGCGAGATGCTCGGATGCGATGTAAAGTGGGATGAGGCTAATAAGAGCATTACTATAGAACCGTCGAAAGACGCATCTAAAGAAACGCCGGCGTCCAATACT
>ERZ773197.1424-NODE-1424-length-16522-cov-9.621425_pt1 | contig 16522 bp, 28 predicted proteins | sample MGYA00580999_ERZ773197 | MGnify/ENA primary metagenome ERZ773197 (study PRJEB29015, sample SAMEA2738166) | human oral metagenome | biome: human oral; feature: human-associated habitat; material: saliva | place: China | collected 2185 ...
AACGGCGGCTCATCGTCGGGCCTCTGGCCGGCGAAAGCCTGCTGGGCCGCGTACGCCTCGCCCGCGTACTGGCCGCCCGCCTGATACTGGTCGGGTCGGCGCTCCACGCGCTCGACCTTCGCGCGGGCGAATCGCAGGGACGCGGCGACGTCCTGGGCGCGCATCGTCAACGCAGACCTGCGCTCGCCCGTATTCCGGTCCTCCCAAGAGTCCTGGGCGAGCTGGCCCGTCACGATGACGCGCATGCCCTTGCGCAGGGACTCGGCGCAATTCTCCGCGAGGTCTCCCCACGCGGAGCAGCGCAGGAAGATCGTCCCCGACTCCTTCCACGCGTTCGACTGGCGGTCGAAGCGCGTCGACGTCGACGCGACCGTGAACGAGGCGACCGGCTTCCCCGATGGCGTGAACCTCAGCTCCGGATCCCCGGTCAGGTTCCCCACGATGGTCAAGTACGTTTCGCCGGACATGGCCGGCCTCCTTTCAGAACGGGTAGACGAGGGTGATGAAGTCGAACATCGGCTCGAGCAGGGACGGCTTCGCGTGGAAGCGGCTCGCCCGGATATCCGGCCCGAGGATGAAGTCCTTCGAGTCGTCCGGGAACATTCCCGCGTCCACGAGCCCATCCATCAGCGGCTTCGTCGTCGCGTGGTAATTGTTCGGGTCGCGCCGGCGCTTCTCGTCGGGGAAGCGGACGATGATCTTCACTTCCGCGCGGTCGAACCGCTGCAGGCCCGAGGCCCTCGCGAGGAGCTGCGCGTCCCGGCGGATCGCCGCGACCTTCCCCGACTGCGCACGCCTGTCCGCCCGATCGTTCGCCGACAGGACTCGGCTCGCCGGCACCCGCAGCGGCTTCGACACCCACGCCGGATCCGCAGGGACGAGCGCCCCCTCGAACTCGATCATCTCGACGTTCACCACGCCGCCTCCGCGGAGATGCCGACGTTGAGGCGGAGCTCGCGCGCCCACTGGTCGACCTTCGACGGGATGAAGCCGCCCCATGAGTCGAGGATCTCGTCCCCATCCGAGACGACCACTCCCGGCGCCATCGTCAAGCCGAGGCCGTGCAGGAAGTCCAGGTGCTCGAAGGCCGGCGCCTCCTCCACCCAAGCACCGCGCTTCATGAATCGGAGAAGGGTCGCCCGACACTGATGGCAGCGCCTCTGCGTGTACACGCGGACGTGCAGATCCCTCACTCGCCGTCACCCCCATCCTCGTACTCGCGCTCGTCGTCAAGCTCGTCGTCCTCGTCGACGTCCTCGCTATTCGCGTACGCCTCGATCGACGAGATGCCACGCCCCACGTACGTCTCCGGCTCCTCATCCGCGACCACGGGCACCTGAGCGAGGACCTCCAGCCAATCCCCGGACGTCGGCAGCTCCCCGGTCGTCACCGCGTCGGCCGTGATCGGCCCATTGGAGACCCCGACGAACCACGCGGACTCCTCGTCCGCTCCTGTTCCACCCCACACGTACGTGAGGGCGTTCCCCGTGAGGACCTCACGGACCATCAGCGGAGCGCCGAGCGCCTTGCAGGTCTTCGAGAAGAGCCGACAGTCGTCGGCCTGCAGGATCTCCTCCTGCATCATCAGCATCGGCGCGACAAGCGCCTGCGAGATCGACTGCGTCGGATCCACGGTGTCCTCCGACCACGGTGCCGACATGCGCGGCACCCGGATCTTCCGGCCACCCCAGACGACACCCTCCTCTCGGACCTCGATCCACTGCTTGGCGACGTCGACGACGCACTCGCGCGCCTCCGACACCTCGAGCATCCCGACGATCGCCGAGACCGCGTTCGCGCCGATCCACACGTCCTCGCAGTCGCCTTCGGCGGACAGGAGGAGCGTCGCCGCGGCGATCGATCGCGTCATCCTCTTGTCGACGACCGTGCCCACGAGGACACCGTCAGCGGCCGCGAGGCGCAGCGTCCCGATGCCACGGTTCGAGAGGTCGAACTTCACGCGCGGATCCATGTGCGGACGCAATCCCGCGAGCAAGCCCAGCAGACCCAACTTCGATACCCCGAGAACGATCACTTCACGTCCTCCTTCGCCGGGATCGCGTGACGGAACGCGCCGAATGCGGCCGCGTACTCGGAATCGGACTGGTTGTCGTTCTGCTCGACGTACTCGCAGAACTCCCGCTCGAGGTTGGAGAGCGTGTACCCCCAGGCCTCCAGGCTCCGCAGGTACAGGCGCTGGATCCTGCTCGTCCAGTTCACCGAATCCCAGTACCGGTCGAACCTCCAGAAGTTCTTATCCATCAGCGTCGACTCACCGACTGCCAGCGCGTACGAGAAGATCCCCTTCTCGGCGCGGTGCTCGACGTCCGGAGCCCGGTAGAGCATCTCGTCGATCGCGAGCATCTGCACCGCCGAGGAAACCGGGACCGAACTCAACGCCGAGATCCGGTCGATCACCGGCGCTGCGAAGAGTGCCCAGTCCTTCGGGAGCTTGCGGCGCGCGAGAAGCGTGTGCTTCACGAACCCAGTCCGCACGACCTGCGCGGACTCGGCCTCGCGGTTCTTGCGGATCAGCTCGGCGCGCTCCTTCTTCGCCTCCTCGCTCATCGGCCCCGACGTATTGCGCGCGTACCTGTTCCGGTGGCCACCCGCCACCCAATCGAGGCACACCGCGCGATCGCCCACCTCATCGTCGTACCGGTAGTAGTGGAGGATCACGGCATGGCCCGGGCACGAGACGTGCTCGTCCTTGCTGATCGACGTCCCATCCTCGTTCGTCAGGTTCGTCAGGTAAGCGCCGCGGTCGCCGATCTGCTCGACCACCCGAATCCCCTGCGCCTCGAACTCGTCGGCCGCCTCCTGCAGGCGAGCGCGGATCTCAGCCTGGCCGCGCTCCTCCTCGACGATGAAGTCCACCTGGTCCGGCTCCTCGACGATCCTCGCGACCAGCTGCTCGTAGGCCTCCTCCGACTCGGCCGTCTCCGCGAGCTCCGCGACCTTCCCGAGCGTCACGAGATCCATCCGCGGCGCCGAGTCCGCGAGATCCTTCACCGCCGGCGGAGCGACCGCGACGCGCTTCGCTGCCGACACTTCGTCGCGCGTTACTCCGTGCTTCCTCAGGTCCTTCACGGTCAGCCCGAAGAGCACTAGCTGCTGGACGGCCTTCGCCCGCTCGATCGCCGCCGTATGAAGGTGAGCGTCGTTCTCGACGAGCTGCGTCGCGATCCGCTCCGCCTCCGACGTCACCTCGACGACCCTCACCGGCACCCACTCGAGCCCGGCCTCACAAGCCGCCTGGAATCGGCGGTGGCCGTCGAGGATCACGAGGCCCGTCAGCGTCGGGTAGACGTCGATGTCCTTCAAGACGCCGAGCTCCCGGATCGTCTCCACGAAGACGTCATCCACGCGCAGGTCCGACCGGACGTTCTCGCCCGCGCTCAACCACGCCGGCGGCACGAGGAGCCGCTCGCCCGGATGCACTGCCCCCAGTGGAGCGCGCGCCTCCTCCTCCGAGAGGACTCGCATCACCCCCGGCGCCGACGTCGCAGGTGCCGTCTCCTCCTGCCTTGGCTCCCACCCCGCTTCGGCGGCCACACCCGCGAGGACGTTCACGTCATAGACCGCCGGCGAATTCGGCGACCCCACGTCCTCGATCGTCACCCACCCGGCAGACTCCATCCGGCCGATCGCCCGACGGAGCGTCCGCGGAGCGATCCCCGACCTCGCTGCCATCTCCGCCTGCCCGAGTCGCACGCGGCCCTCACCGTCGACGGCCGCGAGCATCACCTCGGCGATCGCCCGCACCTGCTCGTCATCCACGCTGATCTCGTTCACTTTCTCGCTTCCTCTCTCACACGCCGATCGCACGCTCCGCACATCCCGTGCGCCTGCTCGCTCACCACACCCGGGATCCCCAGCGACTCCGCGCGCCTCGGGTACAGGCGCCGGCCGCACCCACCGGCGCAGAACCGCAGCTCCGACACCGCGAATTCGTCCTTCGCCCGCTTCGCAGCAAGCGCCCGCCGATGCTCAGGCACCATGCCCCCACAGACCCCATAGATCCGCCTCGGACCGACCTTCGCGTCGTCGTCGAGAGTCCACTCCCGACACTCGTCGAGCACCGTGCAGCGGGCGCACACCTCGAGCGCCTCCCACATCGCCGACACCGACGACGAGTCCGGGAAGAAAATCCGCGGATCCACGCCAGGCAGCCGGCAGCGCGCCTCTTCCAACCAATCGCGCCTACTCCCCATCGCGGCCCCCGTCCATCAGGACGATCACCACGCCGACGAGTGCCGGCACGACGATGACCGCGAGCATCGTCGAATACACGATCCACAAGTCCACGGCGCTCACAGCTCCCGCTCCGGATCGATGACCTCGACCTGCGCGCCACACGACGGACACGTCGACCACACCGGCCGATCCACCACTCCAGTCGACGCGCGCCGCAGACGCCGAGTCGGCACCTGTATACGTAGCTCGTCCGACGTCGACGCCACGAGAATCTGGCCCGTCGCCGCGAGACCCAGCGCCTCCAAGCGCTCAAAGAGCACCGCAGCGGCCTCCAGCTCGACATGCTCCATCGGCACCGTCGTATCCGCGATCGGGAACACCATCTGGAAGACCTTGCTCACGACTGCCCCCACGGATGCTTCGACTCCACGAACGCGAGCCACGCCGCGACGACGAGGCACACCGCAGCCGGCGCGAGCACCCACTCAGGCCAGCCCTGCGGATTGTCCAAGCCGCGAGACCCGAATGCGAGCACGGCCGACACCGAGAGGAGGACGACGATCGTCCACAAACGCGCACCCATCAGCTCCCCCTCACGATCCGGAAGAATCCCGCGGCCCTGCCCAGGAGCACCGACGCGTCCCAGACCATCTGCTCGGCCGACCCCAACGCCGATGCCTCCTCGCCCACGGGCTGGAGATCCGAGTGCGCGACAGGAGGAACGCACTCGGCCGCAGGCGAGGAGGACGACTCGGCGGTGGCGCGCGACGTCGGCAACCCAGCGTCGCCGCACGCCACCCGCTCGGACGCAGGACGGCCGAGGAAACCCGCCCCACACTCCGAGCACTCCTCGCCGGAAATGCGCCGACCACACGGCGCGCCACCACACCCCTCCGGCGAGGACGACAAACGATCAAACGGGCTCAGCTCGAGCGCCAGCTCGAGGAGACCAAAGCCCTCCTCGAACTCTCCCAGATCGAACCGGCGCTCGGCTTCACTCACGAGGAACGCCGCGCCCACGCACGCATTCATCTGCCAGTCGCTCAAGACGGCGCTCACTCGGAATCACCGGCGACGCGGCCGGCCTTCCACTCGATGATCATCGGCCGCCCAAGGAATGTGGCCGAGATCCGCGAATAGAGCTGCGATCCGACGAGAACCTTCTCGACCTCCACCTGATCGGTGATCGGCTCGATCATCAGCGACGCGACGATGGGATTCGCTGCCTCCACGTACAGCGAGAGCGACCCGTCACCGAGACGATCGACGCTCGCGCACAAGATCCCCAGACCATCAGGCGCGTCGAACTCCCGCTCATACAATTCCATGAACTCCGCGAGCACGAGCAGCATCGCCGAATACGACCGCGACTCACTCCCCATTGCCCACACCCCCTCGACGACCCGAGACCAACTCAGCGGCCATGCTCGCGAGCGCGGCCCCCATATCGGAGACCGCTTCGGTGAGGTGAAGCGCGGCCCGCTCAAGCAGCGACAGGCTCGCGTACCACCGATCCCACGAGCGGAAGTTCTTCCTCGACCTCATGCCCCTGTGACGGCCGCGCGGCCTGATATCCTCGTTCTGGATTCGCATCCTGATTCCCCTTCCCGGGAGTCAACGCCCTCGCCGAATGCCCTCGGCGAGGGCTTTCGATTTCATTCGTCCGCGAGCGCAGCTCGCCATTCCGCGGCGGCTTCGGCGGTGATGTAGACGCGGTACTTCGCGCCCCTCGTGCGCTTCGCGCGCAGCGGAGGGTAGGAGGTCGACTGGCCGGCGATGCAGCGTCGGACCGTCTCCTTGCTGACGGAGTGAAGCTCGGCGAATTTCTCGACGGTCATCATCAGCGGCGCGTACATGACGTCGGTCATCGTGTGGCCTCGTCCGTCAAGCTGGAGCCGTAGACGATCCCGTACTCGCGAAGGTTGATCGCTCCGTCCGCGAGCGCGCCGGCTTTGATTGCCGCGCCCCCCGCTGCTTTGCGTGCCGCGTCCGCTGCGGTCGACGCTTCGTCGGCTGCCTGCATGGCCTTCTCCATTGAGCGGCGCATCTGCTCTTCGAGCTGGCGCTGGACACGTCGGCGTGGCATGGTCCACGCCCAGGCGATCAGCCGGAGGAGCGCGAGGATGATGAGCACGCCGATGGCGCCGAAGATGATCGATTCGATCATGCGATCGCCTGCTTGGACGAGGCGATTCGCACTTCAGGCATGAGCAGTCGCTCGATCGGAAGGTCTAGCCAGTCGGCGATTGCGCTGATTTCGTCGAGGCTCAGAGACACGTCGCCCGTCATTCGCCTTGATGCAGATGACTGCGAGAGGTGGAGAATCGTGGCAAGCTCGTTCGAGGTCTTCCTCTTGCGAGACATCTCGGCCCGTAGCGCGCCTGCTACGGACTGCGAGAAGGAGCTTTCGTAACCCATGTGGGTTAGCGTAACACAACCGGGCTACTAATTCAATCTCCGGGTATGCGTGTCGCGCGTCGGGTACTATTGATCCATGGTTCCGAAGACCGTTTCGCTCCTTCATCGCTGCGTTTCAGCCGAGTTTCGGGCGCGCATGGCAGCCATGCGCGTCACCGGGATCGGCCTCGCGATGAAGGTCGGCATGAGCCAGAACTACCTCGCGAAGCGACTTCGCGATGAGCTGCCCTTCACCCTTGACGATGTGGAGAAGCTCGTCAGTGGCCTCGACATCGCTCCCTCGATGAGCGTCGCCGAGTTCATCGTCAAGGCCGTCGACCTCAATCTCGTAGAGGTCCGTAATCAACTCGCGCCTGAAACGGAGGATGCTGGCGAGGTTGTCGAGCTTCGTCGCCCGCGGAATCGATATCGCTTCGGATATGGCGAGGACGGCGGAGACCGGACTGGAGACGCCTACGTTCAGCGCCATGATGCCGCCGCACTCGACCGCGGGGGCAACCCCAATGCAGAAGCGGAGGCGCTGGGGGAGACCCCGCACAATTCAGCCGATCGATGACCGAGAGGACTTCCTCCTCTCCATGGCCCACGCCTTCGGAGTCACCGTCCACCTCGCCGACCTCCCCGGCAATACGCGCGGCCAGTACATCGCCGAGGAATCCAAGATCTACTTGCGCCGCGGCATGGCCGGTGCCCAGCGCGTCTCCGCGCTCGCACACGAGGTCGTCCACGCGCGACGCGGAGACGTAGGGCCACAAGACTCCTGCGTCGAAGACCACGTCGATGAGGAAGCCGCCGCCCTCATCATCACCGAGCGCGCCTACGCACTCGCCGAGACCCTCGTCGGCCCCAACCCCCGACTCCTTGCCGCAGAGCTCGACGTCAGCCCTGGCCTCATCGAAGCGTGGCAGCGGCGCCGAAACCGCGATTACCACCTCCCGCGCCCCCACGACGGCGCGCGCCTCCCGCTCTAATCCCCGTCGCCCGCAGGCTCCAGATTCAGCGACACAGCGACCTTCTCAAGAGCCGCGAGCGCCATCGACGTATCCACGTGCTGATAGCCGTGGGTCGTGATGATGTCGGAGTGGCCCATGATCGAGCGGATGATCTCCGGATCGACGCCGGCGGCGAGGAGGAGTGTCGCGGTCGTGTGCCGCGCCTCGTGCAGGACGTAGTAGATCGGCTTGCCGTCAGCATCAATGCCCTTCGTCACGCTGGCTTGCTTCTGCAGGGCCTTCCATGCCGCGCGGTCGTCGCGCGGGTTGCGCGGGCGCGTCGGATCGTCGACGTCGTGGAAGACGAGGCCGGTCGGAGAATGCGGTAGCTCGTTGAGGCGCTCGAGCTCGACCTTCATCCAGGGGACGAGCGGGATCACTCGATACCCTGATTTCGTCTTCGGGCGGACGAGGTGCGTCGCCCCGACGAGGTGCCGCGTCTCGTAGCCTGCCGGCACTTGGAACGTCCCGGTTATCCGGTCGACGTACGGGAGCTCCTGGAGCTGCCATGAGACGTCGATCGTCCCCTCCTCGAAGTTGATCGCCTCCCATACGAGCCCCAGAACCTCACCTTGACGCATGCCCTGGAGGAGAGCCGCCACCCATCGCGCCGCCTCCCCGTTGGCCCGCGCGACCTCGAGGAGCCGCGCCGCATCCTTCGCGGGAATCGCCGTCCGATCGGACACCGCAGCCTTGGGCTTGGGCGCGATGATCGCCCGCTGCGGCACGGTGTACCCCTCGATGACGGCGGCCTTCAATGCCTGCTGGAAGATCCGCTGGACCGTGCGCGCCGTCGTCGTCGACCGCCCGGCCTCCATGATCGCAGTCGTCAGCTTCCTCATGTGCACCGGCGACAAGTCCGCCAGCTTCACCCGACCGAGAAGCGGCGCGATCCACTTCCGCGTCATCGACTCCTCGAGCCCATACGACTTCGGGCGAACCTCACGCTTTCGCCGTCCGAGCCAGGCCTCCATCCACTTCTCAACCGTCTCGCCGGAGCCGAGGCCCTCCGGCGTGATCCCGTCGATCATCACCGACTTGCGCAGCGCCTGCAGCCGCGACCACGCTTCACCCTTGTCGCGCGACGACACGGTAAGCCGCCGGCGAGTGCCCTTCGACGAAACGCCTCCCTCGACGACGCCGATCCAGCGACCATCGGAGGCGCGCTGATAGAAGGAGCCCTCGCCGTAGGGCAGCTCGTACTTCTTCCTCGCCATCGCGCACCCCTGATCCTGTAGCCATTCTGTAGCCATTTACAGACTACCCCCAGACTATCCCCAGCGGCCCACATTGCCCACGACCAGGCAGAATGCACCCCTGACCTGCACAATCGACCTAGTTTGGGAGCAGGAGATCGCAGGTTCAAATCCTGTCGCCCCGACCCGACTATTCCGCAGAATTGCAACACTTACTCATTGCAGCATATTGACCAATCCGCGAGTTCTGTAGCCATTCCTGTAGCCATTGACGACCCGGCCGCAAACTGGCGACGCCGCCGAGACCCAAGCGGACGAGCATGCCGTGACGACAGAATGGTCCTCGACACCACCACCACGGAAGGACGACCACGATGGAATCCGGACTCGAGCCCATCCTCAAGTTCAAGTCGCACATCAACGGGAAGAACGCCGACGTCACCGTCTACCCCGACCGCGTCGAATGGAACCGGAAGGGACTCCTCGGCGCCGGCTCCAAGGCCGCCCTCGGCTTCATGACCATGGGCGCCTCCCTCCTCGCCACCGGCATCCGACGCAGCGAAGACGGCGAGATCATCCCCATGAGCGCGATCACGCACATCGCGAAGCGCCGCGGCAAGGGCCTCAACACCGAGGTCGTCCTCACCACCTCCGGCGGAGACCTCGCCATGCGCGTCTTCCACGAGAACGCCGACAAGGTCGTCCGCACCATCCAAGAGCTCCAGCGACAGGCCATGGCCGCGAGCGCCGTCGTCGCCGTCACCCCGCAGGCCGGTCCTGATATCGCGACGCAGCTCGAGCGGCTCGGGCAGCTGCGCGATCAGGGAGTGCTCACGCCGGCGGAATTCGAGACGAAGAAGGCGGAGCTGCTCGCGCGCCTCTAGCGCTCGACGGCGACGAGAAGAGCCGGGGTCCACATGGCGCGGACCCCGGTTTTTCGTTGGAATTATGCGGAAACCGCTTGCGATTTCCGGTTTTCGGCAGTACACTAGTAGCAATGGCAAGGGGACGAGCCCCAGCCCAGAGGCCACAAGGAGGCCCCAGAATGCATGCCCTCACCGAGACCCAGGAAGATCGCTTCTCCGCCCTCTACTCGCTCAGCCGATTCATCATCGACTCGGATAACCGCTCCTACCTTCTCGACCTCGGCTGCGACGTCCTCGCCACCCTCCTGTCCGAACCTGACCCCAGCGCCTGCGAATACGTCATCGACCACACCCTCGAGAAGGCCGGCAAGGCGGCCGCACGAATGCTCGCCACACAGCGCGCGATCGCACCCATGGATAGCGACGAGTGGGCGCAAGAACTGCTCGAAATTCTCACCGAGAAGTGACCGGCGACGAAGAGCCGGGGCCCGCATTGCGCGGACCCCGGCGTTTCGTTGGAATCATGCGGAAACGGCTTGCCATTTCCGGTTTACGGCAGTAAACTAGTAGCAACGGCAAGGGGAACAGCCCCAGCCCAGAGGCCACAAGGAGGCCCCAAATGCAGATCGACACCACCACCACCGAGCGGATCAACGCCCTCCTCACGATCAGCGACATGCTCGCCGACGAGTACCAGATGCTCACCCTCAAGGCCTACGCCGGCGAAGCCTTCGGCGCCCTCCTCGCCAACAAGGCCGCCACCCGGTACACGCTCGAGGACCTCCTCGACGACGCCGCCAAGGCCGCGAGCGACTACATCGGCGGCCCCGACCGCTGGAGCGCCGACGCCTACGAGGAGGCCTGCGCCCTCCTCAACATCCTCGAGAACGACTGACCACCCCGGCCCGGCCCCGCACCACACGGGGCCGGGCCCAACTTACTGAAAGGCAACCCACGATGATCATCACCCTCACCACCCCGAACGCGGTCTTCACCGCCCCCAGCTTCGCCGTCCTCGAAGACCAGCTCATGGGCGCCCAGGCCCATGGCAGCTACCCCGCCTACTGGTGGGACGACGACGCCCAGGACTGGGAGTCCTTCGATGGCCGCTACTACGCCGGCCCCGGCGACCCCCACCTCACCGCCGACGACGCCATCGACTACGCCGCCTGGAGCCTCGACATCGACGCCAACCAGATCACCCTCACCACCACACCCCCACGACTTACCGGCATCGAACTCACCACCACCCGCGAGCACCTCGGCCTCAGCTGCGTCGCCCTCGGCACCCTCCTCAGCGTCTCCGAGCGGACGATCAGGAACTGGGAGCAGGAGAAGTACCCCATCCCGGACGGGATCCGCGACGAGCTCACCCACCTCGAGGACGTCACCGCCGACACCGTGCGCCGACTCGTCGCCGCGATCGACGCCACCACCGACCACGAGGAGCCGGCCGAGATCGTCGCCTGGCGGACCGACCCCGACTTCTCGAGCGCGAACCGCGGGAGCCGCTTCACGTCCGCGTGGTGGCGGACCGTCGCCTACGAGGCGATGACCAGCCGGCCCGGGACGAGGATCCTCACCCCGACCGCGCAGGCGACCAACCCGGTCCCGACGATCGGCCTCGACGAATAGGCGGCCCGGATGTTATCGAATTGTGACCATCGAACAGGCTTGTATATTTTTATACACTTTGCTAGAATTGAGGCATACGGAGGGACGACAAAGGTCACGCCCTCAACCTCACAAGGAGGACACAATGGCCGGATACAACTGGACCGCAGGCAAGAGCAACAACGCGGTCGCCGCCGAAGACGAGGGCCTCGTCACCCGCTCGAAGATCACCCGTGAATGGCTCACCGCCGCCGGAATCGACGAGAAGCCCGCCTTCATCAAGTGGCTCGCCGCCTGCGAGCTCATCGCCTACACCGAATGGCACCACACCTCGAAGGTCTTCAACCGCACCCGCTACTACGCTGCCGCCGACATTGCCGATGACCTCGCGCTCCACGCCGAAGCCGGGCGACTCGACATTCTGCGCGCCATGCACGCCGAGGGCATCAAGGCAGACGCGATGGTGGTGCGTGACGAGATGATCGCGCGGATGCGCGCCACCTACTGAAAGGATCAAGAAGGAATGGAACCGATCGAGTTGAAGGCGCGCCGCGAGGGCCTCGGACTCAACCAGGAGGAGATGGCGGCGATCCTTGGGGTGAAGCAGACGACGCTCTCCCGGTGGGAGTCCGGGCATTCCGCGCCGCGCGATCCAGTCGAAGTCGAGATGATGGCCGGGAACGTCGAGGACTTGCACGACCGGATCATCGACGAGCTGTGCGAGCTCGGCGAGCACTCGTCAGCAGTGCGCGACAGCGCGGGCGTCGTCCTGCGGACCTACCGGACGAATGAGGCGTACTGGGAGGCGGACGCGCAGGCCAGGGAGATGAGGATTCCGGCGGCTCTGCACCGGTCGGCTGCGGCTTGGGCGCGGAGGATCCTCGAATCGGAGGACGGCATCGAGGCGCGGATCGTCGAATGGCGGGCCTGAATACACGAATCCGCCCCCGCCTCATCCCCTCTGCGGGGATCGGGGCGGGGGCGGTGGCGTGTTAGTCGTGTGCCTCGTGGTTGATCGCGCGCTGGTCGATCCTCCCGATGTAGTCCCGGAGGCTCTGAATCTGCGTCTCCAACGCGGTGACCCGGCGCTCCTGCGCTTCCTCCTGCCGGGCCTGAGCATTCTGGATCGCGGTCAGGCCCTCGCGCATTTGCCGGGCGATCGCGTCGAGGTCATCCCGCAGATTCGTCGTATGGCTGTTGGTGACTTGGGCGCTCGCTTTCGTCGCCTCCGTGCTCGCCTTCGCCGCCTCCTCGGACGCGGCGGCAGCGGTCGAATGAATCCCGTCCAACTGCTCGTGCAGCTTCTTCTGCATGAGCTGGAGGCGGACGGCGAGGTAGCCGAGGCCGAAGACGACGACGGTCGCGAAACCCGAGACGATCTCGGGGCTGGCGAGGATCGCGAGGAGCGGATGCTGGGATGGGATCATTCACCCTCCCCGCTCGGGTCGGGCGTCGTCCACGCCTCCACCTGCTCGAGCAGGCCGGTCGGCTTGACCGCCGTGTAGGTGACCTGCCCGGCAGCGACTACCATGGTCAGCTCCCCGAGGATCACCGCGCCCGCGTCCGGGAAGCGGGTGACCACCCACGCGAGGACCGCGAGGAGGAGGTACACGGCGAGGGCGGCCCACCGCTTCGCCTGCCCCGTCCAGTGGCTGCGGGTGATGACGGCGACGAGGAGCGGCGCGAGGACGCCGAGGACTGCGGAAATGCTGAGCGTCTCCACGGTCACGCCTCCTGCTTGGGGAGGGTCGCCTGGACGCGCTGGGCGAGGTCGTCGCCGATGAGGCCGACCCGCTGCCACGCCTCCCGGATGAGAGCGTTGTACTCGTCCCAGGACGCCTCCGTGAAGCGTCCGAGGCAGCGGTTGTACACCTGGGCCATGACGTCGCCCTGAGCGTAGGCCCCGTGGCCTTCGGTGACGAGGGTGTAGGTGTCGGCACCCCAGGGGGTGCGAGCGTGGACGAGGAACATCGAGACTCCAATCTGTAGCGGGGTGGTGGGGGCTGCCATGGTGGCGGCCTCGACTGTGGTGGCAGGCGGGCGGAGCACGTGCGTCCACGCGCCCCGGATCGTCATCGGGTGCGTCGCATACGCGACCTCGCGGGTCTCCCCGCCCGTCTGGTCACCGGGCTGCCCGCCCGTGATGTCGCCGTACTCGTTGATCCACGCCTCCGCGAGCGCACCCGGCCTGGTACACATGGCGACGTGGCCGCCCTCGTTGAGGACGACGTCGCCGACCTGTGGGGCCGTCGACCCGGGGAGGACCTGGAAGCCGAGCGCGGCGAGCCGCACCCGAAGGTTCCCCGTGTATGTCGCGTGGTCGAGGACGACCTCGTCGAAGCCAGAATTGACCGCCCAGGCGACGGCGGACGAGCAGTCACACTCCCCACCGTCGCGGATGCTCCAGCGGCCTGTGCCCTGCGAGTAGCCGACCGACCAGACCGACGCGAGCGCGTGCATAGCGTCCACAGCCCTGGCGACGTCGTATGCCATTCGATTCCCTTCCTATGAGGAGAGCCCCGCACCTTGTGTGATGTGGGGCTCGTGAAGACTTGGGGGAGGCTAGGAGATGGTGATCGGCGACAGGTCGACGGTCATGCCGTTGTAGACGCCGCCTCCTCCGTAGGTGACCGCGACGTTGTTGGGCCCGAGGTTGACGGCGCGCGCAGAAACTGTCGCCGACACCCCCTGAGGGACCGTGACGTTGACGACGGCCTCGCCGGTGTTGCCCCACGAGGAGACGGACAGTCGCCCGCGGCGCGTGCGTCCGAGCGCGGTGATTTCCACATCGCAGGGGCCGTCGACGGTCGCCCACAGCGATGCTTCAGCGTGGAGACGCCGCGGGTAATTGCGGGCTGGGATCGTGATGCTCCCCAGGTCTGTGTATCCGGTCCTGGCTGCCATGCTCCACGAGCCGGATGGGGAGAAGGTCTTCTCGTAGAACTCGCCCTCATCGACCTTTGAGAGCACCCACGCTGAGCTGCTCTTCGAGCCAACCGACCGGTAGAGGTTCCCCTCGATGTCGAAGTACAGCGGGTGCGCGGATGTGGGCGCGGCTCCAGCGGTTTCGAGCGTCGTCAGGAGCGCCCTCGCAGCGGCGGGTGTGGCGACCTGGACGATCCTGCCGATGGACTGGACCATCGGAGCGAATGAGGCGACGAGCGGGTCACCGGCGGCTGCGACGACCTCCCCAGTGACGAGCGTGGTGGGCATGACTGGTCCTTCCTATGCGAGCGAGAAGAGGGCGGGGAGGGCCGCTGGAGTCCACCCCGGCTGGGACGTGTGGGCTTGGATCACCTGGTAGGCGACGCCCTCGAAGAGGACCTTGTCGCCCGCCTGGTAGGCGTGGCCGTCCCCATCCCACGCGGGGATCGCCTCTGGGGCGACGGCTGACGCCCCCGACTTGCGCCACCCCATCGGGTACGCGCCGGGGCCCGCGATGAACGGCGACAGGAACGCCCGGCTCACGTTCTCCCATTCGACGCCCTGCTCGTCGACGATCCGCTCCCCCGGCCCGACCACGCTCGACGCCTCCAGGTCACTGACCCGCTTGGGCGGGTCGTCGGCGACCGCCTGCGCGTAGTCGGCGGCGAGCCTCGTCAGCTCCGCCTCCGTCTCGCGCCTGCGACGCCTCGCCTCAATCTCGACCGCCACGGCAGACCGGAGCGCTTCGAGCTGCTCATCCGACAACGCCTGCACCTCAGAATTCTCCACGTCCTCCACTTCCTCCATTACTTGACGTAGTCGACGGTGATCGCGAATGCGGGGTACGTGTACCCGTAGGAGGATCCGGCCTCTAAGGTGATGCCCCTGTAGCCGCCGTCCTTCAGCCCCTGCCACAGGCTGGAGGGGATCTGGATCCACCGCTCCTCACCCCTGGTCCACCCGCCAGGCGCAGCCCACTGCCCCTTCGACTGGAAACTCCCGGGGTCGGATGCGGCCCCGTGCATGCCGAGCGCGAGCATGTTCCCGCTGGTGGCGTAGAAGTGATTCGCGTGCACGTACAAGGCGGCGTTGAGGATCGTCGCCCCCGACAGGTCCGCAGTCATGTTGGGGAAGAAGATCATCGACTGGTACGTGTACGACCCATAGGAGCCGTGGCCCGGCCCAGTCGAGGGCGGGTAGCCACCATTCGTGACGAACGTCCTGTACCCGCTGGAGTAGAAGGTTTTCGACCTGCGCCGCTGCGCCGACGGCGCAGCAGCGCCCGACGGGGCGATCACCTTCGACGGGGCCGTGATCATCGGCGGCATCGGCCCCAGATCCTCGACGACAATCGTCGGCATCTGCGCGTCATACGCGAGAGTCACCCCCGTCCCGTACGCGTAGGCCGCGGACACCAGCCACCGGAAGACACCCGTCGACGACGGCGTGAAAAGGAACTCTGGCGCCTCGACCGTCACCAGCTGATTCAGCTCCCGGCCCGTGTCACGCCACGTCTTCGCGATCGACGTCGACGAGGTCGGAGACGCGGGAGTCCCCGACGTCGACGACGTATGCCGCAGCCGAATCTCACACGCCGACCCCGCCGACGACGGATACCACCCCCAGAAGACCCGAAGCGAATACAGCCGACCCTTCTCCATGGTGAGCGTCGCCTCGAAGATCGACTCCTCACCGTGAAGAGCATGCCTGGGTTCGCCAGCCCACGGCCAGCCCGCGCCGAAACCGACGACCCCGCGAGGACGGTCGTCGAGCACCTGACTCAGCTCCCTGCCCTGGTAGAGGAGCGACGACCCGGCGTTGACCTCCCGGAAGACCGCGCCACCCGCCTCGTTGATCGTCGCGACCGCATTCCCCGCCGCGTCCGTCACCGACAGGTAATCCGCCGACCCCGTCCCCAGGCTCCACACCTGGACGAGCTGGCCGCCGACCATCCGAAACGCCCGCATCCCCTCACCGTTGAGGATCACGTACGCGGTGGCCGCATCCCCGGCGATCAGATCCGACTGGAGGACAATCGACCCGGCAAGCATCGCAGCGGTGATGACCTTCTGGAAGGCACCGAGCTTCGCCCACAAAGCCTGCGACGCGGTAATCTCCCGCGCGCCGATCGCACCCGCCGCGATCGTATCCGCGCCCGACCAGACCTGCGTCCACGCGCCGGACACGAGGACCCACCTGCCGACCAGCGTCTCACCCGACCGGGCCTCCCACACGCTCCCATCCGGACGCCCAGACGCGTCCGCAGACTCGGGAGCCCGGTCCGAGACGGTGAGGCGAGCGTCCGCCGACTGGG
>ERZ773197.1427-NODE-1427-length-16492-cov-14.217801_pt1 | contig 16492 bp, 14 predicted proteins | sample MGYA00580999_ERZ773197 | MGnify/ENA primary metagenome ERZ773197 (study PRJEB29015, sample SAMEA2738166) | human oral metagenome | biome: human oral; feature: human-associated habitat; material: saliva | place: China | collected 2185 ...
ACGATGCATTTCCACATCATCCACGATCAGCATCACAGGTTTCTTTTCCATGAGACTACCTTTCCTGTCACAAAGAGCCGCTGATTCCTCAACGTTTCCATAGGAATCCTTTCTCCTATATTCTATCACAAAGCGAGCATAAGTAAAAGGTCTTATTTTTTGTTTCGTTAGTGCAAAAGGCAGGGGCAAAGAGGGGGCAAGTCGGTCAACCTGCCCCCTCCTTCATGGCGAAAAGACGACCGTGACCGTCTCGCCCGGATCGATGACGCTGTAGGCGGGCGCACTCTGATAGCTTGCCCTGCCCGAGCCTTCGGCTTCGAGCGTCACGCCGATCTCGGCGAGCTTTTCCGCCGCCTCGCGGATCGTCAGGCCGTCGAGGTCGGGCATGACGACCTTGCCGCTCGGCACGACGTCGGGCAGGCGCGGCTTCTTCTTCGGGGGCGCCTGCGCTTCTTTTTGCGCACGCTTCTCGTCCATCTCGACGAAGGGATCGCTCGACGGCTCGATGTGCATGTAGCGGAAAATCTGCGAAAAGATCGCGCCCGCGACGGGTGCTGCGATCTGTCCGCCGTAGAAATTGCCTCCCGACGGATCGTCGAGAATGACGAGCACGACGACCTTCGGATCATCGACGGGCGCGAAGCCGCAGAACGACGCGATGTAATGGCCGTCCATGTAGCCCGCGCCGTTCGGACGAATCTTCTGCGCCGTACCCGTCTTGCCGCCGATGCGGTAGCCCTTGACCTGCGCCTTCTGTCCGCCGCCCGCCGCGACGACCTGCTCCAAAAGCCCGACGAGCGTCTTCGTCGTCGCCGACTGCAGCACGCGCCGCACCTCGTCGCGCTTCGTCTGCAGGTAGGTCGAGCCGTCGGCGTTGCGGATCTCCTTGACGATATGCGGCTTCAGAAGGACGCCGTCGTTGGCGATCGCCGCCATCGCCGTCACGAGCTGCAACGGCGTCACGGCGATGCTCTGGCCGATCGCCATCGTCGCCATATCCGAATCGCGCATGTTCTCCGGCTCGAAGAGGATGCCGCCCTCCTCCGCTGGAAGCTCCACGCCCGTCGGCTCGCCGAAGCCGAAGAGCTTCGCGTACTTTGTGAGCCTTTCGGCGCCGAGATCGAGTCCGACGAGCGCGAATCCCGTATTGAGCGAGTTTTTGACGACATCGGTGAATGTCACCGTGCCGAAGCTCTCGCCGTTCCAGTTCTGTATGCGCCTGCCCGATACCATGACGTAGCCGGGATCGACAAAGATCTGGTTCGGCGTGACAATCTTCTCTTCGAGCGCCGCGCCCGCCACGACGGACTTGAAGGTAGATCCCGGCTCATAGATCGAGGAGACGGCGAGATTCTTCCACGTCTCGCTCGAATACTTGCCGAACTCGTTCGGGTTGTACGAAGGCCGCATGGCGAGCGCGAGGATATTGCCCGTCTTGGGATCCATGACGATCGCCGTCGCATGCTGCGGCGCGTTCTCCGCCATCGCACGGTCAAGCTCCTGTTCCACGATGAACTGGATGTTGCTGTCGATCGTCAGCGTCACCGTCTTGCAGCGATCGCCCGTATACGTGTCCGGCATGAAGAGCGAGCTTAAAATCGGGCGGCTCTTCATGTCCGTGAGGATGAAATTTTCTTCCTCGACGCCCTTGATCAAGCCGTCGAACTGCTGCTCAATGCCGTCGAGTCCCTTGTCGTCCGTGCCGACGAAGCCCAGGACGTTCGCCGCGAGCACGTCGTTCGGATAGTAGCGCTTCGCCTCCTCGCGAAACCCCAGGCAGGCGCCGTACGATTTTTCGCGGATGAGCGCCTTCACGGCATCCGACATGTACGGCTCCATGCGGCGCTTGACCCAGACGAAGCCGCCGCCCTGGTCGATGTCTTCCAAGATGTCCGCCTCGCTGAGGCCCACGATCGGCGCGAGGTCGGCGGCAAGCTGCGCCGCGTCCCCGACATGGCTCGGGTCGACGAAGAGCGACTTCGTCATCGAGGAAACGGCAAGCTCCCTGCCGTTCGCATCGAGGATCGCGCCGCGCGGCGACTGCGCCACGCGCTCCTCCCCCGACTGCATGCGCACGCGCTCCGACATCTCCGATCCCTTGACGATCTGCACCCAGCCGTAGCGGCAGAGCGTCAAAAAGAACAGGGAGAGCACGAACAGCACCACGATCTGCACGTTGTCGCGCACGCGCCGCCTGCGCTTTTCCGCGCGCTCCGCCTTATTTTTCACGTTCAAGCTGAAAACCCCTTGTCGTTTTTGTTTTCTATTATAGCATAGTTATGGTATAATGTAAGTGGTGCTATCCAAGCGGTAGGCGGTCGATTCTTAGCCCCTGAAAGGGGGCGTTGCTTATGGAACTGTACGATTTTTTGTCGTTGGTTTTCCTCGTGACGATTTGCGTCGTTGCGTTAAAAGCAAAATAAGAATCCCCCGCCACGAGCGACCAACTTAGGCGGAGGATTCTCTTCCACATGAGACAGGGGCTGACCGTTTACCGATAGCACCTTTTCTAGTTTTATTATACGACAGAACCATGACCAAGTCAAACTCTTCACCAATGATACTTCTCGCCGCGGTTGATCTTGAACGCGCGATAAATCTGCTCGTAGAGCAAGAGCCGCACCATCTGATGCGTGAAGGTCATCGGCGAAAATGAAATTCTGAGATCGGCGCGCTCTCGCACCGCCGGCGAGAGGCCGAACGCGCCGCCGATGAGAAACGTGAGGTCGCTCTGCCCTTGAAGCGCGAGCGAGGCAAGCTCTTTTGCCAGCGCTTCCGACGAAAGGAGCTTCCCCTTGACATCGAGCACGATGAGGAAGCTCCTCTCCGGCACGAGACGCAGTAGACGCTCGCTCTCTTTTGCGAGCGTCTGCTGCCTTTGTGCTTCGGATGGATTCTCCGCCATGTACTCTTCGCGCGTTTCCAGAAGCTCCACAGAAGCGAACGGAGCGAGGCGCTTCTCATACTCAGCGACGCCTTCCCTCAGGTACTTCTCCTTGAGCTTTCCCACAGCGACGATGCGGATCTTCATCGATTCGACTGCGGCATTTCCTTGAGCGTCACCGTCACCGTTTCCTTCTTGCCGTCCCTCTCGATGACGAGTTTGACCTGATCGCCAACCTTGTGTTCCGCAACAGCCGCGCGGAGATCGGCGACGGTGTTCGTCTCCTTGTCGTCGATCTTCAGGATCAGATCGCCGCGCATGACGCCCGCCTGGTTTGCAGGGCCGCCGAGTTCGAGATGCTCAACGTAGACGCCCTTGTCCGCATTCAGCGTGTAGCCGGCGCGTGCCGCCGTCTCCTTGTCAAAGATGCCGACGCCGAGGTAGGGGCGCACGACGTAGCCGTTCGAGAGAAGCTGATCGATGATCTCCTGCACCGTGTTGATGGGGATGGAAAAGCCAATGCCCTCGACGCCGTTCGCCGAAATCTTCGCGCTGTTGATGCCGACGACCTCTCCGTCCGCATTGACGAGCGCACCGCCCGAGTTGCCAGGGCTGATCGCCGCATCCGTCTGGATGAGCTTTAAGCGGCGCTCACTGATGTCGAGCGTGCGGTTCAGAGCGCTGATGACGCCCGCCGTCACCGTCCCTTGGAACTCAAGCCCCATCGGATTGCCGATGGCGATGGCCGGCTCGCCGACGACGAGATCATCGGAATTGCCGAACTTCGCCGTAGGCAGCCCCGTGGCCTCGATTTTCACAACGGCGATGTCCGTAAGCTCGTCCGCTCCCACAAGCTTCCCCTTGAAGCTGCGCCCGTCCGGAAGCGAGACAGTGATCTCCTTCGCGCCCTGGATCACATGGTTGTTCGTCACGATGTAGCCGTCGCTCTTGAAGATGACGCCCGAGCCGACGCCCTCCGTCTCAACCGGCATATTGAACCAGTCGCGCACGACCGTCTTGTTCGTGATGCCGACGACGGCAGGGCCTACCGCGCGTGCCGCACGAACCGCCGGCGTGTTGCGAGCATCCGACAAAGGCTTCTGGCTCGCCGCCTGCTCTACGGCAATGCCGCCCGCAACGGAATTTTCCTTCTCCTTCGCCGTGCTGTCCGAGCAGCCCGCAAAGAGCACGGCGCCGACGACGAAGACGCCAATCGCGCCCGAAAGAAGCTTCTTCTTCCTATTCCAAAAACAAGTCATGCAAAACCCTCCTCCAATTTCGGGGCGCGAGCGAAACCTTGCGCCAACATCGCCCACTCTTCGGGAAGAATGGAACGCCTCCGCACTTCCCTGAAAATGAATCACAAGCTACACGCACAAACGTCCACTTCGTGGACATTGTGCGCCGCCCTTAATGAAAGTTTACCAATCCGTCTGCGCCCTTCGGGCTTGACTTCTTGGACTTTCATAGTAAGCTACACGCACAAACGTCCACTTCGTGGGCAAAGTGCGCCGTCCTTAGTAAAGTCATTATAGCACGCTTTGCATCTTTCGCAAGCGATGCGAACATGTTTCAGCAAACTGTAACGTAGACGGCGGAACATTTCTATGCTTCAACGCCTACATTACAGTTTGCTTTCCTGCACCCTGCCGAGGCAAAAACACGCTGCAATGCAAAAGCCGATGCACGAACGACTCCCATGCATCGGCTCTTCTCTTTTTCGCTTCGGCTCAGAGCGCAGCGCCCGCCGCCTTCTTCTGCTGTGCATCCTGCGCAGCTGCCGCGGCATCCTTCGGCGCAGCAGCCTTAGCCGCATCCGCCTTCGGTGCATCGTCCTTCTTCACGAGCTTGTCGAAGCGCCCCATGATCTCGTCGTATGTCTTGCCCGTGATCTCCGGCATGTCCTTCTTGCCCGTCATCTGCTTGAAGTCGATTCCCGCCTGCTTGAAGCCATCCTGCACCGCAGAGCGCAGGGCTTCAAGCTTCTTCGGATCGTCGCCCGCGATCGACGTCGCCATGCTCATGATGCGGTCAGCCACTGCCTTGACCGACCAGTCACCGCCGTCGGCAACCGCCTTCGCCGCTTCCTCCGGCGTCGTCGCGACATCGGGCAGAGCAAACTGCGCCGTCAGCACCTTGCGCCCGTCGAAATTCAAGAAACCCACGCCATCCTTCTGCCATGCCTGAAGCTGTGCATTCTGCTCCGTCATGGTCTTGATGAGGATATTGTAGCTGTTGTCGATATCATCCTGCAGAGCCTTGACCTCGTCTGCCGTCAAGCCCTTCGTCTTGCCGCCCTTCGCCGGCTCGTCCGTCTCGGCGGCTTTTGCGTCCGCCGCCTTCTTTTTCGCAGCGTCAGAAATCTTCACGTCAAAAGCAGCGCCTGCATCCTGCGCCGTCTTCGCCGCATCTGCCGCTCCGCCTTTCGGTGCCTGCGTCGTCTGCACGCGCTCCGCCTGCGGCAGCTTCGCCGCACTCTGATTCATGGCATACGCCATCTTGCTCATCGCTGTTACATCCATGTTCATTCCTCCTTGCATATCTCCAAAATGCCCCATCCTATGGGCATCTCTTCATGTATCGTCATTTTGACGGAAAAAATAAGCATCGCACAGCGAAAGACCATCTTCCTCCTAATCGGCCACGAAAGCGGAAATCTCATAAATCTTGCCCGTGCGATCCTCTTTGAACGTCAAGCCGATGTACCAGCTGTTCGCATAGTTCACTCCTATGCCGCCCTGCGGCAGGGAATATGTATACGTCTTGCCGTAGCGCCGTATGACCGAAGAAATGTCCGACCCCACCGCAAAGCCTGCAGGCGTAGCCAAGCCGTTGTTGCCCGTGGTCGTTATGCGCCACGCCCTGCCGTCATCCGCATCGAACACGATGAAGAAACTGTCGCCATAGCGAAAGGTCTTTTGGTTGTGCGGCTGTGCACGCTGCCAGGGTTCGTATGTGATCTCATCCGGCTCTCCGTATACGCTGCGCACATACTCCTCAGAAGCGAGCGTATCGATCCCCCCGATAGCAATTTCCCGGATCGGGATCTCTGTCGGCCGCCCGGCGGAGCACACGGCAAAAGACGCGGCAATCATGAGCACCGCCAGAAGCAAGATTCGTCTCACGATTGTACCCCCTCCTCTTCCAACTTTCGCAAAATCTCCTCACCGAACAAACTGCGAATCTTCTCCCGCGCTTTCATCTTGATCTCATCGGTGATGTACATCTGCGCCAAAAGCAGCGCCGTTCCCAAGGCCACCGCATCATCTGCGTATCCCGCAACAGGCGTGAAATCCGGAATGAGATCGAGCGGGGAGATGAGGTATCCCAGCGCCCCATAAATGGCCGCCTTGACCTTCGTCGGGCATTGCGGCGACTGAGCGACATAGAAAAGCTGCAGCGCCTTGTAAACGAGATTCGCGCCGATCGCCGCTACATTCCCCTGGATCTTCTCCCAAAGTCCCTTCTCCGAGTACTTCTCCTCGAATGTCCCCATATCGATATTGTTGAAATCTTCTGCATTCACATTTTTCCCAAACACGATTCTTCCCTCCCCAAGGATTTTAAGGAATCACTGATAAATTCAGCCACCCATCTTCACACATCTGTGCTGTCCTCTCGTCGTCGACAAATCCTCGACGTAGCACCGCTACGCCTGTGGTTTATCTCCTTGCTGAGCCGTCCAAGAGCCAAGTCCGAAGGACGCAGGCGATTGGGCAACGGCTCGTATGCGAAAACGTCCCAAGAATGCAAGCGCGAAGCGCGTCGCATGATTGGCTGACGTTGACCGCTATAGATACAGCACATCTGTGCAAATCTGGGCGACCTCATTTTATCAGCGCTTCCTTAAATTTTCCCTCAAAACTCACTTCTCGCATATTACATAAGATTCTCTATTTTTCACCTCTTTCCTGCCGCAGCTCCATCTCTCTGCGAGATTTTCTCTCCTATCCCTTGCGCACCTCCAGCACCTGCACTTCCTCCCCCTGCGTCCTAAGCCACATCTCGATGCCCTTGCCGTAGCTCTCCGCCGTCAGCGTATAGACTCCCGCTTCCTCCTTGACGACGCGCAAGGTCGGCAGACGGTCGCGAATCGCCTCCAAGGAGCAACCGCTGTACGTGAACAAGATGCGCCGAAGCTCCCCTGCGTACATGAACTGAATGCGCTTACGGAACTCGCCTTCCTTGAATCGGTCGCGGTACGGCACGGAAAAACGCTCTTTCTTCACACAGATCTTCTCCATGCGGTCGATGCGGAAAACGATTGGATAGTCCGCCGAATCGTCCGCATAATAGGCGATCAGATAGAAGTAAAACTCCGAAAAAAGAATCGCCACGGGCTTGACCACGCGCTCATGGCAGACGCCGTCGAGTCGCGTATAGCTGAACGAAGTGATGCGCTGCTCGCGTATGGCGGCGGCAAGCCGCCATAGCTCAGGAATCACATCCCTGCCATGCTGCGGCTCCGTATAGTGGTGCGTCTCCTGTGCGATCAGCTTCTCCACGACATCGCGCTTCTCCCGCGACACCTGCGACAAGAGCTTCCTCAAAAGCTGCTGCATCACCGTCTTGGGAAACGGGCGGCTCTCCAGAAGAATCTTGCAGACCGCGAACACTTCCTCCGGCTGCAGCCCCTCGGCGCTCTCGCGCGAGATGCGATAGCCGCCCGCCTCCTTGTCGTAGACGACCTCCAAATACGACTGCTCCCCCGCAAGATACTCGCGCAGCCCCTCGATATCACGCTGCACCGTCTTCTCGCTCACGCCGTACCGATCAGCAAGCTCCCGCTTCGTCAGCGCCTCCCCCTGCTGCAGACGCTTGTAGAGATCAAGCAGGCGATAGCTGCGATTTTCAGCGTGTGTATCGGTTTGCATGATGCGGCCCTCCCCCATCTCGGTAAATCTCATCATTTCTTCTCCGTGCGCCCACTTCACATCAAATCACTTAAACCGCCTTCTTCTCTTCTTCGATTCCACGTCTCATGAGATTGTTCTTCTGCCATAAATATAGCAAAAGGCATGGACGGGTAAAGTCCATGCCAGAATATTTCCTCTTGCTTATGCGGGCTGCATCTTTTTCAGCAAATTTTCCGCATCCCCCTGCCACGTCATAAGTGCTCGCATATTTTGTTCCAGTTTCTCGATCTTGATGCGTCCATCTGCAATTGCCTTCTCAAGTTCCGGGATATGAGGTGCGTAATTCTCGTAGAGCTTCTCTCCCCTGATGCTCTCGCGGGTTTCCTTAATCACATCTTCCACAGCGTTGTGAAGCTCCTCTTTGAGTTTCACCAGCTGTGCATTCCTCTGTTGGATCGTGAGGACATCATAAACCATCATCACAACCGATAAAATCCCGTTCGCAATGGGCGCAAACCGCGCTATCTTCACCACCTGCCACGGTTTGAACTTGATTACAATCCCAATCTTGCCGAGCAGGTCACGTCCGATGAAGATGCCCTTTCGCACTCCTTCAATCATCACGCCCTTAGGCATATACTTGAGTCCCTTGACCCCTTTTTTGAGTCCGTCCGCAAAAAAATTCTCCTGTGTACGAGTCAACTCTTCAAGGGAAGTGTTCAGGAGCTCCATTTCGCTCCGCATCACAGAAAAATGCCGCTCCATAATATTTTCCAGCTGATGTTCAAACTCATGTCCATACTCCTCACCGATCTGTCCGATCTGCATTTTGACAAAGACCTCTGCGTTTTCGAGTGTCAGTCCTTGGATCTCTCCAACCAGTTTGTTGCGATAATCGTCCAAATCCTCGTAACAGGCATTGCGCTCCCGTTCAATATTCTCCTTTGCACGTTCGACCTCTTTCTTCTGCTGCGCGTTTGTCTCATGCAGCGCAGGAAGAATCGATTTTTCATAGTTCTCGACGAGTTCACCGACCGCCGTGATGTTCTCCCGCAGGAGGACACACGCGGTCTCGCGTGAAGCATCATCGAGCAGCCCACCTTCTGTGTGTCCCGCAAGGAGTTCTTCGATTTCCGCCTTGAGTTCCCCTATATGCGAGCGTTGCATATATGCGTCCATGTGGTCCTTCCAGAACGCCATCCCTCTCCGCTCGGGGTCAGCAGCGATGCAGACGATGCGGGCTTTCTGTGACTCCTCCATCGTCAGTCCGATGTGCTCCTCCAGTTTCGTACGGACTGTGTTCTTCTTAATCTCTGCCTGTTTCGCATAGGCTTCATCATCGGTCACATCCGCAACATCATCCATTCGGTTGACGACAAAGATCATGCGGTCTGCCTTGCGGAGGTCGCGCATGACATGACGCAGAAGCTCCTTGTGGCTGTCCTTGATGGGATTCTTACTCTCGACAACGTAGAGGAGCACGGGAGCTTCGTCGAAATAGCGACGTGTGATGTCGTCGAAATACTTTAGTCTGCCTGCAACATCCTTTTCCTTCGTCCCGAAGAGTCCCGGTGTGTCTACCATGCGACATGGCATCTTCGCCTCATCCGGCTCGTAGATGTGGATTTCATCCGTCGCCTCATCCACGGCGATTTGCATTCCATCGAGTGTATCGCCCGCAAGACCCGCGATGACGCTCGTCTTGCCATCCGAGAACGCGCCAACGAGGGCGATGGAGAGTTTTTCTTTCGTAAGATCCTTCAGCTTCTTGTCGAGCTTGTCAAGAGCCGCCTGACAGTCTACCCCCAGCGCGGGGAGTTCCTTAAGCATCTCCTGAACCGCCTCGTAGCGGGATTTTGCCGTCATGTTTTCCATGAGAATATCCTCCTGTCTGCATCTACAGTATATAACGAAGCGGCATCCGCTCCTTGACCACAAATTCTATTTCACACCAAAGAAATGCCGCAGATCCTTGACCACAACACCAATCTCCTGCGTGGCTCTCGCGTGCTGATCCACCATCTTTGAGAACTTGTCATACGTTTTGGTGCGCACCTTCCCCACAAGATCGAGCTCGTTCAGTTTCTCAGTGAGTTTATCGGTAAGTCTACGTTCCTGTTCGGCAAAGAGATCCTTTGCTGCCGCTTTTGCCTTGGCGGTTCGTTCATCCTTTCCCATAAAGTATTTCGCTGCTGCAAAGGCAATGATGGTAGGAATCGTAATCACAGCAGCAACGCCTGTCGAAAACAGAGCCACCAACGCCCCCCCCAAGGGCAAGACCGTTCAGTCCAAGATCCACTCCGTACCACAGATTTTCCTTCAGATCGGAGCCCTTGTATTGGAACCCACGCCCCGAAAACGCCATTCCCGTAGCACTTCCGAATCCCAGCTGCCCCACAGATTGAACTTTATCGTTCAGATGTTCATATTTCCCCTGCAGAACAGACCTTGCCGCATCTATCTTCTTCTGCGCTTCCTCGGCGATGAACTTCTGCATCCTCTTCTCGTTGTCTTTCATGAACTGCTTGACGTATTTCTCGCTGATGCTGCCGTCCCACTCTTTTTCGATTGCTTTGTACATTGCAGCCTGATACTTCGAGCGATATTTCGAAGCGATCTTCTTCGGGATCTCCACAATCGCGAATGTGAACATCTGCAGTGCACTGCACGCTTCTGCACGCGCACTGGCATACGCACGGTACTCACGCTCCATCTGCGCATGGAGATCCGAGAGCACAGCGAGTGCGCCCACCGTCTCCTCGTCTCGCACGACAAGCTCTCCGATGAGTCTTCTGAGTTTTCGTCGCTGCTGCTCATAGCACGCCGTTGGGAAATCCCTCGCCCACTCCTGCAGGAGTTCGACGATCATTTCCAGACGGCTCGCGGCACGCATCCCCTGATAGGAGCCGTCAAATTCACACGCATAGATTTCCTGAGCCAGAATCAACCGCTTTTGCTCGGCGACAATCAAGGTTTTTCCACAGGTTTCATCATACGCCGCTCCCGCAAATGCAAGCTCCGCATTTATCGCATAAACACCCTGATAGTTCTCGCCCAGCGCCTCTTTGAGTGCCGCTGCCGTCTGCACCGCCGCCTCACGCCGAGCATCCCCCATCTTTCTTGCGAGCTCGTCCGCATACACCCCGTCAACCGCAGGGTCACGGTTTTTCTTCCCCTTGCAGTGGACGTTGCAGACCGCATAGACCCGCGCATCCTGCCGCAAATAGCATTTCAGCTTTTCCAGGGTCTCGCGCTCAGGCTTTTTACCGTTGCCCGCGATATAGAGAACGACATTCGCCTTGGACAGTTCGTCCCCGATGTCCTTTGAAAAATCCGGTTCTTTGCCCTCAAGCACGCCCTCAATCCCCGGGAGGTCGGTCAGACGCAGAGTGCAGGAGCCGACGCGTACATCATAGTATGCAGGCTTCTTCGTCCAATCCTCTTTTCCGTTTCCGATGATTGCTCCCCACGCAATATGCGCAGTTCTTACGGCAGCACCATAGTACAAACGCAAGGCCTCAATCAGCGTCGACTTCCCCGCATTTGTCTCACCGAAGAATACAACACGGCAGACATTCCATTCATCTGCATCGGGAACGGCATATTCCGCTGCACGAAAATCCGCCTGCATCCGCATGATCTGCGTGCGAATATCCCGCTTCTCTACGATGCCCATACCGGGATCAGCAGCGCGATCCACTTCGATGGAAGCAGACATCAATTTGTCCAAAATCAAACGATACGCGTCTACGATGGCTTCACGCGTTTTTTCCATCATTCACGCCAACCTTTCCTCACAGCACATCCATCCCCATCTCATAGAGGATTCCATTCACCGTGTCGATATCGTAGCCCTCCATGATGCAGAACTCCATGACGAGATCGAATTTGCTTGCGGGTGAGATGCTATAGCCCGCACTCGCGAGGATGTCTCTCGCGTCGTCGAGGTTCAGCCGCAGGACGAAGATGAATGCGTAGACGACACGAATCTTCGGATGATAATTCTTGTCGGTACGGATCTTGGAGAAAAGTTTGCGGTCAATCCCCGCACGCTTGTACACCTCTACATCGGTCATGCCGCTCTCGTCGATGAGGCGCAGGAGCCGCTCGGAGAAGGTTTCTTTCGGCTTGTCGAGTTTGCTCTTGAGACGCGAGAGAATGCCGTCCAGACCAACCCGCGGGCGGGGAAGTTGGACGCCTAATGCGCGGGTCTCTTCATGTACGCCGGGGCTGCGCGCAATGCCGTGACGCTCACGTTCATCCTCAAAGGGGCGCGGGGTAGGGTGCGGCAGCTTGCGCCGTGCTTCCTCGATCACGTCGGCAGTATCACACAGCTGCTCGGCGATGTAACGGCGAATCTTTTCCATGATATTTACGGATGGTGTTTTGTGCGGCGGTATCATGGACATTCCCCTTTCATGTTCTTTTTAAAAAATTTTAACACAGGATTTTTATCGCTGCAAGCGCCCCCACCGGCTCACTTTGTTCGCTACCTCCCCCGCTACGGCAGGGGAGGCTTTTCGTTTTCGTTCAGCTGCGACCGCTCTTACAGCGGGCGAGATGTTCGCTGATCTTCTGCGGCCATGTCGGCGCAACAACGCCCGTCGTGGAAAACTCCAAGATCATCCGCGTGAGCGATGCGAAATTCTCACGAATCCCCGCCGCATCACAGGCGAATCGGGCGGCGTTCTCGGCAGGGATGCTGATATCGCCTGCGACCTGCACCGCATCGACATTCGCACCGAGGGGGACGAATTCCCAGCCTGCCTCCTCTTCCTGCAGCACCACCAACTCCCGCAGCTTGTCAGGCGTCCAGTAGTACAGGATCGAGTGATCCATTCCGCCCGTGATGATGATCATCATCGTACGCGTAGAGTTGTCGGGCCAATGTTTGTACACGCGCCTGTTGCGTCAGACGAGACTGCTGATCGCATTGAGCAGCATCCTTCTACTGGGATTGCCGTCCTCTTCTGTGATGGGCGTGGGAGCAGCTTGGCGTGCAATCTGCTCCCGCGCGATACGGAAGCGTTCAAAGAAGTCCTGTTCCAGGAGTACGGAACCCGCGGCGATCGGGCTACGTTCATCAACGTACAAGCAAACATCGGCGAACTGCCAGGTCGTAACAAGGATATCCGTCCCCTCCTCTCTGAGCCGTGCAATCATGCTGTTGAACCCAGCGATGATATCGGACGCAAAGTCCGCCATCGGCTCGCTGACGTCCATGAGGAATATCAGCTCCGTCTGTCCGTTTACCTTTGCCTCTGCCATGATGATCTCCGCCTCTGTAGATGGTTGACCTCTTCTAGGGAATCGCTGATAAAACAGCCCTCCAATTGGATGACGGTGCCGAATTTATCAGTGCTTCCTAAGTTATAGCGAGCGGCATGGACAAAAAGAGTCCATGTCGAACATATCCCAAAATTCTTTCTCATCTGCATTGATATCGTCCATAGGTGGGTGCAAAACCATAGACAGCGCTCGGCGCACCCATCGCCTTGTTCTTTTCAAGCACAATCCGTAATGCCCCCGATGATGAGGTGATCATGCCGGAGTTATCCCTGCCCCTTAAATCGGGTTGATGTTCGCTGCGCATTATGATTGCTGATTCTGAATTATGCATCCTTTTCCAAGAATCAACCAATGGCGTGTATTAATAGGAACTATTTCTTTTTATTCTGCGGCACGACGAACTTCTGATACCACGTTTCGATCGGCTCAGGCGTCCCCGTATCATAGATGAACATTTCCCGCGTATTCGGCTCCACCAGAACATCATGGAGGCGCGTCATGCCACGGATATGGAACATATAGTATTCTCTGTCCGAGCCTGAGACCTTGTGGAGCTTCTGATCGCCAACACCGAGTTCAACAGCAACAGGGAATGTATGCCCGTCAATCCATGACTGAAAGAGCCTCTTCGCCTCATTGTAGGAGATCGGCTGCCCATTGCTCCCTTCTATGCCCTGCGGGTTTTGAGCCGATACGAATGCTTTCTCGATCAGTGCCGCCAAGATCAGCTTGTTCTGAGGAACTTCGTTAAACGCCAGATATGCGGTTTCAAACGTCCCCTGCTGCTCGTTGACGATGAATTGAATCCGCGCTTTCACGGGTGCATCCTGGTAGGTGCAGTCTCCCGTAAACTCGACAACCTCCCTGCCGTCCTCCGCCTTGAAATGCTTCCACTGCGGACTGCCGAAAAAAGAGGTGAACGCCTGCTCATAGCTCACAGTCGGATAACTGTTCGGATAACCGTTCTTAACCATCTGCACATATTTGTTGTCGGCAGTTTGCGAATGCGCAATGGTATCCTCCACATCTTTTCCAACGCTGTCCACGACACTTCTGGAACAGGCACTGCACAGGACAAGGAGCAGTATGGAGAACATCAACATCAACTTTTTCATTGGAATACACCTCTTTCAAAAAGCCTATCGCCATAGGTTGCCGCAATCGAACCTTCTCACTCCATCTCCACCCGCACCGCCATATTGACGCGCACACCTCCATCAAACTTTTTCTCGCTGTTGACATGGAGCATCACGTCTGCCTCTTCGTCAAGCGATGCCGTCAGCTCATCCATCGCGCCCTGCACATCCTGCAAGTCAACGCGACCCTCCTTTCCCGTGATCATGACGAACACTTGCTTCGCCTTCTGCAATACGCCGCCGCGCGCAAGCACCTGACTCGCTTCATCCAGCGCTATGCGCACATCTGCACCTTCGCTGCTCCATGCCTGCCACAGTTTTCTCATCAGCACATTGCCGGATAAAAATGCCTCGGCCGCCTGCCACTTTAGTGCAGCATTCGCCCCGCCCTGCACAGCGCCCAGAAGATCGCCGACGAAATCGCTCTGCCGCTTCGCCGTCGCTTTTGCCGCCCCAGCTTCTTCCTGCATCGGATCGCTCATCGCGATAATAGTGCTCGTATAGCGGCACAGCCTCCGGAAGCTGCGGCATAACTCACTCTCTGCGCCCTCCGCTTCCTTCTTTGCCATAAGATTTTCCAGCAGCGGCACATGTACCACGGCGATTTTCCGGCAGCTGTACAAATCAAAATCCCTTGCGGCAGCGGGCGCCGTCTCTCTGCCGCAAGGCTCCGAGAAGTCTGCCAATACAAACGTCGGATGCCCCGCCTCCAGTGTCTGGTTATAATAGATATGGAATTTCTGAAAACTCTTGGGCAGGCTTTCAAACGGCACTGTAACGAATGTTTCGATTCCTTCCCATAAACCATCTTTCATCGCGATCGTATCCGCCTTCGTCTGCCGGAGCTTTTTCTCATCGCGATGCAGCACGAGATATGCCGCATTCTCGTAGCCTGACTCCATCAATCGACGAACAGCCTCCACTCCGTTATCACCAATGCCGACAATATCCGCAGCATCCATCCTGCTGCGAATATGAAAAGATCGCATCGGCGGCATCCCCAAACGCCGCATCGTCTTAAACATCTCAATCACCTCAAATCCCGTTATAAAAGACACTTCTCTCATCTCCTTTGCTTTCTTGTATTTTCATTGTGCCAAATCTCTTTCTTTCCACAGTCGCCTGCCGTGCGACATCTTCTTTCTTTTACCATGAAAGTCCAAGAAGTCAAGCCGTAGGCGCAGACTGATTGGCTCTTTCATGTAAGGGCGGCGCACTTTTGTCCACAAAGTGGACATTTGTGCGTGTAGTTTACATCAAAAAACATGAACCATACTTTTCCATACCTCAAAATATTTCCATCAAAGATGCCGCACAGCCCGACGTATCGTTCCATCTTGCCTGCCGCATTCGCATTCCACTGGCTAGAAGGTACATTCGATGCTATAATAAAGGCAAGGAAGGTGACCCCATGCAGCAAGATGAAACTCCCTCGGCCAAGAACCATGCGCCGCTTTACCAAAACCCGGTCTACGACCAGCATGCAAAGCGCCTGCTTGCACAAAGAGCCATCATGGCGCGCCTCCTCAAGAGGACTGTGCCGGAATTTGCAGAAGCCTCCCTCGCGGACATTGCCGAAAAGTATATCGAGGGCACGCCGCAGATCAGCGGGATTGGCGTCAACCGGGACAGCACGAATGCCGCAAGGAAGGACACTCCTTCGCCGAAAGAGTTCTTCGGCGATGCCACCGAAAGTGTCGGCATCACCGAAGGATGGATCCGCTTCGACATCCTTTTCCACGCACGCGCCCCGAAATCAGGCGAGCTCATCACTCTGATCATCAACGTCGAGGCGCAGCGGACGCAGCGCAGATCGAAACTGGGATACGCAATCTTACGTCGGGCAGTCTACTATGCGAGCCGTTTGATCTCCTCGCAGAAGGAAACGGAATTCACCGGCTCCTCGTACGACGAAATAAAAAAAGTTTACAGCATCTGGCTCTGCATGGACTCTCCGGACGGCACGAGCGCCATCAACCGTTATAACTTAGAAGAGCATCACATCCTGAACGGTCATAAAGAAAATCGTGCTGACTACGACCTGATGAGCATCGTCACGATCTACCTGGGGGAAGACCAGACAGCCAATGAAGATTGGCTCATCCGCTTCCTGAGGCTCTTGTTCAAGGACACAAACATGCCGCCGGCAAGGAAAAAGAAAGTCCTGAAAGACGAATTCGATATGGATACGACCACCGACATGGAAGAGGAGTTGAGTACCATGTGCAATCTGAGTACGGGCATCTATGAGCAGGGTGTGGAGCGCGGCATTGCCCAAGGCATGGAGCGCGGCATCGCCCAAGGCATGGAGCGCGGCATCGCCCAAG
>ERZ773197.1428-NODE-1428-length-16492-cov-7.426294_pt1 | contig 16492 bp, 19 predicted proteins | sample MGYA00580999_ERZ773197 | MGnify/ENA primary metagenome ERZ773197 (study PRJEB29015, sample SAMEA2738166) | human oral metagenome | biome: human oral; feature: human-associated habitat; material: saliva | place: China | collected 2185 ...
TAATTGAAATATAAAAATAAAACTATTTTTATTGAAATAAATGTTTGTTAAGGTTATATTATTATTGTAAACAAAAGAACGGAGGATGAAAAAATGCAATCATATAATATTGAAGAATCTGCTTCAAAGCCAGCTGTATATGCTCAATTAGCAACAATTACAAAATGGGCGAAAATGAGAAGTAAACTTAGTTTAGCTATAAAAAATGCATTTGTTATAACTCCATATAAACAGAAGGTTTTTAGTGAAGTTGCAGCTTTCTGGAATCAAGAGATTTATTGGAATAAGGGACTTCATATAAGACCTGCAGTAAAAAAAGATATTTTTCAAGATAATCAACCGATTGTTGAGTTTCATCAAAATGAAGAGCCAATCATGAATTTTGGAAATGAAATTTCAATTGATTCGATCGTTGATGTTCCTGAACAATATTTTAATGATTAAGATACAGATGATAAAATATATACTGTACAAATGAAGAAGTTTATAGTTACTAAAGAAAAGTTTGTGTATACAGAAGAAAAAAGTGTCAAATTTGAGCTTATACCTTGTATGGTATGAGCTCTATTTATATTATGGAAAAAAGAATAAAATTTATTAATGCTTAATGGTATGGAGGGGTAATGAAATATAAAGATTTGTTTGATGAAGAAGATTTGATGAGTGATTTTAATGATAAGGATTACTCTAAATACGATATTAAAGCTGATAGTGATTTTAGATGGCAAAAGAAATGTTTGGAGTCTATTTCAAATGAAGATAGCGTTATACTTAGTTCGCCAACTGGGAGTGGTAAAACTAGGGTGTTTTTGGAGTGGGCTGATTTAAAAAAAGAGAGGCCAATTATTATTACGTCGCCTATTAAAGCATTATCAAATCAAAGATATCGAGAGTTAGTTGAGAAAGGTTATAAAGTTGCCTTAGAAACTGGTGATATTAAGAATATTCCAGAAGATTATGATTATTTGTGTTGTACACAAGAGATTTATACAAATAAATATATTGATAAAGAAAATGTTACAGTGATTTTTGATGAATTTCATTATATTTTTGAAAATCCTGATAGAGCTAGAGCCTATGTTGATGGATTACATAAGTCAAAAGCTAAAAATTTATTATTATGTTCGGCTACATTTGGAAATATTAAGGAATTTGAAAAATATATTGAGAAGATATCTGGTCGAAAGTTTTATGTTTTTGAAAATCATGAAAGAATAACTGATATGCATTTTGGTGGTGATATTGAATTACATAATATTGAAAAGGCATTGGTTATTGCTTTTTCAAAAGATGGTATTGATAGAGCAGTTGAATTATTAAGGACTGTTAGAGATAAACAATCGCCTGAAATTATTGAAAAAATTAAAATTTTATCTGAGAAATATAAAGTAAGTGGTGATAGAGTTTTAAAAGATTTATTTTTTGGAATTGCTAAATATCATGGAGCAATGCTTCCTAAACAAAAGATGTTTATTGAAAAATGTTTTGAAGATGGTTTAATTGATACAGTTGTTGGTACTGATGCATTAGCTTTAGGAGTTAACTTTCCAATTGAAAATGTGGTGTTTGCTCAACTTGCTAAATATTATGATGGACCTATTTCTAGAAATCTTTTTGATCAATTGTCTGGTAGAGCTGGTAGAAAAGGCTTTTTTGATATTGGAAATGTTTATTATTGTTCACAACTTGGAAAGCTTATTGAAAATAAAGATTATAAAGTTGGTGATTTATATAAGAAGATTTTAAAAAGTAAAAATGAAGATGTTTTTATTGAACTTAGTCCTAAAATTAAAGATTTACTTTTAAAGAATATTAGTTTAGATGATGAAGTTGAATATATATCTAAATTTTCTACAGTTGATATTAATAAAGATGAGGTTAAAAAAAATGTAGAAGAAATATTGGACTATTTACATAATTCATTTGAAAATTGTGTTTTGAAGATTCTTAATGATAAGATTAATCAAGATTCTGGATCTAATTATAAATTAACTAAATATAATTTTCCAAATGGAATGTATGAGAAGCTTTATGGTGTTTTAATGGATAAAAAGGATGAGTTTGATAAGTTTTTACCTAAAGTATATTTTGATGAATATAGTCCTGATGAAAATGCTTTTCTTTTTTCTCAAATAGTATGTGGTGTTTCTGCTAATAAAATTATTAATGATTTTTGTTATGATGAAGGTGTTTTAAATTTTAGAAAAGCATTACAGTTTAGAAAGTATATTATGAATTTACTACCACAATATGTATATAATTTTGATAAAATTAATAGTATTATTAAAGATGTTGATGAAAGTGTAATTTATGAATTAAATGATTTTAAAATAAATAATAATGATTTGAGTTTGGAGGATTATAATGGATAATGTTTATTATGGAGATTCTTATGCTGAAGTTTTAGCAATACTTTTAATTGTTTCTACTGATGAGCTTGAAAATATTCCAATTAAATATATAGAATTTATGGAAAGTAATGCTAGTGAAGATTGTAATTTTAAATATGATATTGGATTATCTTTTGATAAACAAGATATTTCTGAGAGTGCAAAAGATATTTTGAGTGTTATTTATGAGGAGTTTTTATCTAATTCAAGTAATGATGATCAAGAAAAATTAAAAAGGTTGGACGAGGTTTTTTGTAGAAATGGTTATGTAGATTCTGAAATTATAAAAGTAGATGATAGTAATGATGGTATAAGTAAAAATGCATTATCTAGTGAAAATCGACAAAATAATAATTATTGTGATTCAGAAACAAATGATTTTGAGAATGATTCAGAAATAAGTGATTTTAAAAATAATGATTCGGAAATAGATTGTGAAGATGATGAAAAAGAAGAAGATGAAAATGTAGCTGAAGTTGATGAAGAATATGATGATAATTGTGAAGATGTATCTGAAGTTAATGAAAGTGAAGTTAGTGAAGATGAATTTAATGATGAAGATGATGATATTAGTGAAGATATTGATGAATATGAAGATAGGACTATTTATACACAATTATCAAAAAATATGATGATTATGGTAGTAAAAAAGGAATTTATTTTAAAAAAAGGTATAAAGAAGATATGTAATATGTTCAAATCTATTTTTAGTATTAAGCGGTGAAAAAGTGTAAAAAAAGGCTAAATTTAAAAATTTTAGAAATTAAATTAATAATTAATATTTATTGATATTTAATGATTATGGTGTTATAATTCTATAGGTGATTTTGAAGGAGGAATAAGAAATGAAGAATTTTAGAAAAACCAAAATAATTGGTACTATCGGACCTGTTAGTGAAAGCGAAGAAATGTTAACAAAATTAATGAAAGCAGGATTAAATGTTTGTAGAATTAATTTTTCACATGGTGGATTTGATGAAAATGCAGTAAAAATTCAAACAATTAAGAATGTTAGAGAAAAGTTAGGTTTACCTATTGCTTTAGCACTTGATACAAAAGGACCAGAAATTAGAACAGGTAAATTAGAATCAGGTGATGAAAAAGTTGTAATTCATGAAGGACAAGAATTTACATTTGTAAAAGATGATATTATTGGTAATGAAACAAAAACAACTATTAGTTATAAAGATTTATATAAAGATGTTAAACCTGGAACAACTATTTTAGTTGATGATGGAACTCTTGAATTTGAGGTTAAAGAAGTTGTTGGAACTGATATTGTAACAGTTGCTAAAAATACAGCTAAACTTGGTTCAAGAAAAACAATGAATATTAGAGGTGTTAAAGTTAATTTACCAGCATTAGCACAAAAAGATATTGATGATATAACAAATGGTGTTAAAGCTGGATTTGATTATATATTTGCATCTTTTGTAAGAAGAGCTGATGATGTAAGACAAATTAGAAAATTGTTAAATGATAATGGTGGACAAGAAATTGAAATTATTTCTAAGATTGAAAGCCAAGAGGGTGTAGATAATATGGATGAGATAATTGAATTATCTGATGGTATTATGGTAGCTCGTGGTGATATGGGTGTTGAAATTCCACTTGAAAATGTTCCTATTGTTCAAAAACAATTAATTAAGAGATGTAATGCAGCAGGAAAACCAGTTGTAGTTGCTACACAAATGTTGGAATCAATGCAATCTAATCCACGTCCAACAAGAGCTGAAACATCTGATGTTGCTAATGCTATATATGATTTAACAGGATGTATCATGCTTTCTGGTGAATGTGCAATGGGTAAATATCCAATTGAATGTGTTAAAGTTATGAATAATATTGCTTTAGCTATTGAAAGTGATTTAAATTATACAAAGAGATTTGATTCTACAAGATTTGATCATGATTTAGTTGATGATCCAAGACATCAAGCTGCTTATAATGCTGTTGAAACAGTATTAAATGCAAATGCTGATGCTATTGTTTGTTATTCTAGAACAGGTAGAATGGCAGAGTTTGTTTCTTCAATGAGAACAGAAGCTCCAGTATTAGTTGTAACAGATAATGAAAAAACATATCATAAAATGTCATTAATTCAAGGTGTTCAAGTTGTTTTAGTTAATACTAAATTATCTGCAAATGAAATGATTGAAGAAGGTATTTCTAAATTTGAAGAAAATGGAACATTGGAGAAAGGTGATAAAGTCGTTGTTGTTGGAACTGAAGCTAAATTAGCTAATAATAGAGATATGAATGCTTTTACATGTGTTATTAATATTTAATTTCTTATTTATAGATTGAGAGTAACTTAATTTTCTTTGAGTTACTCTTTTATTATGGAGTTAGGTTTGATTTGCAAATATGTAGTAGATATTGTATAATGGCAACATAGATTGTAAAGGAAATGTTTATGAACAAAATAAAAAAATATATATTTAATATGTTACTTTTTGTGTTTTTAATATGGCTTACATTTAAAATATTGTTTTCTAAGCAAGATATGGGTGATTTATATAGAATAATAGAATCATCTAATAAATTGTTTTTATTTGGAAGCATTTGTGCAATGTTTATTTATTGTATGTGTGAAGCATTTAATTTGTTAAGGACATTAAAAAGACTTGATGCAAATACTACTTATGTTAAGTGTTTAAAATATGCTTTTATAGGTATATTTTTTAGTGCAATAACTCCTGCAGCAAGTGGTGGACAGCCAATGCAAGTTTATTATATGCATAAAGATGGACTTGATATTGGGCATTCTTCATTGGCTTTGTTAATAAATTTAGCTAGTTTTCAAATTGTTACTATTTTGATGGCTTTGATTAGTTTAATTTTTTATCATTCATATTTATCAATAGGTCTTAGGATATTTTTTGTAATTGGTGTTGGATTAAACATGACAGCTTTAGTTCTTTTACTTATATCAATTATATCTAAAAGATTATCTAATTGTTTAGTTAATTTTGTGATTAAAGTTATGAAAAAGCTGAAATTAAGAAAGCTTGATCATAGGATTGAAAAGTTGAAAAATTCACTTGAAAATTATCAAGTTAGTGCTAAATATATTAGAAATAATATTCAATATATTTTAAAAACAATTGGTATTACTATAGTTCAGATGATAGTTTATTATACCATTCCATATTATGCTTATAGAGCAATTGGACTTAATGGTGAATCTTATATTAAGATTTTAGGATTACAGTCAATGCTTTATGCAACAGTTTCTGGTATTCCTTCACCTGGAGCAGTTGGTGTTACAGAAGGTGCTTTTGTTACATTGTTTGGTGCAATTATTCCAAATAGGTTGTTAAATGGAGCAGTTTTATTAAATAGAGGAATTAGTTTTTATTTAATGACTATTATTTCATTTGTTGTTGTAATGGTTGCAACTTTTTTTGTTAAAAGACAAGATAGTCTAGAAATTGGGGGGAGTAAACAAAAATGATTAATATACTTCTTTGTGGAAATAAAAAAGTATTTGATGGAGCTGTGACTCAGCTGTTATCTATTATTAATAGGACTACTGAACCAGTTAATTATTATATTTTTACTATGGATGTTACTAGACTTAATGATGATTATGTGAAAATTACTGATCAGCAAGTTGAACTTTTGAAAAAGATTGCAATTAGTAGAAATCAGAATAGTGATGTTAGATTATTTGATGTTAGTGATATTTATGATAAAGAATTTAAAGGATGTGTTAATGAGACAGCTTATTGTACTCCATATACACTTCTTAGATTACTTGCAGATGAAGTTGAAGAGATTCCTGATAAGATTTTATATTTAGATGCTGACGTTATGGCGAATGGAGATATTTCTGAATTGTATAATATTGATGTTGATAAATATGAATTTGCTGCTGTTAAAGAGAAATATGGTTCTTGGTTAATTGCTCCTGATTATTTTAATGCAGGTGTATTACTTCTTAATATGAAAATGATTAAAAAGACGGGTTTATTTAAAAATGGTAGAGAATTACTTAGAAAATATAAGCTTATTTTTGCTGATCAAGATGCTATTTATTGGAATGCAACTAGAATGTTGTTATTACCTAGAAAATTTAATGAGCAATCTAAGTTTAATGATAAAACTACTGTGCTTTGTCATTTTTGTAAAAGGCTTGTTTTTAAGCCTTATCCACATACTGAAAATATTAAGCAGTGGAATATTGATAAAGTACATAAAATTTATAAATGTCATGTTTTTGACGATGATTTAGAAGAATATAAAAAGATTAAGGAGAATTATTATGAATAAATTAAATGAAATACCGATTTTTTTTACGGTTGATGATAAATATGCGCCTTTTTTGGCTGTTGCTATGGAATCACTTGTTAATCATATTAGTGATGAAAATATGTATATTATTAATATTATGACTACAGCTATGAGTGAGGAAAATAGATTTAAAATTAATAAATATGAAAGAAGTAATGTTAAAATTGTTTATTATGATGTAAATGATTTAGCAGATAGTATTAAAGATAAGCTTTATACAAGGGATTATTATTCTATATCAACATATTTTAGATTATTTATTCCAAATATGTTTAAGCAATATGATAAGATACTTTATTTGGATTCTGATATTGTTATTTTAGATGATATTGCTAATTTATATAATATTGACCTTGGTGATAATTATGTTGGTGCTGCACAAGATGATGTTATTGCTACAGAACAAATTTTTAGAGATTATGCTGAAAAAGTTATTGGTCATAATTCATATAAAAATTATTTTAATGCAGGTATATTACTTATGAATTTAAGAAAACTTAGAGAAATTGATTTTGAAAATAAATTTTTACATTTATTAGATACTGTTAAATACTATGTTGCACAAGATCAAGATTATTTAAATAGATTTTGTAAGGGAAATGTTACTATGTTTAGTACTGATTGGGATAGAATGCCTGTAAATCAAGCTAAAGTTAATGATATTGATAATCTTAAATTAGTTCATTATAATTTAGCTTTTAAACCATGGCATTTTGATAATATTCCTTATGAAGAGTATTTTTGGAAATATGCTAATAAGACTGAATATATTGATATAATTAATGAAATTAAAAATAATTTTTCTGAAGAAGATAAAATTAAAGGTGAAGAATCACATAATAAACTTGTAGCATATGCGAAATTAGAGATTGCATGTGTTGGTGATGATAGAATTAATAAATAGATTTTGAGGAGAATATGGTAGAAGAAAATAGACAATTAGATCCTAAAAGAGTTAGGATACAGGAAAAAATAATTGAATTGGAAAAAAAAGGAATATTTGATCAAGATGTTGAAGATGATCCAGAGACTATTCCACTTGAGCCTGAAATGATTGATTATTTGAAAAAAGGTTTTATGGATAAAGTTTATAATAAGTTTGCATATTATCAAGCAATTAGATTTTTTGATAAATCTGTTGCTGCTAAAAAGGTTATTATTAAAGAAGTTATTGGAATTGAAAATGCTAGATTGGATTCAGGCGCTATTGTTACATGCAATCATTTTAATCCTTATGATTCTTTTTCTGTTGAAAAAAGTATGAGGGATGCTGGTATTTTAAAGAAGAGAAAACTATATAAAGTTATTAGAGAAGGTAATTATACTAATTTTCCTGGTTTTTTTGGTTTTATTTTTAAATATTGTAATACATTACCACTTAGTTCTGTTAAAGAAACTATGAAAAAGTTTTTAAGAGCTTCTGAAATATTATTAAAAAGGGGTGATTATATTTTAATATATCCTGAACAAAGTATGTGGTGGAATTATAGAAAACCAAAGCCTTTAAAACCTGGAGCATTTTCTATTGCTGCAAAAAATGGTGTTCCAGTTATACCTGTTTTTATAACAATGAATGATAGTGATATTATTGGTGATGATGGTTATCTTATTCAAGAATATACAATTCATATTGAAAAACCAATTTATCCTGATTCTAAAAAATCTAATAAAGAAAATGAAAAAATTATGATGGAAAAAAATTTTCAAGTTTGGAAAAAGGTTTATGAAGATTTTTATAATATTCCATTGACTTATTTATGTGATGAAGTTGGTAAGAATGAAGAAAAATAAACTTATTTATTATAATGATGAATTAAATGATGAATTTTCTAAAGCAGTTATTAAACCAAGGTTTATTGGTGAAAAATACAAATATAAGCACTCTTTTATTTGGGAGTGCTTTTCAGCTATTATTCAAAATGTGTTAAGTATGCCAATTAAATTGCTTTATTTGAAAATTAAATTTAATCATAAGTTTGTTGGAAAAGAAAAGTATAAATTATGTAAAGATATTCGGATTTTTTATTTATAGTAATCATACACAAGTTTTTTCTGATACTTTTACTACCAGTGTTTCTGATTGGCCTAAAAGGAATTATTTAATTGTTAATCCTGCTAATATTTCTGTGAAGCCTTTTGGAAATATTGTTGAACTTCTTGGCGCTATTCCAGTTCCTGGAAATATGGCTGCAACTAAAAATTTTATGGATGTTATTGAAGATAGAATTGTTAATAAAAAACAATCGATTACTATATATCCAGAGGCTCATATTTGGCCGTATTATACTGGTATTCGTGATTTTAAAGCTGTATCATTTACTTATCCTATAAAATTAAATAAACCTGTTTTTTGTGTTACAAATACATATCAATTAAAAAAAAATAAAGTTAATATGGTTTCTTATATTGATGGTCCATTTTATCCTGATATTAATTTAAATAAAAAAGAAGCTCAGAAAAAGCTTCGTGATATTGTTTATGAAAAAATGTGTGAAAGAGCAAAAAAAAGTGATGTTAATGTTATCAAATATATTAAAAATGTTGACAATTTGGCTAATATGAATAATAATAATAGTGTATAAAGAATGAAAGGAATTTTATTATGGGAGAAATTTTAGTTTTTGGACATAAAAATCCAGATACAGATTCAATTTGTTCAGCATTAGTTAAAGCTAATTTAGAAAATAAGTTAGGCAAGAATGTTAAAGCTGTTAGATTGGGTAATGTTAATAAAGAAACACAATATGTTTTAGATTATTTAAAAATAGAAGCACCTGAGTTTGTTTCAAATATTGAGAATGGCACAGAAGTTATGCTTGTTGATCATAATGAGTTTGATCAAAGCGCTGATAATATTGAAAATTTGAAGATTTTATCTGTTACAGATCATCATAGAATTTCAAATTTCCATACTTCAGAGCCTTTATATTATAATGCAAAACCATATGGTTGTACAAATACATTGTTATTTGAAGAATATAAAGCTAATAATGTTGAGATTGATTATAAAATTGCAATATTAATGATTAGTGCGATTATCTCTGATACATTGTTATTGAAATCACCAACATGTACTAAATTTGATATTGATGTTTTTAGTGAGCTTGAAAAGATTGCTGGAATAGATGCTAGAGATTATGGTATGAAGATGCTTAAAGCTGGTACTGATTTAAGTACTTATTCTGCAACTGAAATTGTTAATTTAGATGCTAAGGAATTTACTGAAAAAGGAAAGAAAATTGTTGTTGCTCAAGTAAATACAGCTGATATTGATGATGTATTTTCTAGAAAAGAAGAATTAATTTTTGCTATGGAAAAAGAAATTAATGATAGAAATTTAGAATTATTTTTATTTGTAATTACAGATATTGTTAATACAAATTCAAAGATTATTGCTTTAGGTAATTTAAAGGGAGTTGTTGAAAAAGCTTTTGATAAGAAATTAGATGAAGATGATTCAATGTTTTTAGAAGGTGTAATGTCTAGAAAGAAACAAATTGCTCCACCTTTACTTGCTAATTTAGATTAATTTTATAATAAGTAAAATGTGAAGATAGTATTGTCTTCGCATTTTTTTGTAATATAAATATAATCTTTTTATATGTTGTAAATTATTTAATCTATTGATAAAATATCTGTAGAAGATTTAATAAAGAGGAAATAAATGAAGAAAAATGAAATTATTTATGCTAAAAAGCAAAGAGATAATGTTTCATTTTTAAAGATACATAAGATGTTAGCTTCTGATTTATTGTTTTTCTATACAACATATGTTAGACATTTATTGAAAAATTTGGATATAAAACTTCAGTTATTATTGGTGATTTGATGTTAATTGTGTCTATTGTTCTTATTATTTTTTCAGCTACTCCTCGGAATTTTGTATATAGCATATGTTTTTATGTGAATGGGATATCTTTTAAAAGATAATGCTGAGGAGAGTTTGCTTTCATATTCAATTCCTAATAATGATAAGAAATCCAAAAAATTTGGTAAGGTACTTTGGAAAGTTGTTTAGTGATTTTTTTATTGTTGCTACTATTTCTGCAGTATTGTCAGGTTTTTTGTATAAAGTTAATCATTTTATACCTTTTATTTTGTGTATGTTAATGTTTATAATTTCACTTAGGATTGATTTTTTACTTCATCCTCTTGATAGAGATGATTAAAAAAAGTTGTAATTGGAGATGAATTTAATAAAAAAAGGATATTTTAAAGAACTTGGCTTAGGATATATATTTACTTCTGAGAGATTAGTTGCATTATTTTTTTGTTGCTATTATTTATTCATCAATTCAAGTTATGAATAATTATGAAATTAAATTTTTGAATTATTTAAAAGTTACTCCTGAGTTAATTGGAATTATTTATGCTGGTACATAATTATGTTCTGCAATAGGTTCAAGACTTTTGAATAAAGTTCATAGGAGATTTAGAAATAAGTCTTTTACAATTGTCGGTGTTTTTTTTGCAATTAGTATTTTGATTGCTGGATTAGTTTCTAGATTTAAAATTAATTATTATGTGATGATGCTTTTGATTATAATTATGTATATGGTTAAATATATGTGTATGGCACTTTATTATGTTTTAATTAAAAAGTATTTAGCAAATTTTATTGAAAAAAAAGATTTTATCTAAAATTTATTCAGCATATGCTATTGTTGGTGGAATAGCAACTTTTTTATGGGAAGTATTGCTACTATTATTGTTAAAAATAATGATATGAAGATGACGATTGTTTATTTTAGATTGATTGTAATAGTGGGAGTATTTTTTGTAGTTAAATTTGAGGAATATAGTAAAGTTGATATTAGTTTTACTGAATTTAAATTGGTTAATGAATTGAATAATTAGAAGAAGAAAAGAGGCGATATAGATGTTAAATAAAATTAAACCAGATTTTAATTATCATTCTCATACATATAGATGTGGACATGCTGCGAAGACTGCCTTAGATAAGGATTATGTTGATGCTGCTATTAAAGCTGGGTTTAAGTTTATGGCTTTTACTGATCATGTTCCACTTAGTAAAAAATATGATTTTGAAGATAATATGAGAATGTCAATGTCTTCTATTAATGAATATATTGAATCTATTAATAAGATTAAAAGGGATTATAAAGATAAAATTGATGTTAGAGTTGGGTTTGAATTTGAATATGTTCCTGATGATAATGAAGTAGCTCATTTATTAGAATTAAAGAAAAGAACTGATATTATGATTCAAGGACAACATTTTGTTATTGATAAAGATGGTGATTTTGTTGGAATTAATATGCATACAATTAAAAAGCCTATTGATGAAGATTTAGATACTTATTTGAGTTATATTTGTTTGTCAATTGATAGGAAGATTCCTGATATTATTGCACATCCTGATATTTTTATGTATAGAAGATCTTTTTTTGGTGAAAAAGAAGAGCAGATTTCTAGACTTTTATGCAAAAAAGTTATTGAAGCTGGTATTCCACTTGAAATTAATTTGGGCAGAATAGGTGCTAATTATATAATGAAATTGAATGGAAAGAAGTATTCTCAACAAATTAAATATCCATGTAAAGAGTTTTGGAAGATTGTTGCTGAAGAATCTGAATATTCAATTAAAAATGGTGGAATGCCTATTAAAGTTTTGTTTGGAAAAGATTGTCATGATCCAAGACAATATGAACTTGAAGATGATTATCGTTATGCTATTGAAATTATTGGGAAAGATATAGTTGATAGATTATATTTTGTTGATAAAGATTTTAATTTTATTAAAAGCTTTAAGAAATTTGATTTGAATAGAATTAGTGATTTGTCGCTTTCTTATGGTATTAATGTTTATAGAAAAGAAGCTTATGATATATTGAGTAAGATTGTTTTTGGCGATAATGATGATATTAAACTTTCATATAGAAATGTAGCTAGTGAAATTGTTGAAGTTTTTAATAATGCTGATTCTAAGGTTATGGAAAAAATACCAGATGTTTTGCTTAAGTATTTTAGTAAGATAAAGAATAGTGATTATATATTTAATATTGATAATGGACTTTCTAATGTTACAATTGGTTTATTATCTTTGATTTATCAAAATTATATTTTAGATGATGTTGATAAAGAATTATATATTTCTAAATTAGAAAAAATGCCAAAATTGTTTGAAGTTGAAGATGAAGTTGAAGTTGAATGTGATGTTGTGGCTTCTAAAAATGATATAGATCATTTAAATGAAGAAGAATTATCACAAGAAACTAAAAAATTTGATAATTTTGGAAATTTTAGAAGTGAAAAGATTAAAAGGCTTTCTGATATTGAATTTACTGAAGAAGATAAAAAGTTTATGAAAGAGTCTAATAGAATTCAAGAAGAAGCGGAAAATAAATTAGCTGTTATTGATGAAGGAAATATTTTTAAAAGATTTATTAATAAAATTAAAAGTTTTTTCTTTAAAGATGTTGCATAAGTTAATTTAGAACTCCCTACAATTATTTGTAGGGAGTTCTTTAATTAACTTAAACGTTAAACCACCAGCTATGCTGGTGAGTCCAATGACACTTATAGTTATGAGAGTGGTATCAAAATAAAAACTCTCCATGTTATAATAAAGTTAAGTTTGTCAGCTTAAAATTTATTATAAAGGAGAGTTATTTGTATGAAAAGTCCATACACAGATAGTTTAGCACACACAACATATGAATGTAAATATCATATAGTGTTTGCACCAAAATATAGAAGAAAAGAAATTTATGGTCATTTGAGAACAGAAATAGGAATGATATTGAGAGAATTAAGTAATCGAAAGGATGTTGAAATAATCAATGCTGAAGCCTGTCCGGATCATATTCATATGTATGTAAGTATACCACCAAAATTGAGTGTGTCATCATTCATGGGGTATTTGAAAGGAAAAAGTACATTAATAATATTTGAGAGACATGCTAATTTGAAATATAAATATGGAAATAGAGTTTTTTGGTGTAGAGGATATTATGTCAGTACAGTAGGAAATAACAAGTCTGCAGTATATAATTATGTTGAAAATCAATTGAAAGAAGATATGATGTCAGACCAATTGACAATAAAAGAATATAAAGACCCTTTCAAAGGGTAGTAAGTAAAAAAGTCGCAAGCGAAAGTGGCTGAAAGCTGGCAAACTAAAAGCACTTCAGTGCAAGCTAGTAATAGAGCCTTATAGGCTCATATGAAAATCCACCAGTTATACTGGTGGATAATTATCTATTTAGTTAACAAAAATGTAATAATAAAGTAACTAAAATAAAAAAAAAGAAAACTATTAAAGAGTAAAAAATTATAGTACAATATATCCATAATAAAATAAAATTATAGGGGAAAGTATGAAAAGAAAAGTAATATTTATTATAATGATAATAACAATAATATTGCAAATGCTAAGCGCTTTGTCAAAAGTAAAAGCGTATGACTTAAATATGCCAATTGATAGGGAAAATATAATATTTTATGGAAATATGACTAATGATAGGAATGGAACTGCTACAGCTACGGTTAAAACTAGTGATAAAATTAAGAATTATAATTTATCATATCAACATACATTTGTAACAAAAGACGTTGTTATAAAAATAAATGATATAAGTAATAATTATAATAGAAAACTCAAAGAATTATCTGATAAAGAAGAAAATATTATCAAAAAATTTGAAAGTGATAAAAATAAATTTAATGAAAAGGTTGAAAAAGGAACAAGTACAGAAGAAGAGAGAAAAAAGTTAGAAGAAGAGCAAATAAATTCACAAGCTGAAATAAATAAAATAGATGACGAATATAAAAAAATAATCAAAGAACTTGATTCTGAAATCATAAAAACATTACCACAATTTGATGATGCAGCATGGAAAAGTATTGCACAAACTAATCAAAATATAGTAATAAAAAATGTGTCAAGTGAAGAAAAATCTGTTTTAGTATGGGTAAAAGCAACAGGTAATTCAGAAACGTTATATAGTTTCAGAATATTCGATGTAGACGCGAACAAATTAAATAAAGATAATACAAATGAAGTGAATTTTAATAATAAAAACGAATCAAATTCAAATAATGCAAATAAATATCCTAATATAAAAATGGAATATATTTATGAAAATAGAATACCTAAAATAAAAATATCTGGATTAGAAAATGTAAAAGACAATAAGTATGTAATATATATAAGTGGAGAAAAAAAACAAGTAACAAATGAGGATTTAAAGAATTTTCAATCAAATACAGAGATTGTTAAAATAGAGAATGGCGAGTATAAATGGTACAATGATAAATTAATTGAATTATTAGAAAAGGGCCAAGATATATATATGTCAATAGTAACTCTTAAAAAAGACAAATCATCGGAAATAGAAGATATTGTTATAGATCAATATAAAATGGCTGAATATCCATATTATTTTAAAGATTATAGAGCTTTCCAATCTTCTTATATAAGTAATAATTCTTATCAAATAATAACTAATTTTGTATCAAAAAATAAGAATACAAGGAAAGCTAAAATTAAAATTGGAAAGATTACGGATGACACAATATTAAATAAATATAAACAAAATCCAATATCAACTACTGATGAGTTAATATCGTTTGCTAAAAAAGATTCAGGGATATTCAATAATGTACTTTCTAAAGATGAGGCTTTTTATAATATGTCTTTTAGAGAGGGAACACCATTATTTGATGGCATAAATAAATTGGAACGCGGAAAATACTATTACATTTATTTAAGTACTGATGATGAAGATGGTAAATATAAACATCAAGAAGCGATAACAATAGCTCAAGCCAACAATATGAGTGAAAAACTCAATATTTGGAATTTATTTTTATATGGAGATGAAAAATTTAAATGGTCGGAAGAAACTATTAATAATGATAATACAACAGCAAAAGGTAGATTACCACAAACTGGTGCAAGATATCTAAGCTATATATCTGTAACAGGTATTTTTGCAACATTAGGAATAGTAACATATAAAATATATAGAAAAAATAAATTTTAAATAACGAAACACTTCCAGTCACAAGTGTTTATATAGATTGTCAACAGTCTGAAAAAAAGCAGGTATAAACCTGCTTTTTTGTTAATTAATACCATGAACCAGCCTTAGATCTAGCAGAACGAGCTGAAAGAAAAACTGCAAGCCTATCAACAAATTGTTTAGGCATAATTTCAATTCCGAACCTATCATATAGATTAGGGCCAATAACTTCATAAATCATATCTCTAAGTTCATCAGATGAAAACTTTTCACCGTTTGAGAATCTACGAAGCTTTTTAGAATGGTTATTTTTAAGATCAATAATAATTGAATGAAATTTAGCAATGTCATTTTCATTATTTCCCAAAATTTTAATTATATCAGGAGCTATCCCATAAAGTAAAGACAATTCTCGAGCATTTCTAGCAAATTGAGAAACATCACTAAAATAACAACGCAAAAATCTAACTTCTTTTTCACCATTCTCATTTCTAAAAACTTCAATACCATCAGGAGTATTGACAATTTGATAAATTCGATTATCAATATTTCTCTGAACTAACCGAATCTCAACATGTGGAGATAATCCTAAAAAATCCTGTGCTAAATACTGATATCCATCAGGGGATACCACATAACCTAAATCATGAATAGTCATAGATCCTTTCCCTACTGACTAATTACAGTCATCGTTCATTGTAAAAACAATGCATTTAAGTTGTTTTTATAAAAAGTTACAAGAAAATTATAATACATTTTACATAAAAAGTCAATATTATGAATACTTGAAAAAAATATAATATAAATTATATAATAATA
>ERZ773197.1433-NODE-1433-length-16467-cov-6.345479_pt1 | contig 16467 bp, 15 predicted proteins | sample MGYA00580999_ERZ773197 | MGnify/ENA primary metagenome ERZ773197 (study PRJEB29015, sample SAMEA2738166) | human oral metagenome | biome: human oral; feature: human-associated habitat; material: saliva | place: China | collected 2185 ...
ATTACCTTGTTCAATAGCTACTTGCATATACATATTAATTTTATTTAGTAAAGTACCATATTTTTCATTAAATTTTTTTGTATTAGTTTCAGTGGATAACGCATTAGCTGTGTGAGAATCCATTATTAATTTATTATTATTTTTAATATATTTAAGCTCTTTTTGTAATATTGTTATTTCACAATTATATTGCATTCTTACATATATTAAATATATTATTCCTATAATTGCAGGAACCAATAAAAGCTCAGGCATATATTCCATCATATATTCTCACCACCTTTACCACTTAATCGTTAAAATAATACGCTTACTATCTAATTCAATTTGAGCAGATTCAACAACATATCCTTTTTTCTTTAAATATTTAATTAAATCTTTTGAATATTCATTATTAAATATAGTAATTTTATATTCAAATTTACCAGTACTAGATGCTTCTTTAATTCCTTCAATAATAGCTTCTATAGATTTTTTATGAACAATTAAAAAATACTTTTTATTATATTCTATAGCCAAATCATGGGCATCATCTGCATCTAATAAAATTAATTCTTTTTTATTATTTTTTTTTACACTATCTCTTGTAAGTACTTTATATATTAAATATAAAGTAAAGATAAAAAATAAAAAAGCAATGAATCCTACAGGATTAAAATCCATATCTTTCTTTCCTCATAATATAAAATAAAATAGTTCTTCCTATAATTAAACAAGAAGAACTATTTTAACATTATATATATTAATTATCATCTAAATGTAGAACGCGAGAAGTAATTTCTTTGGTTCGACCTTCGTTCCAGAAATTAGAACCCAAATATCCACAAGTCCTCCGCGTTACGACAAGCTTTGAATGGTCTCGGTTTCCACATTGAGGACATTCCCAATCACCATTTTTAAATTCAATTTCACCTTCGTAACCACAATTATAACAATAATCTAATTTGGTATTAAATTCAGCATACTGAATATTATGATAGATATAATTAATAATTTGTTCAACTGCTTTTACATTATTTGTCATAGATGGCATTTCAATATAAGATAAACAACCACCACTTGCAATTGCATGGAATGGAGCTTCAAATTCCAATTTAGTAAATGCATCAACTGGTTCTCTAACATCATAATGAAAACTATTTGTTAAATAACCTTTATCAGTAACATCTTTAATAACACCAAATTCTTTTTTAAGCTTTTTAGCAAATGTATAGCATAGGCTTTCCGCAGGTGTGCCATATAAGCCATATGCAACATTATCTTCTTTTTTCCATTGTTCGCATTTATCTCTCATATATTGACAAATTTCTAATGCTAAATCTTGATGTTTAGAATGAGATTCACCAGTTAACAACTTAACTGTTTCATAAATACCAATAAAACCCAAAGAAGACGTTGAATAACCACCATAAAGTAATTTATCAATTGTTTCTCCTGGTTTTAATCTTGCTAATGCACCATGTTGCCACAAAATAGGAGCAATATCTGACTTAGTTCCTTTAAGGTTATTTGTTTTATAAATCAATGCTTTATGACAAAGCTCTAATGCTTTATCTAAATATTCATAAAATTTATTAATATCGCCTTTTGCAAGAATTGCACATCGAACTGGATTTACAGAAACTACGCCTTGATTAACTTTTACTACCTTATGTTACCACAAGGAATAGACTATCTCTTCATTTATTTAATAAATAAATGCGATGCGCTTCGAATAGTGATAAAATCTATTCTACTGGCTTACATTCATCAGCCATAGTCGTTACACTTTTTAAGTCATTTAAATCAATAATATTTCTATACTCTAATATAGTATATTGTTTTTTGAACCATAATTTATTAAAAAATTTTTTTACTGAACCACTTTTTGAACTGTGTCCACAATATTCAATAAATTTATTGGCTGGAACAAAAGACATTTCTTTATTAGCTTTTTTATCGAAAACTTTTAAATATTTAATAGCACCAACTCTATTTTCATTTCTAAAACAATCAGCTATATTTTCTTTTTGTGTGCCTTTATATAAATTTTCTAATCTATTATCAAAAGAATTATCATTAATATGATTAATTTGTTCTTCCATTGAAATAGGTTCAACCCATACATACCACACTAATCTATGTATATTCATATGCCGTTGTTTACCATCAACCCATATATCAACATAATAATATTGCTTATTATGAGACACTTTTCTTGTTAATTTTTTTAATATTTTTTTAGAATATGATGAATAAACATCACCATCTTTACTAATAAAATATTTAGGATTTTTATCATATACTTTGAATTCTTTATTATTGATTTTCATAATATACTCCCATTTCAGAGTTCACTTAACTTAGCACGGTATTGTCCATTTAGGAGTTTCACCGTTAGCAGGTACTTAAACCCACACCGTTTTTTCTTACGTTCACATCGTTTTAAGACGGCTCAATGTAGCATTAACCGTCCATCAAATTGATATTCTCCATTTTCATTTTTCCATAAAGAAAGGAAGCTGCGACAGCCCATTGGGAACCATACTTGTCCATCGTATCTAGCTTTCATAACTTTTGCAGATACATAATCAGGGTACATACGCTTAGCTGTACATTCAGCAGCTAATTTAGTTAAATAATAATATTTACTTCCTTCTTCTGCATTATGTTCATCTAAACAATAAACTAATTTAGGAAACACTGGAGTTGTATATATACCATCAGAATTCTTAATTCCTTTTAGTCTTTGTTTTAAAATTTCTTCACAAATTAATGCAGCATATTTAGCATATTTACCATCAGGATTAAAATTTAATGCAAATGTAACAAAAGGAGTTTGGCCATTAGTTGTCATTCCTTTCTACCGTCGGTTTCCCGATATTTATTAGCGGAGTAGACTATATCTTAAACCTTATATTTTTTATATAAGGCCTATGCTCGTTTCGATTTAAATGGATTTACATAAATAATTACTTTATACCATACCAATTAATGGCTCTACTCTACTTGGGTGTTAACCCTTTCGATAGTCGTTAGCATTATAAATATTTAAATGTATAACCTTTATGACTTTTTCTTTTTCCTTTTAAGCATTTTGTAATACAAGATTTATCTAAATTATAATCATTAGCACATTCTTTTATAATTGTATATTCACCGAGAATATTATTATTTTTTTTGATTACAAATTTTTTATTTCTTCTTGTATTAACTTTATTTACTTTTGTTGGAACAAATAAACATGTCTCTTTACTATACATTTTTGCATCAAGAATATCTTTATCTAATTCTATTTCGTGATTGTAAAATTTTTTTTCATCAAACCCAAAAATATCTTTACAATCTTCAATAAAATAATCTAATCTTTTCCATCTATCACAAATTGTTATGCCATTACCTCCATACCATTTATAAGCAGAATGTTTTTCATCATAACAACGTGCCCACATAGCTCTCCATACTTGATAGTATCTTGGCAATTTTGTATCAGCATATCCGACACAAATACCAAGTTTATTATTTATATCTAATTTATCTAAAAATTTTCCAGTATATAAAGCTGTTCGAGATATATTAGCAATAAAACCAGATGATATTGATTCAACTATAAATCTAGTTTTATTTTTATTTGTTTTATATATTTTATTGATTTTGAATTTTATTTTTTGATTATTTTCTATAATATCATTAACATAATAAACTTGATACATTAGGTTTCCCTTTCTTATTTATAATGACGGTGTTAGCCTGCTACATAGTTTAGCTTCTCTTACCGACTTATTACGTCTGGACCGTTTTAAGCATATAAATTCATTTGTATGTTACCATACAAAGCCCCAATTAATTTAGGGTATTAATTTGATATTGCAATGTTTGAACACCATCACTTAATTCTTTTTTCATCATACGTTCTGCTAATAATTCAGCATCTTTTTCATCAGCAAAGAATTTTAAATATTTTTTGTATGTTTTAAAAAGATATGGAGCTAACATTTCGTCAATACCATTAATTGATTGACCCGATTCATATTAGAGTGAAATTCTCAAAATATGGTCTGACTATTCCTTATTGCAATAGAATTTTGCAATCAACACGTCTAGTCGATACAATTATTTAATAATGTCTATTTTATATTTTTTGTTTGAAACCTCTCCATCTATATGTCGAGATGTTTGAGTCCAAGATAAACCTAAGAATTTTGCAAGAGCTTCTATTGTCTTAAATTCATATTTATCATTTAAAATTAATTTTTTGAATTTACGACGAGAATAAGCTTTATTTTTTGTCCTATTAAGAACATCATAGGCATGTTTATTATTTTTAGATTGAGATACCCATTCTAAATTTGTGTAATGATTATTTAGTGGATTCCCATCTATATGATTGACAGTATTTTTTTCTTCTGTTTTTCCACTAACAAAACATAATGCAACTAATCTGTGAATAGAAAAATTTTTATCATCAAATCTCACATAATATCTTCCAACTCTTTGATTAAGATATGGAGTTAATAATGCATACTTATTATATGTTTTTTTATATGAACATATTCTACCATCATTTGAGATATAAACACCTTTATGATTAGGAATTTCTTTCCAATTTTCATCAATATCAATATATTCTCTTGGAGATTGTTCCATGCGTTCATTTTTTTTATCTTGAGCTTTTTTATGCATTCGATTTTGATTTTCAATAATTGCGTTTTTAATCATTTTATCGCCATTTGCAATTGTTCCTGCAATATAATCTGGCTTTACATTTAGTATTTTTGCAATTTCTACAATTGTAAAATCTTTATCTAATTTAGATTTAATAAATTCTCTATGTTTATTTGCAAATTTTTGATTTGATGGAGTTAAATATCTCTTAGACTTATTTTGTTCAAAATGCCATTCACGATTAATTATTTTAGTTAATAATGTTCTATCTAAATCTAATAATCTAGCAATATAAGATTTGTTTCTTCCTTCTTCAGTATATAATTTTTGAATAGTTTCTTTTAAAAAATATATTTTTTCTCTATTGGTCATTTCCAAACCTTTCATTATTAAATAATCACGAGATTAGTCATTTCCAAACCTTCCTCGTTAGCCATGATTTAAATATCATAACCTTTATAATAAAATATAAATTTGTATTGTTTATACTCGGCAGATTAATCAGTTAAACCGAGTTGGTTAGAAGCACAGCAAGCAATAATCTGCGTGGTAATTGTACATGCAGTTTGAAATGATTTTGGAGTTTCAATTGCACTACCATTAATTACGGTACCATTTCTTAACATATCTGGAATATTTAACAAATCACAATTATGAATATGCTGTAAAAGATAATCCATATCATGTAAATGCAAAATTCCTTTATCGTGTGCCTCTACTAAATCTTGTGGTAACAATTTTCTTCTAACAATATCTTTAGATACTTCACCAGCAATTAAATCTCGTTGAGTTGCTGCAACATATGCACTTTTATTTGAATTTTCATTAATAGCCTCTTCATTTGTTCCATTAATTAATCCAAGAATAGCATCATCAGAAGTATTGTTTGTATGTCTAAAAGCCTGTACTGCTCGATAAGCCTCATATGCCTTAGCAGTTTCAGCATTATCTTTTTCAGTTAATAAAAAATAAACTCGTGATTCTATTTCAGAAACAGAATTTAATTTTTCGTCTTCGATTATATTAGAAATTTCTTTCGCTTGATTTTTAATAAATTTACCTTGTGGCGAATGCATTGCTTTTTCAATAGCAACAATAATTTTATTTTTATCAAAATCAACTAAATGCCCGTCGCGTTTTTTAATTTGCATATTCTTTTTCCTTTTCTAAAAATAACTTATGAAAAATAAACTTCATGATTAATATTACGTTTATTGTAACAAAAAAACTATATCTTGTATATATCAATTTAACATAATACAAGATATAGTTTTAATTGAGAATATGATAACCACAAGGTTTATAAAATTTGACCTATGAGTTTTTATTATAATGGTCTATTTCTTTCATATGTTACAAAAGAAAATCCAAATTCATGTTTTTCATCGATTGGATGGTAAACACGTCTAGTTTCTTTAAAATAATTAGGCAATGTAAAGAAAGTATCGCCATTAGTAATTTCTGTTTCTATTTCTGTTACGTAACATGTAGAAACAAATGGAAGAAACATCTTATAGATAGCACCACCACCAATGACATATCCATCTCTTGTATCTCGCATTAATGCTGAAACTACAGAAAATGAATCATGGAAAACTTTTACATTTGGATTGTTATCTTTGTTGATTCTTGATTCTTCTTCTCTTGTAAGTATCCAATGCTCTCGATTAGGCAACACTCTGCCAAGGGTATCAAAAGTCTTCCTGCCAAGGATAATAATGCTTCCATTCGTCTTCTCCTTAAAATATTTCAAATCATCTGGTAAATGCCAAGGCATTGTACCATCTCTGCCAATTACTCCATTTTTGGAAGTGGCAACAATTAATTTTAATTGTTTACTCATTTATTAATATTCTCCTTATACAGATACTTCCATCGGAAGTTTTCCTAGATGTTCATAATTATCTAATTGAATATCTTCAGGTTTATAAGCATAAAAACTGTTTACATTTTTATTAATAATGAGTTTTGGCTGCTTCATATTTTCAAAGTTTTGACTACGTTCGATTTGTTTCTGTAATGTATCTACATGATTTTTGTATATATGTGCATTATTTACTACATGTGTAAACATTCCTGGTTTTAATCCAGATACATGTGCAATCATATAAACTAGCGATGAATACTGGCTTAAATTAAACGGTGCGCCAAGTCCCCAATCAGCTGACCTTTGTATAAGTATGCAATTTAGTTTATCATCCTGTACATTCCACAAAGTTTCATAAGCACAAGGTTGTAATGCCATATCATGTAAATCTGCTACGTTCCATAAAGACACAATCATACGACGATTATCACGATTATATTTTAAATCATATAATAATTTATCTACTTGAGATAGATATACATATCCATTTCTATCTTGTTCGCAAGATTTAATTTGACGTGTTTCTAACATTTCCATAGCTTTGTTATAATTTACATCATTATATGGATTAATACGAGCCATTTGATAACCATACGCTTTACCGATAGTACCATCTTCTCTAGCCCATTCATCCCAGACATGAACGTTCATATCTTGCAATTTACGTACATCATTAGATTGCATTTGCCAAATCCATAATAATTCTTTCACCGCTGTTTTAAAAGCTACGAATTTAGATTGTAGAATCGGAAATTCTTTTTGCAAATCAAATTGCATAATTTGATGTGGTAAGAAAATAGCTGGCATACCTGTACGATTGTTTGTCCAAGTACCTTTTTCTAAGATTTTTTTAGCGATATCTAAATATTGTTTATCTGCTTGGTTCATTCACACTTCACCTCCTTTCAAATTTATTTTTTAACTATATGTTTTTATCCAATGTGGACTAATTAATTTTTTATATTTACCAAGGATTAAATTTCCTTTAATTGAAAATTTCTTTCCAAATTTATCTACACCATGAATTAATGTAGCAAAATGTTTTCCTCGATAATATAATATATTTTTAAAAATTAATACACATTCATTATATGGCAAAACATAAATACTTTCAATAACTTTAAATTGAACTTTATAATCAGGTGAGATACCACTAATTATAATTTCATCATCAATTTCAAATTTAGTTTTACATAGCTTCATTATTTTTTTATATTGTTGTTTTCTTAATTCTCTCATTTTATATATTTCCTCAAAATAATAGCTCGGTATTTCTACCGAGCTATATTAAATATATATTATTTTTTTTCTTGTGGTACTACAGTAGTAGTTCCATCTTTTGGTTTAGCTCCAGTCGCTAAAATTTGTTCGCCTTTTTTATAATTAATTTTAGGGAAGAACTGCATTGGGTTATTAGGACATACTGACTTTTCAGAATCACCTTGACCCAATTCAAAATATAAACAAGGTGTATTAGTTGTACTATCTATACCAGTTAATCCTAATTGTTGTCCACGAAGAACAGTATCTCCACGTTTGACTGACATTTGAGAAGAACACATATATCTAGCAAATGTACCATCATTATGTTGGATATTAATAGATTTATATTCTTTACCGTATTCACCATCATTACCACAACCAGTTACTCTACCATCCGCTACAGAATAGAATGGAGTCCCTGCTTGTACTAAGAATTGCGTACCAGTATGTAATTTACCATTTGCAGTTTGTCCATAATTATCACCCATGGTAACACCAGGGTTATTTAATTCTTTATCTGTAAATGGGAAACTATAGTTAGCTTCATCATAACGACTAAAGTGAGCTTTAGATTCTAATTCACAATATAAATAACAAATCATAGGGAATTTTTCTTTACCATCACCAGTTCCATCACTAAATGGCATATTTGTTAAATGATGTCCAGCATATGCAACCCATAACCAACCATCTCGTTCTTCCCATTTAATAGGAGGTAATTTATTTTGATTAGTATCAGAATTACCATTTCCAGTAACAGTTCCTGTAGGTTTTTTATCTGGGTCTGTATATGGTTGACCTGCCTTATCTATACGAGGACATTTTTTATCTTTATCTCCATTAAATGGAATTGTGCCACCGTTAAAAGCAGATAAACCAATAGTAACATTTGTCGTAGATATTTTATTAAGGAAATCTTTATACTTTTCATATACTTCTTTAGGAGGTTTACCTAATACATGAGAAGCACAAGCCAATAATAAACTATCTACTTTGCTATCATCGCCAATAATTTCTTTAACTTCAGATTGTAAACCACGTCTAAATTTATTTAATACTTCATCTTCAATAGATTTAGTGTATTCTTTAGCGTCAGCAATTAATGCTTTGATAGTAGTAGCTTTATAATTTACATCAGTATTTTCATTGTAAGAATCCATTGCTTCTTTATTCTTTTTCATAACATCAGACACTACACCATCTTTAATTAAATTCTTACCAGCATTCACTTCATTACCAGTGAAAGAAGCAAGACGCATTAAATTAGAACCATCATCTGTTAAAGACTGACGCCAATTAATATGAGGAATTTGGTCTTCTTTAGGAGTTAAGGACCAATTCATCTTCAATCCTTCACCCCAGATATCCTTGAAATCAAATACTTCAGCAGTATTTTTCTTTTCAACAATGGCTAAATTAAATTTACCATCATCTTTTGTTTTCCAATATTTTTCTACACGAGAGAGTGTATCGTATTCTTCCATATTAGTGTAACCCATTTGATTATCATCTAATATAGTAGCTACATTTGCACCAAGGTCATTCATAATTTCGTACATCTGCAATTTGTTACCCTATAAGTTTTTTATCTTATAGTTCTTATAGTTTCCTATAAGTTCAGCATACTTTTTCACGTTTAATTAGCTATACGTGGAGCGGTCTCTTGGGTAGATTATATCTTTTCACTACCTATGCGTTGCCCCTGACTTAACTTAATCAAGCCTTCGGTTCAGATTAGCGTATCTATTGACTTAGCTTTCCTGCTTAATACCACTCTAATATTTTATAATCTTCAATAGCTTTTGATTATAAACGGCCATATAATTAACCTGCAATTGGTTCATACCTTGTACAATATAAACATTGGTCTATTTGAACTTCTTGTCCCTCATTAATTCTATCATCAGCTAAACACCTAATTGTTTTGTATTTTTGCAATAGTTATTATCCGTAAGCTTTTTATCTTACGCTCTGGAGATTTCTCTCATTTTCATTAGCTAGTTAATTCCAGCTCAGTTTAGCATACCTTTTCACGTATTTATTTCAACTATAACGTGTTGCAGCCTCGTGGACAGATTATATTCTTTACTAAAGTTTCACTGTCTATGCGTTGCCCCTGACTAAATTTTTAAATTTAGCCTTCGGTTCGGATTGGGATATTAAACCTTTTCCGCTTAATTCTGCAATCATTATTTAAAAGATTCTATAGTTTTTCTTTTAAACGGCCATTATATTAACCTGGTTGTGTTCCACCCCAATAGACACAGTTGATAGTCATTCTGGAACCGAGTCTTCCCATCCACCTAAATAGTGTAGCAACCATATTTTCTAATTTGACAATACGTTTTTCTGCTTTATCACCAACACGCATTGCCACAATCATAGCATCTTTACCATGAATATGTGTTGTTTCTTTATATGGTTTAACATCTGGTTTATGATACTCAAGTTCTTCTATCTTTAAATCTATTGGATAAGCATCTTCGTTATTAGGCATTTTGCCTGGATTAGAAGTTTTAAATTCTCGTTCATATCTAGTAGGGTCCAATAAATGTTGACGAGCTTTAATAGCTTCTGAATCACCAATAATAGATTGTAAATCGGACAAACCGATAGATTTCATAATATTTGTTGTTACATCATTCCAGCCAGCACCTTCACCTAATTGGGTAGCTTGTTTAGCTCCTTGCGTAGCTTGAGTCGATGTATCTTTTTTATCTGTTTCTTGTTTTTTATCTTTGTCTTCTTGTTTATCTGTAGGCTTAGGATTTTCCTCAATAGTAGTTTTTACTTTATTCCTTTGCTCTTCAGCCATACTTCACCTACCATTTCTTTAAAAAAATATTGGTGTTATTTTTATAGTAACACCAATATTATATCACAGATATCTATTTTTTTGCATCTTCTTTTGTTTTATCTGTATCAGATTTTGCATCATCTGTTTTTTTATATTTATCTGTATTTGATAAAATAGCAATAGCCTGTTCTTTAGTATATTTATTATCTAGTAAATACTGCAAATCATTTTGTTTAAAGAATTTACCATTAGGAGCTTTAACATCAGAATCTGCACCTTCATCTTTTGATGCATCTTGTGTAGCATCTTGGTTAGTTACTTCAATAGTATTTGCCAATACCCATTGAGGAATGGTATCAGATACACATACTAAATCTGGATAAATAGGTTCGCAATATGTTTTACCTTGAGGAAGTTTAGTAATCTCTACTCTATCTCTTCCTTTGGGGACAATACGAAATCCTCTATCAGAAGAAGCAGAACCAGAAATAGAAGAACCGCCTTTAGCACCAGCTCCATTGCTAGAACCATTTTTAGCACCAGAAGCTCCACCGCCCCAACCATTGCCACCATAAGAATAATGAGACCAAGCATCACCATCAAAGGCAATATCTATATGTTCATTATTAGCCGCACCATCTTGATATCCTTCCCAGTTCATACCTAAACCAAGAGAAGCACCATACCGTAAAAATTCATCCACTAATGGACCAGGTTCAGAACCTTCATTAACGAGTAAGCCTGCACCACCATAATCAGATACATCTATTTTCCAACCAGTAGCGTGACAGTGTGGTGTACCAGATGCGTGATGACCATCTGTACCAGAGGTTAATAATAATTTATTGCCACCAGATTTTTCATAATACCATTTACCAAGTGCTTCTAAAATATCTGTTGCACAAGCTTGTGCACCTTCTAATGAAGCACTACCAGATTGCTTTGCCCAATATTGACCACCATCAACATCAGACATTGTGCCATAATCTTCCTTCATATAACTCCTTTCTATGGATTATTTCTAAACGTATTTAATTCATGATTTGTTTTAAAATCACCTTCGAGTCGAGCATGATGCCTATCGTTATCATAATATCTTCTTTCACCATAATAACGTCTACCATCATATGTAGTTTGCTCAACAGGGTCCATTCTAAAACTCCATGTCATATCATTATTAATAGAATTATCATCTATATTTTGATAATCATATCTATTAAATTTAGTATCATCTAACATCAAATCAGATAATTCTTCTTGTTTTTCTTTTTTAGCATCTTGTTTTTCTTTTTTATCATCTTTAGCTTGGTCTAATAAATCTTGTAATGGATTATTATCTTTTAATTGTTGGAGTTTTTTCTTTTGCCAATAAGTAGCTAATATCTTTTCTCCTGTTTCAGTATTTTCATAGTAATAATCACCAACTACCATAATAGTACCAGATGCATCACAATCCATTACTTCATTAGGATATAACATTCGTTTTAATAACCACATAGTTATTTAACCTTCTTAGCTTTTAATGCATTAATTTCTTTTAAAATAGAAGATACTTCTTCTTGTGTCTTATATCCATTATATTTTTCAAAACCAGATAAAATATTATATGTATTATCTGTTACATAGATTTCAAATAATGGCTCATTATAATTATAAGCAGCATAAAAATTTTCATTTACGATAGCAGAATATTCATTTTTAAAATCAAAAATATATTGAATTAATTGTTTAGTCTCAGAAAATCGAGAAGGTTTAAATCCAAAATCTCTCATTTATATTATATATCCTTTCTTGGCATATCAACGATATATTCACCAAAAACAATTGTTTTGTATTGTTCATCAATTACATATACGTTAGTAAAACGTAATGCTTTGCTAACAACATCTACACGAGTACCATCTTTTAACTCGTTATCTTTATCGATAATATATACAAAATTAACTCGACTATTACTTTCTATATTAGAGCCTTTTATTTCATTAGAAATAACAGCACATGTTTCTCCGTTAAGGTCAATGTGCTTTTCTACATATCCTCTAACAATAAATGGGCTATTTAATATAAAAGCTTTTTCATCAGGTTCATAATTTCTTTGTACTAATACACGATTATTTGCATTTTGCACATCATCTTGATGCATAATATAATTAATAGGTGGTAAAAATATAGCCAATAATATTATAGACAATAACATAGTTAAAAAGCAATAGAGGTAAATCTTTTTTCGACCGACAACAATTGTAGTCTCTTTGCCATGTTTAAACCGCATGATTTTTAATTTTTTAAAAGTAAATATTATCGATACTAAAATTGCCATGCAAAATAATGCAACAGCTGCTTTCGTAATTAAAATGTTTAATAGCATATCTACAATCCTTTATTTTCTTATTAACAATAATAATATTTTTTAAATATCTATTAACTATTATTACCATTAATAAGAAAATAAAGGCGGCCTAACAAGACCGCCAATTATTTTTTATCCGATTGCCAATGTAAGAGCATCATATACATTCATACTGTTAGTTTTAGTTCTACGTTTACCTTTCACAATTTCTTGTAAAGTTCCGTACTTAAATACTCTAGGAATATTAATTAATTTTTCTTGTTGCTCTTTAGCCGTTTTCTTTTGAGACTCAGAAGTTACTTTCGTAAATGTAGCAACGTCTACTGTATCTTTAATACCATCTGTAATAGACATAGCAATTTGATTCAAAATATCATCATTATTGCTCATTGCATTTAAGCCTTCTTCAGTAAATTTGCCTTCGATAGCCATAGATGCTTGTAATTTAGATGCCATTAAAGATAGAATTGTTTCCTGAATTGTTCCTTTGTAATACAAAAAATATACTTGAACATCTTTATCTTGCGATAATCGCCAAGAACGACGAGATGCTTGTCGCATCGTAAACAAATTATAGCCCATCTGATAGAATACAATCGTTGTAAATGCTAATAAATCTAAGCCAGTTTCGACAAGAGATGGATTACATAACACAACATCATATCCTGCCTTTAATTTCTTATCTAACCACTCTTCACGAGTAGAAGATTTAACAGATGATGTCATCGTAATGGCTTTAATCCCATTCTCTTCCAAATATTTAGGCAAATCTGTACCAATATCAGTACGATTTGTCCAGTGATAGTACACTAATACTTTTTCGCCAGCTTCTTTTTTCTCTTTACAAATACGCAATAATTCTTCTGCTTTTTTATTTGTAAATTCAGTTAATTCCTCTGGCGTATATACTATTTTACCATTATCTGGATTAATGATTTGTTTTTGCCCATATGGTTGGTCAGGATATACAGACATTAATTGTGTAATCTGAGACATAACTTTCATTTTACCAGTATTACTACGGCTTAATTCAGTTTTAATAGTATCTTGCATAGTATTATAAACATTAGCTAACGGTTCATCCATATCAATACCAATAGGGATTTCTTCATATCCAGGCATGGCTTCAGACATATCTTCTTGTGTCATAAATACAGCATTTTCTAATAAAAATTTAGTAAAGATTAATGGACTAATGCCAGGCATTTCTTTTGTACTTAAACCAGATTTTTTTTGATTATTGTCTCCAATAGCCCAGGAAGAAATAGTTTTATATACACCATACATTCTTACGAATTCTTTTTCAGATTCAGTAGAATATTCAAAACTTTCCTTTTTCATTAACTGAGGAAAAGCTCTAAACAAAGTATAGTACAAAGAAGATGCATACCCATTTAATAAAGTACCAGTCAAACATAAAGATTTTTTAGCTGTCGCCAATAAAATACCAAATGCTTGTCCCTGCAAACTATCTTTACCTTTGAGTTCTTGAATTTCATCGGCAATAAAATAATCGATATGTCCTTTTAAAAACTTATTAATATATTTTGCAATAGGATATTTTCTAGGAGCTCTTTGAATAGGCACTTCACCATTTAGAATTCTATCAAATTCTGGTAATAACGTTTTTTCTAATTTATTTCTGCCATTAACATCTTTACTAGAAATTTCATTATATAGTTTTCGAATTTTATTAACTTCAACATAGCCATGTTTACCGACTTTAATCCATTTTGCATTATCATCTAATGCAGAATTAACTGGTGCCCATAGTTTAGTTTTAATCGTTTTGTCTTCCCAACGTTTAGTTTCGTTATCAAACACTTTAATTGTTTCATCAATAATATAATTATCTTTATTGGGTTTTAGAAAATCCAATTCAGTTAAATTTAATTTAAGTTGATAACGTCTACGTCCAGTACCGTGATATTCGTATCTGTAAATTGGTTTACCTGTTACAGGAGACGCATAATATCCAGTAACTCCAGTACTTTTATCTTTTTGATTTTTCCAAATTACAGCAGGTCTTTCCTCGTAGCCATATTTGGCAGCTTCTTTAGACATGATAATCCACAAATGATAACCTCGCTTTGTGTTTGTAATGTCAGATTGAATATCTAATAAATCATTAAAGTTATTTACAATAACTGATTTAGATTGTGGCAAACGCATTTCAACTTCACGTTTCCATTTTTCAACTAAGTGGCCTGGACACATGATTACATTAGTCATTTGTTGATTATTATTCTCAGTTAAATTATGTAAATAACATGCTGACATAGCCATAAGGGTTTTCGATTTTGTTATCGCAGAGGCTTTTTATCCCCTACCTCTTATAATTTCTTATAAGTCCAGCATATCTTTTCACGTATTTTTATTTGCATAAACGTGTTGCGGCCTCGTGGTAGGATTATATTCTTATTAAATAAGGTTCACCTACTATGCGTTGCGCCTGACTATTCTTTTAAAACTAGCCTTCGGTCTCGGATTAGCATATACATTTCTGTACTTAGCCTTCCCGCTTAATTCCGCAATAGTAATTTATAGTCTTTATATGCTTTGACTATAAACGGCATTGTTATTAAATCATATTAGAATCTTTAAATTTTTTATATTTACGTTCTAATTTGATTTTAGAATATTTATATATATATTGACAAAATTTTTTAACAATTGGTCTTTCAGTTTTTGAAAGATGATATACATTTTTTTCTTTATGAATAATAATTTGAGTCTCTAATTCTTTTTCTAAAATATTTTTTAATGAATAAGCAAATTTTTCAGAAGCTGTAAAAAAATTAAAAGTAACTGTATTGTTCGACAATCTTATGCTTCCATTTCCATCAAAATATCCACGAATAAAATGACGAATTAAATTCGATTTAATTTTTGGAAATTCTTTTATAAAGCTTTTAGCCATAACACAACCATGTTTTTCTAAATTATTTGAAATAATTTTATTACAAAATCTATATTGAGCTTGTGGAAAATTAGATTTAATTACTTTTTTAACATTTCCATCTCCAATATATTCTTTAAATTTGTTTACAATATCGACATCTCTATATTGTAATGTTAACTCTACTTCATGTTTAATTGTATTATTATATCCATCAGCATATAAAAAACCAAGCCAATAAGCATCTGCTTCCGTAGATATATTTTTAAATCTTTTTTCATTATAATTATATTTTCTAAAAGAATTTTCTTCTTTAACAATAGAATTTTTTCTCAAGCATCTCCAGACAGAAGATGGAGATATAGATAATCTATCAGCAATAGATTGAATTGAATGATGAGTGTCACTAGTATACAATTCAATAATTTCATCATATTTTGATTCATCAACTATATGATTTTTTGGTGGAATTATCTTTCTTAAATTATATTTATCTAAATACCTAGATAAAGTTTCTCTACCAACACCAAACTGTTTTGCAATTGATGTAATTGATTCTCCTTTTTTTATTTTTTCAGTTAATTCATTAATCTTTGTCAGTATGTCCTCAGGAAATTTATCTTTTAAGGCACTTTTTATTACTGCCA
>ERZ773197.1436-NODE-1436-length-16447-cov-3.169473_pt1 | contig 16447 bp, 10 predicted proteins | sample MGYA00580999_ERZ773197 | MGnify/ENA primary metagenome ERZ773197 (study PRJEB29015, sample SAMEA2738166) | human oral metagenome | biome: human oral; feature: human-associated habitat; material: saliva | place: China | collected 2185 ...
TTAATATGTTCCTTCATAATTTTAAATACAACATCAAAATCCTCTCAAGAAATAAATCTCTTCTTTTCTGGAATTTTATTTTCATTCTCATCATGGGAATCCTTTTTCGCATGACTTTTTCCAACATGCAGCAAAGTAGTTCGTTTCAAGCAATCAAAGTCGCCATAATTAATGATGAAAATTATAAAAACGATCTTTATTTTTCAAACGCCATTTCCAGCCTTGAAAAATCTGACACCCATAGCAAAAAAGACCAATCTCCTATTCTAAATGTCACATATGTTAATGATTTAGAATCTGCTAATTCCCTTCTCGAAAACAAATCTATAAGCGGTATTCTACAGCTCGAACAACAAAAGCCAGTTCTAACCTTCAAATCCCCAGGAGTAAGAGAGACTATTCTTAAAAAAATTGTCGAATCCATCAACGATAAGCGCCCAATCTACGAACAGCAACTTGCTAACCTAGAAACAAATATTGAATCCGCAATAAGATCCAAAATTAAATCCGGCCAAAAGCCAAACATTAAAGAACTACAATCCGAAATCGGTCAAAGCATCAGTCAAAATCTTAGCCATAAACTCAAGGATCTTAGTGAAAATACCATCGATTTTCACTCCACTTCCGATAAAGTCCTTGATTATACTGTTATCGAATATTATTCCCTCATCGCTATGGCCTGTCTCTCCGGCGCCTTTATTTCTATGTTTACTATCTCCTCAATGCTCGCCAATATGAGCGAACGCGGCAAACGCCTCTCTGTTTCTTCCGCTAAAAAACCAGCCCTCATTCTTAGTAGTTTTCTCAGTTGTTACCTCGCCCATCTCGTCCTACTTTTCATCATTTTCCTCTTTAACATCTACATCCTCAAAATCGATTACGGCAACAATCTTCCTCGCATTCTCCTGATTTCCACCCTAGGCTCCCTAGCCGGTATCTCACTCGGCACCAGTATCGGTACTCTCATCAAGGCTACCGCAGAGGTCAAAACCAATATCATCACTTTCTTCTTCCTCTTTAGTTGTTTTCTTGCTGGCATGATGGGTCCCGCCATCAAATATCTCGTAGACACCAATCTTCCATTCTTAAATAAAATCAACCCAGCCAACATGATTGTTGATGGCCTATATTCTCTCAATATCTACGACGATTTTTCTCGCTACAATTCTAATATCATCAGCTTAGTTTGTTTCTCATTTCTCTGTATTTTTCTCTCAATTACGGTGCTTAAAAAACAAAAATTTAAATCTCTATAATTAATAATTTTAAGGATTTCTCATGATAGTATTCAAAACCTTCTGGCGCATAATGAAACGATATTGGTGGATTGTCTTTATTTATGTTGCCATCCTCACTAGTCTTTCCGTCATTAACCTTAAGACGGCCCCAGTCACTGATTTCGTCGACACCAAACCAGAAATCACCATCGTAAGTCAAGATCCCTCAGATCTTGCCACTAAGCCATTCACGAAAAATTTCCTCAACTACTTATCGAAAAATACCAAGATTATTGATCTTAAAGAATCCGAAACCACTGATGCCCTCTTCTACCAAAAAATCAGTATGATTCTCTATCTTCCCAAAGATCTTGAATCAAAAATTATCTCTGGTCAAAAAATTACTTTAGACTATCGCACCTCCGGAAATTACACTGCTGAACTTTCCAAAAATCTCATCAAGCGCTATTTTGAATTGCAAAGAACTGAAATCCTTGAATCTAAAAACTCTTCAAAAGAACAATCCAATATCCTATCCGAGGATTCCGAAAAAATCATCTCAAGCCTCAATCAAAGACTCGACCAGTCCCCAACCGTCCGGCTCGCCAGCAAAAATGCCACCAACCTTAGTAAAATCGCAGCCTTTTTCAATTTTGCCAGCTACACGATTATGGCCATCATCCTCTATGTTACATGTTTTATAAATGCCAGTTTCAACAAATCTTCTGTCAAAAAACGCACCATGGCTTCCAGCCTCCACCTGAAGAAATATAACTTCAGCCTTCTCCTCGCCAATTCTATTTTTGCATTCTCCGTTTTTGCACTACTCACAACTCTTAGCTTCTTTGTTTTGGGCAATATTGTTCTTACTCCATTTTTCATCTTCGAAATACTCAATATTTTGCTCTATACATTAGCCGCTCTCACCCTCGCTGAACTCGTCTCAACCTTCAACCTCTCAAGAGACGCCGTCTCCGGTGTCGTGAATCTCCTCTCCCTCGCTCCGGCCTTTCTTTCTGGCGCCTTTGTCCCCACATATTTTCTTCCAAGCTTCGTCCTCACCATCGCCCACATTTTCCCTACCTACTGGTTCATCGACACTAATAATAAAATCGCCACCATGACAGAGCTTAACTTCAGCTCCTTTCTAACCATCCTTCCAAACCTTCTAGTCTTAGTTCTCTTTTCCATTATCTTCATTGTGGCAAATCTAGTTCTTTCTAAAAAGAAACGTATTAATATTTAAACCAGTGATCTAAATCCTATAGTTCTAAAATCTATAATTCATATTTGAAAAAAACGACCGATATCTGTTATAATCTATCCAGACGGAAGCGTGTCCGAGTGGTTGAAGGAGCACGCCTGGAACGCGTGTATACAGCAATGTATCGGAGGTTCGAATCCTCTCGCTTCCGCCAGGAAGTAAAAAAGACCCGCAAGGGTATTTTTTATTTCTTTGAAGAAGAAACGAGGATTCGAGCCCAGGTTCGCATGGAGCGAAGCGACATCCCCTCATCCTCTCGCTTCCAGAAGGTATGAAAAAAAGACCCGCAAGGGTATTTTTTATTTCTTCGAAGAAGAAACAAGGATTCGAGCCCAAGAATACCGCTTTCGCGGTATTCTGAAATTAAACCCTCTCACTCTAATTCAGTAGTGTCTTCCTTAAATATCGCTGAAAATCACCATAATTAAATAGCGAGCTCATATTATAAACTGAAGCGCCGCGCGGCAACACCACACTTTGCACGCCAATTCGCCCCACCCCGAACTGATCCACAGTCGGAATCGACTGCACTTCCCCCTCAAGATTCGTCGCCACATCAATCAGTGTTCGCACCTCCGCCATTGTAATATTTGTTTTAACATTATTCCCCAATGAATCAATCAAACGTATCACTTTCGTTGGTTTCGTCAAAAGCCCCATAGAAAACGCCTTATTTTTTATCGCATTAAAAATCCTCTGCTGGTTAAGCTCTCTATCAAAATTGCTCCTCGAAAGCCCAAAATCTCCCCCATAATCACATCCAGCATTTCTCGCCCGTGCCAGTTTCAAAGCCTTATTTCCATCGAGCCCATAATTCATTCCTCGCGGCAAATCAAGATGCTGACACGTATCATGAATTCCATTTTCATCATCAGCATAAACATCTACATCGATTCCACCAAGCTCATCGACAACCGTCTTTAAAGCACTCCAGTCAAGTGCCACATAATAATGCAAGCTCAATCCCGTAATCTCTGAAATCTTTCGTGCAAAATAACGTGAAGCCTGATCCTTATTATTCTTATATTCATTTAACGCACACATATAGGTTGCATTAATCTTTCCTTGTGTCCCCACTACACAATTCATTGCATCCCCGCCGGGCACCGTATAATTCACCCATAAATCTCTTGGGATACTGAAAATCTTTGAGGTCTTCTTATCCTGATCAATCGATGCCACAAGAATCGAATCGGTCAAAAGTCCTCCACCGTGCCCTTCTGCATCCTCAGAAGTTCCAAAAATCAACACATTGGTCAAATTATTTTCATCACGCGCCAGCTCCGTACCAATAAGAATATCCATAGGATTTCCCTTGAAGACATTTGCCGTATGCGATAAAAGCATGTACCCAAAAATCGCTACAGAGATCATCAACACAATAATTAGGCTCAGCACGATAATCACGATCTTCGTCCAAAGCGGTACTCTCGTTTCCGACTTATCTTTTCCCCCCGCTCTATTCGATTTGCGTTTAATTTTCTTCCGGTCTTTCTTCAGCTGTTTCTCTAACTGCGCCGTCGCACTAGCCTTCTTCTTTAATAAATCAGCCCTTTCATTTCCGGTTTCATTTTTTTGGCCTTCGATCTCAGATTCTCTTGAAATCTCAGACTCTCTTAAATTATCCTCCACCCCCCTCTCAGAGCTCTCATCCATCTTCTCTGAACTATCATCCAATACATCTGAGCCTTCTTCCAGCTTCCCCTCAAATTTTTCCTCTTCAGCTTTCAAAAAAGACTCTGCCACCTTTTCTGCAGTATTTTCTTCCCGCAAAACAACATTCTCCTGCAAGTTTTTATCATCCTGCAAAAAATCATCACTCTTCTTTGCGACGACCTTTATTACTTTTGTTCTGCTTATTTTTTTCGAATGCTTAGTTTTTCTTTTTGGCATCGACCTTCCTCCACTTTTTCTTTAATAATTCTATCACATAAACCCCTAGTTTTTCTCCTGCATGCTATAATTAAATTACATGAGTCCAAAGGGTAATACTAGAAAAGATAGTTCACTTTTAATTGAACTAAAAAACATCACACGCAGCTTCGGTTACGGCGAAGCCGAATCCTTCGCCTTAAATGATTTTAATCTCGAAGTAAAGCCGGGCGAATTTATCATGATCATGGGTCCATCGGGTTGTGGCAAAACCACACTCCTAAACATCCTTGGACTTCTCGATTTTCCAACTTCCGGCAGCTACTATCTCGATGGTGAACGCACCACACATTTTTCCAAATCACATCCGCGCCCAAAAAATTGGCTTCATCTTCCAGGACTTCAACCTTATTCCAAAAATGACCATCCTAGAAAATGTCTCTCTCCCACTCGTTTATGCCGGCGTTCCAAAAACCAAACGTCTAGTCCGTTCCTCAAAAATGCTTTCTTACCTCAATATGCAAGAACGCGAATATTATTATCCCTACCAGCTCTCTGGTGGTCAAAAACAACGCGTCGCCATCGCTCGCGCCCTCGTTTCCTCCCCGGAAATCATCCTTGCCGATGAACCAACCGGCAACCTTGATAGTCGAAACGCCTACCTTGTTATGGAAGAATTACGTCGTATTCATTCCGAAGGTAATACCATCATCATGGTTACCCATAACCCGAATCTCACCACCTATGCCACCCGTGTGATCCATATGCTAGATGGCCGCATCGCCACTGATATTAAAACCGTTGCCGACGAAGACCTCCCAGAACGCATTAAGGTTAATTTTCATTCTAAGAAATCTTCAGGAAAAGATAATCAGCCAATAGAAAAAGAAATTCCAGAAGCAAATCAGAACATCGACAAAAACAATATTATGAGCCAAACAGAATCTGAAATCGATTCCAAAGCAGACACCATCCCAGTTATTCGTCCAATCAAACCAGTTGGCTCAAAATATACCGGTGAAGCCCCAATGGCTCCAAAAAATACTGTAGAAAAAATTGACGAACCTGAAGAAGATTACGTGGAATACAGTAACCATATAGACCTCAAACCAATTTTTGTTGATACCGAGAAAAAATATAAAGAAAACCTGCAATCAAAAGAATTACTTACACAAACAAAAGATTTATCAAAAATTGCAGACAACAATCAAAAGTCATCCGCCGAGATTTCCAGCAAATCAACATCGTATTCATCTTATAATTCAAAACCGCTCAGCTATAAATTCCCCGAAACTACCGCCATTTCCGTAGAAAAATCCGACGACAAAGACTTCAAAGATAAAAAATCGACCTTCCCTATTGTCTCCTCTAGCTCAACTGACAGCTCAGTTCGCATCGTCAAAAAACCGACTTCTCTCTTAGAACTTGAGAATTCTAGTGTCGTCAAAAAGAAATCCAAGTCAAAAACTAAATTAAATAAAAGCAATAAAAAACAAGCGAAAGGACGCCGTAAATAATGTCATTACTTCTCCGCACTAATTTTGAGATTGCTAAAAACTCTCTCAAAAAACACAAGTTTCGCAGCATCTTCACCTGCCTCGGTATTTCCATCGGTATCGCTAGTATTATCCTAATCTTAAGCCTCGCTGGCAGTATCTCGCAACTTATTTCTGATCAGGTTAAGTCTCTCAATCAAGGACTAATCCTTGTCCGTCCGGCCCACTCAAAAAATGATCTGAGTGGTATTATCGACGAATTAACAAACACTAATCATTTTAATAACTCTAATTTATCAATTGAAGATGTCGAAAAAATTCGCGAATCCGATGACAATATTGCTTACGTCTCGCCAATTGCTCTACTTCACGAAACCATCACTGGTGATCACGTTGTAGACTCCGCCGCCATTTTAGCCACCAACCCAGACCTTAAATCTATCCTAAAGCTCGATCTCAAATCCGGAAATTTCATTCAGGACAATAATCTAAAGTCCGCCGTCATCGGTCATTCCCTCGCTCTACAGCTCTTCGGTTCCAGTGAACCAATCGGTAAAACTTTTTCTTTCGCCGGCCATAAATTCATCATTATCGGCACCCTTCAGAAAAACGAAAATCCAGTCAACTTCAATGGTGTTGATTTTGATCAAACCGTCATCGTTGACTTTGACCAAATTAAATCCCTCAATCCTCAAATCCAACAAATCAACATTACTGTCAAAGACAATCAAAATATTCAAGATACCGCAAACAAAATCAATAAAACTCTCGCCGACCTCAAAGGCTCATCAGGTAGTTTTACAGTCAATCACGGCAACAATATCTCCCACCCTATCAGTAATTTCTATAGAATCATCTCACTTATGCTCGCCATTATCGCCGGTATTTCCCTCTTTATTGGCGGCATTAGTATCATGAACCTTATGCTCGTATCCGTTACCGAACGCACCCACGAGATTGGCATCAGAAAAGCCATCGGCGCCACTAATACCCACATCTTCCTCCAATTCCTCTTCGAAAGTATTATCCTCGTCTTCATCGGCTGCATTGGCGGTTTCATTCTCGGTTATCTAATCGCCATCTTCAGTTCCACCTTTACCCCCTTTAAACCCTTCATCAGCCTTGAAATTTGTCTTGTCGCCATCTATTTTGCAATTATTACCGGCATAGTTTTTGGTCTCTTCCCAGCCTTCAAAGCCTCTCGCCAAAAACCAATTGATTCCCTCAAATTCTCAAGCTAAGATCCACTTATATTTTCAATTTTAGCTAAAAAATACTATAATCATCCTATGAGAATTTTGGGAATCGAATCGTCCTGTGACGAAACCGCCATTTCGATCGTCGAAGATGGTCATAAAATTCTGAGTAATGTTGTCGTTTCTCAGATCGATATTTTTGCTGCCTATGGCGGCGTCATACCTGAAATTGCCGCTCGCTCTCATCTAGAAGCCATCATGCCAGTCCTCCACCAAGCTTTCAAAGAAGCCGGTCTTCAAACTGAGAACCATACAAAATCCAAAGCTCTCGACGATTGGTCTAAAATCGACGCTATCGCCGTCACTCATACCCCAGGTCTCCTCGGATCCCTTCTTGTCGGAACCCTTACCGCCCGCACCCTTGCCATTCTGCATCATAAGCCACTCTATGCAGTTCATCACCTCAAGTCTCATATTTATGCCAACTGGCTAGATAAGAAAACCTCAGAATTAGATTCAAAAACTACGCCGGAATTTCCACTTATTTCCCTCATTATCTCAGGTGGACATACCCAAATCGTCAAAATGCCAACTCACCAACAATTTGAAATTATCGGCACCACCAAAGACGACGCAGTCGGTGAATGTTTTGATAAAGTCGCCAAAATTCTAGGTCTCCCTTATCCCGGTGGGCCATCCATCACTAAAACCGCAGCAAACGGAGATCCAACACGCTACACCTTTCCTCATCCCATGTCTGGTAGTCTAGATTTTTCATTCTCAGGCTTAAAAACCGCCGTACTAAGAGAAGTACAAAAAGCTGTCAATCAGCCAATTTCCTTCCCTTCATCAAAGTTAGCCGAGCTTCTCAACCCACAACAAAAAGCTGACTTCGCTGCCTCTTTTGAACAAACTGCCACCGATATTCTAATCGAGAAAATCAAACTTGCCCTAAAACAAAATCCCGAGACTAAAACCCTCATCATTGCCGGCGGCGTCTCTGCCAATCAACGTCTTCGCCATGATTTAACAAAATTCATTGAACAACAAAATTCCAAGCTGAGTACAAAAATTAAACTCTTCTTTCCAGAACCACATTTCTCTGGCGACAATGGTGCCATGGTTGCCTCAGCAGCCTATTACGAAATTCTCTCAAAAGTTCCACCTACCGACCCCTATACTTTAAACATACTTCCACGTTCCATAATTAAATAGTTAACCAAATCGCCCCCTCTTCCTCGTTCTATTTTTAATCCATTTTTCTAATACAAAAACTTTTTTGATGTACAATAAAAATATTATGCAAAATGATTTATATACTGGACTTACAAAATCTGAGATTAAGAAAATTGATCAAACATTTTTTATAATTAATAATTCCTATTTTAAAAACCAGCTAGAAAATCAAACTTCGCAAAATTCCCTCCCGACCGAGTTTCATCAACAAACCGAAGAAAAACCCATTCGTCGCGACACTGCAAGGTGTATCATGATAAATTCTAACCATGAGATCTGTCTACTTTATTCCAGAGCAAAAGATTACTTTGCAATTCCAGGCGGCGGTATCGAGCCAGGTGAAACCCTTCTCCAAGCCGTGAATCGTGAAATCCTCGAAGAAACCGGATACACCATAAACAACATCAAACCGCTCGGTAAAATTTATGAAGAACGCAATAACCGTATCACAAATACTTATTTCTTTTATGCTTCCCCACTCACAAAATCCGAAACCCATTACATGCAAGACGAACTTGAGGAAGACTACCAACTAGTCTGGTTACCCGTAGAACAAGCCATCAAAAAGCTCGAAACGCATTTCCAAAATCTCAAAAACCACCAATTCCCTTCCTATAAAGGCAGCTTTATTAATGTTCGAAATTTAGAAGCCCTCAAATATTTTCATCAAGAGACCAATTTCTGATCAAAACAAGACCCCCGCGACAAGGTACTTGATCTATTTTTACCTCTATCTCTAAAGTAGTGATATAATTATTCTAATGTTAAATCAAGAAGACCAGTCTCCATTACTACAATCAAAAAACTGGCAAAAATTACAAGATGACCTTGGGGAAACTACTTTTTTTGAAGAGACCTCAAAATACAAATTCCTCGCCATCAAAAAGAAAATTCCCTTTGGCTTTTACCTTTATCTCCCCTATGGCCCATACCTAGACCCATCCGCCACATCAGAAGACGCCAAGGCTTGTTTTGAAAAACTCATATCCTTAGCAAAGAAAGAGTCCGCCATTTTTATCCGTATCGAACCACAAAAATTCACAAATAATTCCCCGATTCAAATGGATAACTTGTCAGAAAAACAGAAAAAAGTTAATGTCGCACAATATTTTAACTTGAATCAGAAATTGCTTAGAAAAACCAAGGACCTAAATCCTGCTGAGACATGGTGTCTCGACCTCACAAGCTCTGTTCCCGAAATCCTCACAAATTTTTCTCAGGGCACCCGTACTAGACATAACAACTATAAGAAAAAGGGCCTTACGGTTGAGGTTACTAAAAATCCTGAAGATATCAAATACCTAGTTAGATTGCAGCACAAACTAGCCAAAGAGCGCCACATCGCCAGCTTTTCCGAACAATATTTAAAAACCGAACTCAGCCAACCCTTCGCTTCCCTTTATCTAGTCCGTTACCAAACCCCATCAGCCACACTCCCAACTAATGCAAAAAATGCACAAGTTAAAAACACCCCGGAAAAAACGAACGTCGCTTCCTCAACTAGTATAAAACTGGAAAAGACCAATATCACTTCCTCAACTGGTGCAAAACCGGGAAAAACGAATCTCACTTCCTCAACTAGTGCAAAAAATGCACTAGTTGAAACCCCGTCAAAAGACATAAAGTCAACCAAGCCGACCCCAAAAGATGGAGAAATTATTGCCGCTTCCCTTTTCTTTGATTATCAAGGCACTAGATTTTATATGCAATCAGCCGCAAACCTAGATTTCAAACACCTCCCCGCGACCGTCGCCCTTCTCTCCCACGCAATTTTTACGGCCAAAGAAGATGGCCTCAAAACCCTAGATTTTTGGGGTATTGCACCAGAAGACGCGGACGCCTCACACCCCTGGTATGGATTCACAGAATTCAAAAAATCTTTCGGCGGTTACGAGAAAATCTATGCAGGCACTTTCGATTATCTAATCAACCCGAGAAAATACCATCTCTATTCCATCCTCCGAAAAATCAATCGCATAAAGCGTAAAATTATTAAAACAAAAGACTAAATTAAAGAGACGCGAAGCGTCCTTTTTTTCTGGAAAATCTCAAATAAATCAGAAAATGAAAACGGTAGATGTATAGATATAAATTAATATAGACAAAAAATAGAGAAATAAAAGATAAATACGTAAATAAATATAGATAAATAGGTAGATAAAATTATTAATAGATAAAATTAAAAAGAAAAAATAACTCAAAAATAAAGGTCATATACTTCACCCACAAAAAAATAAAGTTTAAAAATCGCCCAAATTAAAAAGCGATCTCTTCCCTTCATCTATTATTTTTTGGGCCTTTACTAGTAATTTTTCCAAACCCTCCGGAGAATTTGCCGAACCAACATGCACAGTCTTCACAACCTTACTGTGTTCTTTATAGCAAACCTGTACCCCCGTCGCCCCGGATGCCGTCTTAAATTTTCTAATATAAGCCACACCTAGATTTTAGCATAAAAGCTACCTTAATTCCCTACTCAAATTATTTTGCAGCAAAATCTGTATCAAAATCATTGAGTCAAGCAGCCCCAAGTCAAACCCGTCACCCCAAGCCAACACAAAAAACCAACTAATCAAAACCAATAACAAGAACCCGTCATTTTTTCCACAAAATAATTCCCTACACAAATCCACATACCACTATATATCTTATGCTTAACCACCTATTGACTTAGCAACCGACCTCCTGTATTATAAACATAACAATTACTGCAGCTTTAAATTAAGATTCGAAATAATGAGTCGCACTCAGTAGTTGGTCATATCTAGTATCGTACTTTTATGAAATAATTTTATGCTTTTGTCAAGCATAACTTTATTCGTATTTTAATAAACACAAGTAATTTCACGTGCTTAACAGGGAAGCGCGCTATTTTTGTGTTTAATTTTCACGTATTTTTCACATGACCAACAAGAAAAATCAAAAAAGCATCCGACAAAAGGATCAAAAAACACTTAAAATTTGTCTAAGTTCTAAACAGTAATAGAAAAAATAAGCGAGCCATCTGACAAGTTTATAAGAGAAAAAGGGGAAATAAAAAACATATTTCGCCAACTAAAGTAGGGAAACAGAGAACTAACAAAGTTGAAAAGTAGAGAATTAACAATTTATTAAGAAGCAAAAAAATAGATCCTCTCGGATCTATTTTTCTAATCCCCAACTCTGTTCTTGGACCAAGACGCTATTCAATTAGTTAAGATATCTATTCTAACTACGACTCGACCCAATCTATAACAGGGAACTAAATCAACTCTAGCTGCGATTTTAAATGCTGAATCTGTTCTTCTTTCTCTGCAATGCTATTTCGCGTCTCTCTAACCAGCTGCTGAGGAGCCTTTTCAACATAACGAGGATTCATCATCCTAGCATTAAGCCCATCTAGTTCACGACCGATTGCAAGAATTTTCGCTTCAAGCTCGTCTTTAAAATCAACTACCACCTTCTCTGGTATATCAAGATATAACTCATGGTTCACAGTCGCTAGTCTCAACCCCTTAGGTGTACCATTTGTTGAGGCAATCGCCGGTACTCTCGACAAAAACTTCACAAGTAGCAGATTATCATTAACTAAAATGTCTTCCCCTACTAACAGCCCGAATTTCTTGCCTTTATTAAATTTCGAAAGTGCAGTTTCCATCCCGCGAATCTCGGAAATCACCTCAATTAATCGCTCAAAATTCTCCGCAGAGATCTCATCGTAACCCATAATTGACGGCCACATTGCATCAATAATCATCCCATCAGTCCAAGACAAATTCTGCCAAATCGCCTCAGTTACAAATGGCGCAAATGGGTGTAGCATCGTCAAAATCGACTCTAATGTCACCTTAAGCAGGGAAATATTCTTGAAAATCTTCTGACTCTCAAGGAACCAGTCCGCATATTTGTCCCAAATCAGCTCATAAATTGTCTCTACCGCCTCGGAAAAACGATACTCCGCCATACACTGTTCAAGTACACCCCTCGCTCGGTTAATCTCACGACAAATCCAATCCTCCCCCATATTATTAGTCGTATACTGATAAACTTCCGGATTGATCGAGTCACTTGCAGTTTGATGCACTGCTCCATTCGCTTCATTACCCAGAACCACCGACACATCAGTCTCCGAAAAGCCCTTCTCAGCTTCTTCTGCATCCACAATCCCCTGAACAAAACGTGAAATATTCCATAACTTATTACAAAGGTTTCGCCCAGAAATCACAGAATTTTCCGAAAATGCCTGATTCAAGCCAGCCGAACGACCACGCAAAATTCCAAGCCTAAAGGCATCGGAACCATACTGCAAAATCATCTCCATCGGGTTAATCACATTACCCTTTGACTTCGACATCTTTTTTCCGTGTGCGTCCAAAACTAAACCGTGCAAATATACTTCCTTGAATGGCACTTCACCAGTTACATAAAGCCCCACCATAATCATACGAGCCACCCATGCAAACAAAATATCGGCACCAGTCTCCATCACATTCAATGGATAAAACTCACTACCAACATTCTCCTCCCAGTTTGTACAAACAATCGGCCAATGTGAAGAAGAAAACCAAGTATCAAAAGTATCCTCGTCACGCACATATTTTACGCCACCAATCTCGATCTCGGACAAATTTGTTCTCGTATCAAAAACCCATTCCTCGCCGGGCTCATTCGGATCAACTTTTTTGAACATCGGAATCGCAATCCCCCAAGGAATCTGCCTGGAAATATTCCAGTCCTTCAGCCCCTCCAAATAATTCACCAGCACCTTTTGTTTATTTTCTGGATAAAATTTTATTTCATTATTATTTAAGTGTTCAATCGCCATTTTAGCAAGCTTAGAGGTATCCACAAACCATTGCTCTTTTAACATCGGCTCAATCACGGTTCCACATTTATAACAATGCGCCACCGAATGTCGAATCTTCTTTTCGCCAAGCAAAAGCCCCGCGTCTTTCAAATCCTTTAATACCTTTTTTCGACATTCCAAAACCGATAGCCCCTCATACTCAGCCCCACAAATAGGCAACATCTTTCCATCAAATCCAATTACTGAAATTCGCGGTAAGTCGTGTCGCATCCCCACTTCAAAATCATTCACGTCATGCGCCGGCGTAATCTTCACCACACCAGTTCCATAAGTCATATCCGCATGCTGATCAGCGATCACCGGGATCTCACGACGTGTAAGTGGCAGGGAAACATGTAAACCGAGAATATCAACATATCTCTCATCTGCCGGATTTACCGCCACGGCAGTATCACCAAACAGCGTCTCTGGTCTCGTTGTAGAAACTACAACATACCCATCACTTTCAACAAGGGGATATTTAATCTCATACAGCGCCCCATCCTCGTCTTTATATTCAACTTCAATATCCGCAAAAGCCGTCTGATGTTTCGTACAATAATTTACTAATTTTTCACCACGATAAATCAGCCCATCCTGCCACATTCTTTCAAAGGTTCGATAAGTCTGACGAATCACATTCTCGTCGAGTGTAAAAGTCAGATCCTTCCAGGAACAAGAAGCCCCAAGCGCACGTAGCTGTAATTCCATCGCCCCACGTTTCTCTTGCACAAAATCCCACACCCGAGCATAAAGCTCGTCTCTAGAGAACATAAAACGCGTCTTACCTTGTTTTTCAAGTTCACGCTCATACACTACCCAAGTCTCAAATCCTGCATGATCCGCCCCTGGTACGTACCAAGTTCTGCGTCCGCGTAAGCGATAATATCTCGTCAAGGAGTCCTCGGTCGCCACTGTCAAACCATGTCCAATGTGTAAATTTCCATTCGCATTTGGTGGTGGCATCACAATCGAGTAGCGCTTAGACTCGCGCCCGCTCCTTCCACTTCGGTCCTCTTTTGCTGGCGCAAATTTCGAGGCCGCCTCCCAGGCTGCATACACCTCTGTTTCAAAATCCGCCGGATTATATGATGGCGCAAATTTCATCTCTCATTCCTTTCATTTACTTCAAAATATTTCTCACTCATTTCTTCAATTTCTCCTGCATTTCACGCATTTCCGCCTCTGTCATCTGCACCTCCTGACCATATTTATAATTTTCGTCCAGAGAAGTTAGATGTACATGCGCGTGCGGCACATCCGTCCCCACCACCTTCAGAAGCGTTCGCCTCCCCAAAACCTTCTCCATATTCGCAGCCAACATCTTCACAGTCTTCATCACCGCCAAATAGTCCGCCTCATCAAGATCATATAATTTATCAACCTCCACCTTCGGTACTACCAAAGTATGCCCAGGTGTTTCAGGATGAATATCAAGAAAAGCGAACGTCTTCTCGTCCTCATAAATTTTGTAGCATGGAATTTCACCAGCAATAATCTTTGAAAAAATACTCCCCATAACAACTCCCTTATTTTTGGGTGACGCATTTTGCGCCGCCTTTGTTCTATTATAACAGAGATTTCACCCCCTCTACCTCTTTAAATATTTACATTTTATGATATAATAAACACATTATGTCAAATCATCGAGTTGGGTTATTTCTAGCAAATATTTTTTCCATCGCCATCTCCTTTTTGATTTCATATCTTTCTCGTTTCGGTTGGGACCCTTCTGATGTCGCCTTCCGCCACCTCAAAGACACCACCGTTTTCCTCTATCTCCTTCTTTCGTACTTCATCGTCTTCACCTTCTATCGTTATAATCCAATCACCGCTAAACGCGGCATTCTCCGCCACCTCAAATCTGCCGCCCTCACCAATATCTTTATGGCGATCATTTTCTCCACCATCGTCTACATGACTCATATCAGCGACAGCATTCCGCGTCTCTTCTTCGGCACCTTCTTCTCAATCAACTTCACCATTTCTTTTTCCGCCCTCTTTCTCATCCATTTTATTAAACGCGAATACCTCGAGCATCATACTAAAAAGACTGTTATTTTTACCGATAACCACAATCTTCAAACCGTAGTTTCAAAGATCCAAAAACTCGATGCCGAGGATTGTGAAATTATTGGCATCACACCTCTCACCGGCAAATCAAAAGACATTTTCTTTAAACTCAAAAAGCTCAAAACCGATAACAATCAAAACACCGCCCAATCGTCCGACGATCAAAATCTCCCCTTCGAACTTAAGGAGCTCGCCACAAGCGCCCTCGACTACCTCAAACATCACCAAGTTGACCTCGTCATCTTCAGCGTAAACCATATTGACCGCAAAAAAATTGAACACCTCATCGAGGCCGTCAGTGAAATGGGTATTGACTCTCTCATCACCATCGATAGCTTTGCTATCGAGACCCTGGAGACCAAGCTCGAGGACTTCGGCACTACCAGCGTTATTCGCCTCTCTCCACGCCTTTTCACCGATGGGGAATTACTCATCAAGCGTCTCATGGATATCTGTGGCGCCATAGTTGGCTGTCTCATCTGTATACTTTTCGGTATTATCGTCGCCCCTCTAATCTTCCTCGAAGATCCCGGACCAATCATCTTTAAGCAAAAGCGCGTTGGTCGCAATGGTAAATACTTCTACATCTATAAGTTCCGCTCCATGTACCAAAACGCGGAGGAGCGCCTTAAAGACCTCCAATCTCAAAATGAAATGCAAGGATTTATGTTCAAGATGAAAAATGATCCACGCATCACTAAGATCGGTAAAATTCTCCGCAAAACCAGTATCGATGAACTACCTCAATTCTTTAATGTTCTAGAGGGAAGCATGTCACTAATTGGCACTCGCCCGCCAACTGTTGATGAATATAACCAGTATTCTGCCCACCACAAACGTCGCATCAGTATCAAACCAGGCATCACTGGCCTCTGGCAGGTCTCTGGCCGTAGTGAAATCACTGATTTCGAAGAAATCGTCCGCCTCGACTGTTTCTACATCGATCACTGGAGTATCGCAGCCGATATTAAGATTCTCCTCAAGACCTTCGGCGCCGTTTTCACTGGTAAAGGAAGCGAGTAATCTCAAACAATCTGAAACGAGGAATAGCTATATTCCTCGTTTTTTAGAAACAAAAAAATAACCCTCACGGGTCATTTTTTCATACCTTCTGGAAGCGAGAGGATGAGGGGATGTTGCTTCGCTCCATGCGAACCTGGGCTCGAATCCTCGTTTCAAATGAAACAAAAATAACCCTCACGGGTCATTTTTACTTCCTGGCGGAAGCGAGAGGATTCGAACCTCCGAGACATTGCTGCCCACACGAT
>ERZ773197.1441-NODE-1441-length-16397-cov-6.364949_pt1 | contig 16397 bp, 18 predicted proteins | sample MGYA00580999_ERZ773197 | MGnify/ENA primary metagenome ERZ773197 (study PRJEB29015, sample SAMEA2738166) | human oral metagenome | biome: human oral; feature: human-associated habitat; material: saliva | place: China | collected 2185 ...
AAGTAATTCTTACTTTATCTCCAACTTCTAAATTATTTGGAAGATTTACAGTAACATCTTTATCTCCTGCATATACATCCTCTACAGTAGGTGCTGAAGGATCTTTTAAATCTATAGCAACTTCATTTGACTTTTCACTTTCTGTCTTTCCTGTTTCAGTCGCAGTAACGGTAACTTTATCTCCATCTTTTACTATATCCGGAATTGAAATTGAAAATGTTCCGTCAGATTTCGCAGTTGTAGTCGCAACTACATCACCATTGCTGTTTTTTAACTTAACTTCTGAATTTGCAGGTGCCTTACCTGTTACTACCGATTTACCAATATTATCATCATAATCTTGTTTAACATCAGTCGGTGTAGCAGTTTTTTTCTTCTCAACCAATTTATCTGCAGGTATTTCTTCTGTTGTTCCGTCAGGTAATGTAATTGTAGCTTTACCTTTTTCATCAACAGTTACTGTTGTACCTTCAGGCAATTTAGAATTTTTAGCCTTTATAGCATCTTCAACCGCTTTCTTTTCTTCAGCAGTTAAATGTTCAGTATCTTCAACTTCCACTTTTTCATCTGGAGCAACAGGTTCTTCATAAACAACAACAGGGACATCTGCCAATACTTCCGAACCGTCACTGTATTTTACTTTAACTTTAGCTGTTCCTTCTCCAAGCTCAGTAGGAACACTAGCTGTTCCCTTTGTAACATCACCGGCTTCTCTCGCAACTGTTACTCTGTCCAATATTTCATTAGATAAAACAGTAGTTCCTTTTTTTACATATTTTTTCCCATCATTAACAACAGGAGGATATACTTTATCTTTATTAGGCTTGCTATCGGTGTTTGTAGGATCTGTTCCAAGTTTATTTTCTTTAACATCAGAAACACCATCTCCATCAGTATCGTGCGGACCATAACCGACAACGCGAGGATAACCGTGATTCCAAGCATTGATACCGGCTAATATTGCAGCTTCATCTACATCTATTCCGGGGATAATTTCAGTATCAAATTCCCAAGTATATGCTGTTCTTCCTGATGCCTCTTTCGAATAAATTAAACGAGAATATCTTCCTTGATCCTTCCAAGCATTTTGCTCTGCCATAGATCCGTCATTACCTGTCCTTTGGACAAAATTAGTCCACTCTTGTTCAAATCCTTGAGTTCCTTTTTCAGCATGCCATCTGTTGTGACTTCCATTGAAGTCTTCAATTTTAATAGTATCATGATAAACACCATCTTTATATCTTTTAATTTCTTTTGGAGCTTTTACGGCATCAGGCAAAAAAACAAAAATCCAGGGTGTAGTCCAACTTTCACGATTTTTATTAAACTCTATTTTCCAATGTATGCTTTTCCCATCTGCTGAAAGAGTTTTTGTAACATCAATATTCTTTTTAGCATTATTTACTTCAGCATCTGTATCTCCCATATACACTTTGCCGTCTGTACCCCAAGCAACTTTTGCATATACATTTGTAGTTGAACTTATCAACATACTAAATCCAAGTAAACAAGAAATCAAACCTATGGACAATTTTCTCATATTCCACTTTGGTTTTTTATTACTATTTTGCCTTTTTTGTGAAATAACTTTCAATAAGTTTCCCATTTTTCCTCCTAATATCATAGATAATGTTATTTTATTATTTTTTCTACTCTTATCAAAATTTACACAACCAAATTAATCTAATTTAAACATAATTATATATTTTAATATGTAGAAAACTTCACTATAATTATATATGTATTTATACAATTTGTCAATATTTTAATGCCAATAATCTTTTTCAAAACTTTATCAATGAGTTTTGTAAATCGAAACAATTTGCTAAAATGAAAAAGGCACTTTTTGATATAAATAAATCCTCCTGTGTGATTCTATTTCACAAATCAGGAGGATTCCTTATATACAAAAAATTTATTTATCCATATTACCGGATAATTCAATTAAAAATACAATTCCTATTTCGTTTTTTTCTACTTTGTATTTTATTCCGTAGTTTAATAAGATGTTTTTTACAATGTATAATCCTAAACCATTACTATTTTCTTTGTTTAGGTTGAAATTTATTTCAAATATTTTATTTACATCTAAATCTTTATTGTCCTTGTAGGAATTTTCAATATAAAGCCAATCATCTTTTGTCCCGATGTTTATTACACCGCTTTCATCAGAATATTTGACTGCATTGTTTACCAAATTGGATAGTACAATTTTAAGAGCTGTCATTCCTATATAGATTTTTTCATTTTTCAAATAATTATTGACTTTTATGTTTTTGTGATTTGCAAGTAACATATACTGTTTCAATACATCTTCCAATATATCATTAACAACTATTATTTCTTCATCATCTTTTAAATGTTCAAAAGAAGAAACTGATAACATTTGTGAAATGCTTCTTGTCAAATGATCAACTATTTCAATACAATTTTCAATATACAAATCTCTATTTTTATATTTTCCAATATTGTATTTCATATTTTCCAATATTATTTTTAGACTTGCAAGAGGTGTTTTTAGCTCATGAGATGTACCTCTGAAAAAATCATATTTTAGTTTTTCAAGTTTTATGATTTCTTCATTTTTAAGTTCTAAGTCATCTATCAATTTTAAAAGAGTGTTATACAAATCGTTAATCTGTTCTTTTAATTCGCCGACTTCATTAGTAGAATTAATTTTCAAATAAGCCGTTCTATCTAATCGCATCATCTTTTTTGTAGCATTTTTTATTTCATTTATATTATTAGTTATCGCCTTTGCATAGATAAGAGAAACTATAATAGAAAAAATGAAAGATATAAATAATGAATATGGTAAGAATTTAAAACTCAATTCTTTTGCATCTTTTTTCATGTCTGCAGTGGAAATAAACTGTATGGATATTTTTTCTCCATTTTTTAATTCTATTTCTCTCTCTTCAATGATTAAAGAATTATTACCGCTCTTTAAATTGACATTAAGGTCATCGCCAACTTGCAGTTCATCATCTCCGGTTTGTCCTTTTATGAGTGCTTTTATATCACTACTTTTAGAATAAAATTCCAAAGACTGTTCGACAAATTTCCTATCTTTTCCTTGAATACTATTGGAAATTTCATCCGCTTTTGCATAAAGCTCCTGCTTTCTCGTTTCCAAGTAAGTTCTCGGGAAAATAAAAAATACCAGCAAATGTATTAAAACAATTACAGTTCCAAGAATTCCAAATGTCTGCAGAAACATTTTTGGAAATATTTTTAAATTCTTCATTTTCTCTCCAGCTTATAACCTACGTTCCTGATTGTTACAATACAATCTAATCCTAGCTTTTTCCTCAATTCTTTTATATATACATCTATAACTCTATCAAAAGGAATTTCATCCGTTTCTTTCCACACATTATCTATTATCTGTGCTCTAGTCAAAGCATGTCCTTCATTTTCCAATAAATATTTTAATATTTCAAGTTCTTTTGCATTTATATCCACATCCTCGCCATTGTACTTGGCTGTGTAACTTGTAAAATTAACTTCAGCATCTTTATATTCAAATTTTTCTTGACCACTATAATGCCTTTTAATCAAAGAATCAATCCTAGCTTTTAAAACCGGTAGCGAAAACGGCTTTTCCATATAACCATCTGCCAAACTCGAAAAGGCATTTATTTTGTATTCTTCATCATTAAATGCTGTCAACATGAGGACAGGTAATTTACTTTTTTTTCTGATTTCTTTTAAGACTTCCAATCCGTTTAGAAATGGAATTTGAATATCTAAAATTACCAAATTAATATCATTGTTATTAAAATTTATTAGAGCTTCCTTCCCATCTTTTGCTTGAATAATCTCATAACCGAATTCGGATAAATATTCAGAAATTCCCTCTCTGATAAATTGGTCGTCCTCAACAACAAGTATTTTCATAAGGTCCTCCTCTTATATAAAACTAAATTTTGCCATATTTATATTAAATATTACCCAAAATATAGTATACCATAAAAGGCGAAAATTATCGATGTATATACACCGATAATTTTCGTTCTCGTACAACAATTACGAAGTACCCCCATATCTAAAAAAACTATTTTGTATCGATTAATAAGTCTTTTGGTTTCTTTCTTAAAATATTTGAAGAAGATATTATTAACGCGATTGCAAGTACTATTGTCATAAACAATACTACATAAAGAAGAGCTTTTGGATTAATATTAACATCTAAACTTGTTAATGTCTTATTAAATCCGTCAACCTCAGCTCCACCACCCAATTTTGTTGATGCTGACTGTCTTGCAATTTGTTTTGCAATACTTCCTGTAACTTTCTTCAATATGCTGTTTCCAAGTATTTTTCCTGTATAACCTGCTAAGAAATATGAACCTATAAATGCCGGTATTGCAACGAAAAGCAACTCAATGGCAAATTGTCCAAATATCTTAGTTTTAGAAATTCCTATTGATAACAATACTGCAATTTCTTTCTTTCTGGCATTCATCCACAAGAATAACAATAATGTAACTACTATACCTGCGAATATTAGAGAACCTGCAAATAATTGATTTGCAATTGAATATATTCCTGAAATAGATTTTTGTAATGCAGGGAAGTTTGAAGAACTCTTAATTAAATTATATGATCTCCAGTTAATATCCAATTTTTTAAGATCTTTTATTACTTGATCTAAATTTCTGTTACCTTTTACAAAGAATGTTGCATCTTGATATGTTGCTGTATCTTCAGTATTTCCATAAACTTTAGCTGCTGTATGAACATCTGTAATTAAAGTGTTTTCATAAAGTTCTTGTGAATAAGTTACTGCACTTTTTCCATGTCCGTCAAAAAGCCCTTTAATTTCTACTTCAACAGTTTCATTTGCTTTCTTTTCATTATCTGCATCGTAAACATTTGATTTTAATTTGATTTTGTCTCCAACTTTCAAATTATTCTTTGCAGCTAAATCTTTGTGCATTAAAATTTTATTTTTATCTTCACTAGTTAAATGTTCACCTTCAACTAATTTATATGCACCTGAAACAAATTTTGTTTCTTTTTGAGAACTGTTTACACCTGTTAACATAACTGCTCTTTTGAAATTTTTAGCTCTTTCTGCAGATTCGTTTCGTGAAGCACCCGGTGCTTCTACAATATCTAAGTTGTCGTCCAAGTTGGCAACACTGTTGATTCTCTTAACAAAATTATCCACATGTCCGGAATCAACAATTTTTTTGATATCTTGACCTCTTACATTACCACCACCTCTGGCAGTACCTTGATTTACTCTTCTATTAATTTCCATTGTAAAACTGTTTGTAATGTTTCCAAAAGTTTCTTCTGATGCCTTATTAGTAGCATCTTTTATAGATAAACTTATCAAGCTAAGTGCTGACATTGATAAGATAATTAATAATATAATTAACGATTTTAAACTCTTTCTAGTTACGTACGCAAAAGCATTTTTTAACATCGCTTACCTCCTACTTATTTTTTGTTACTTCTTTTAATCTTTTATTATTAAGTTCCAGTATTGTATCAGCTGCACTTGCAACTTCTTTACTATGAGTTACTACTATTACACATTTATTTCTCTCTTTTGCAAGTTTTTTCAATACTTCTATTATTTCTCCCGCAGTAGTTTCATCCAAGTTACCTGTAGGTTCATCCGCTAAAATAACCGGTGCTTCTGATACTAAAGCTCTTGCAATAGCAACTCTTTGTTGTTGTCCACCTGATAGCTTCATTACATTTCTTCTAACTTGAGTTCTATCAAGTCCCAATTCAAGTAAGATATCTTCAGAGGCTTTACTATTTACCAATCTGATATTTTCTAATGGTGATAGATAATCTATAAGATTGTAGTTTTGGAATACTAAAGATATATTATTTTTTCTGTGATTACTATAACCTGCTTTTTCTATATTTTCATTATTGAACAAAATTTCTCCGCTGTTCGGTTTATCCAATCCTGCTAAAAGTGAAAGTAATGTTGACTTTCCTGTTCCGGATTTCCCGATAATTGCATAAAATTTCCCAAGTTCAAATCCTTGATTTATTAATGATAAAACTTTTTCTTTTGAATTCGCATAACTATATGTTACATTTTTGATTTCTAATATATTCATTTACTTCCTCCTAACTAATTTGTGATAAAATTTCTTTCGGTTTCTTAACTAAAATCAATCCTGATGCAAAAACTACTGATAAAACAATAATTAGCACTAAAACTCCATAACTTTGTGCAAAAGTTATTAAATTGTTCATATTATATCCATTACTTACAAAATTAGATGTAATTGATGTCGTATCCTCTGAACTAATCAACCCACCAATAATTTGATTTACTACCAGATTTCCAAATATCAAAGATACCAGAATTGCCGGAAGTGATATAAATATTAATTCCATTATAAATTGAGTTACAATTTTAAACTTACTTACCCCAATGGATAATAAAATTCCAATTTCGTAAATTCTTTCTCTTAACCATAGTATCAATATCAATGAAAGAACTACAGAACCACCAATCATAATTGCAAAAGTCATTATTCTTATAATATGTTTAACACCATTTAATGACTCAAGAGCATCTTTAAAGGCATTTGCCTCTTTATCAACTGTATAAGATTTTTCCCAATCGACATTAAGTTTTTTAACCTTATTTATCGCCTCGTCCATATTTTCAGGAGTTCCCGAGAAAAATGTCAACTTATTTACTAGTTGTTTATTTCCTTCAACATTTAATGCCTTTTGTGCAGAATCATAATCTGTAAACATTGTATTTTCACTCAAATCCGAAGTTAATCCAGTTTGTTTTTCCTGTTTCTTTCCTGAAAAAATTCCAACAATTTCAAATTCATATTTCTTATTACTCTTGTCAGTTTGATTTGGATCTACAAACTCTAAACTAATTTTATCGCCTACTTTTAACTTGTTCTTTTCAGCAAACTCTTCATGAACTAATATTTTGTCTTTATCATTTTTTTCAATATTTCTTCCCTCTTTTATTGCAAAAACTCCACTGTTAAACAAAACATTTCTTTTTACATTGCTTGTAGCTTGTATTGAAACAACATTTTTTAAATAACTTGGAATATCATCTCTAGTGATTTGTTGCCCACTATCTACAGCATTTGTATTTGACAATCTTGCCAGACCTTCATATTGAGAAACAACTTCTTCAATTTCCTTTATATCATTTATTCTTTTAAATTCATTCTTATCAAAATATCCTTGACTGTCTTTTTTGGCTATCGTTGAAGATGAATTTGAAGATTTATATAAAGACTTCTCCAGGCTAGTACCTGATTTCAAAATATTTAAACATGCATATAAGCAAGAAAGCACTACTGTCAAAATAATAAAAACTATCAGCGTTCTATTTTTTTTTCTTAAAACATATGCTATCGCATTTTTTACCACTGTCTTATTCAGCTCCCCTCTCTCAAATTTATTTTAAATATAATTATTTTACGGGATGTCCCCCTATATTCTAAATTATAGAAATATACCATTCCTCCTTAACTTTATTTAAATTAAGTCAGTAAAAAAATACTTGAATTAATTTTTTAATTTCAAAGTATTTTCTTTACAGTAGCTATTTTAAACCAGATTTATGAAATATTTATGAAATGAAAATGAAATATTTATGAAATGAAAAAATTTTTTAAAAAATTTAATGACAAAGAGCTTTATGAAATCTCCAGAGTCATTGTACGCAATGACTACGTCAGACCTGCTTTTGTTTGCAAGCACGGGGCTTTAGGAGATCTCTCGGCTACGCTCGAGATGACGTCTAGGGGGCTTTACTTTACAAAGAGCTATGACGTGAAGTATTTTATTTTTATATAAAATTTTCAATAATTTTTTTGATACCTTTTATATTTTTTTAAATATTTCTCTCAAACTTTAATAATTAACCCTCAAACTCCTTGAAATACAAGGATATTTGCAAGAGTACAAGTTGAATTTACTACCAATTTACTACTTTTGAGGAAAGAACCTTGATGTGCTGTAAAAACTCTTGCGAATAAAGGTATTTTACCACAGATGCCATAAGGCATGTTGTGGGAATCAAAATTAAATAGGAAATCTAAAAGCGGTGATCTTTCGCTTCTGTCAAAGGAAGCATAAGATGCCGCTTTTTTCATGCCCATGTTACGAAATAGAAGTAAATAAGGGCTTGAAATACAAAGCTTTCAGAGGGCGGTTTTGACAAAGTAAGGGTAATATACCTTTTTCCTCAAAATCGCCCTTTAACTGCGTAACAAATAAAAAATGAAAGGAGTATCAGCATGGCAGTTTTCAGAGTAGAAAAAAACAAGGGCTATACCCGTTATGAGCAATCACCACCTGCGAAACAAAGAACTGACGCTAAAAGCAAAGGGCTTGCTCTCACAGATGCTTTCACTTCCGGAAAACTGGGACTATACCCTTGCAGGACTTTCCCATATCAACAAAGAAAGTATCGATGCCATTCGTACTGCCGTCTTGGAGCTTGAAAAGGCTGGATATATCGAAAGGGCGCAAGGCAGAGATGAGAAAGGAAAAATGACAGCCATTACCTATACTATTTATGAACAGCCGCAAAGTCCGGTATTGGAAAATCCAACATCGAATAAGCCGACGTCGGAAAATCCAATGCAATTAAATAAAGATATACAAAAAACTGATCTATCAAAAAAAGAAAAAATAAATAAAAATGGATTAAATACCTATTCCATTCCTATCCTTTCCCCTGACCCCTCTCCTTTGAGTTAGCAGCCATTACCGGAAAAGAATGGAAAGGAAGAAAAAGATGCATACAAAATCTATGAGGAACTTATCAAGGACAATATCGAGTATGGACACCTCATAAACACAAAACGCCTTGATCGTGATCGCATTGATGAAATTCTTGACCTGATTCTTGAAACCGTATGCAGCAAAAGAAAAGGCGACGGCGAAAAAGCCGCTGAGGATTTCTGGACGAAATCGGAACGACTTTTCTACTGTGCCCTGATCGGATATATCTTTTATGAAGCGCCGGAGGAAGAAAAGAATTTTGCCAACTTTCACAAATAGAAAACGCTGCAATCTCAAAAAGATTACAATGCTTCTCAGTTCAAATTTCATATTAAGTTGTGTGGGGGCGTTCATTGCCCTTTGTTTCGATTTCCTTAACCTCTTTTGCAGTAGCGGTAACTATTCGGGATCCCTTGTTGCTGACTTCGAGCAGGCTATCAAGCCATCTGCTCTGCGTTAATTTGTCTGTTTCCTCATTGGAAAAAAAAGAATGTGTCTACCGAAATATCTAAAAGAATGACAGGCTCATAAAAGAGTTGTAAGCTTGGGTGCTGTCCACTGTTCTCAATGGATGCAATATCGGGGAGATATTTTCAGCTCGTTCGCTAATGCGTTTATTGAATGTCCCTTTGCTTTTCGTGCTGCTTTTATAGCTTGACAATATAAGCGAATAGAGATATAATAATTAAGAACCGACCGTTCGGTTTTTAACTAGGAGGATTGCTATGTCTAAAAAATACAACTCACAATCAACTATTGATGATATATTATCCGTCTCGGCAAAATTATTTTTAGAAAAAGGCTTTGACAAAACAAGCATGAATGATATTGCCACTACTGCCGGAATATCAAAAGGAGCAATATATCATCATTTTCAGTCCAAGGATGCAATTATTAAGGCTGTTACAGAAAAAAAAGCTCAAGTTATCAAAGAAACTATGAATAACTGGTTATCTGAAATGAACTCCTTAAATGGAAAAGAAAAGTTACAAGCCATTTTGGAAAAAAACCTTGATAGTCAAGAGACACACTACTTAGATGATGTGATGAATACCCGTATGAAAAGTGCCGAATTTGTTTTAGCTTATATGCAAGACTGCGTTTGTAAAGACTCACATTTAATCTCAGAGATAATAAAGCAAGGCATATCAGACGGTTCACTTGCCACGGATTACCCCGATGAATGTGCGGAAGTTTTTTTACTATTAATAAATGTATGGTGCGACCCTGCTGTTTTTAGTTGCAATGCTGATAAATTATTGTTGCGTTTGAAATTTTTACAAAATATGATGATGTCTATCGGAATAGATGTGCTGACTGATACTATTATTCAAAAATCAACAGATTTACTACATAGACTGTATCCTCAAGGAGAGTAAAATAAATGAATATAAATTTAGCAGTAAAAACTGAAAACATCACGAAAACTTTTCTTAGCCGTGAAGTCCTCAAAGATTGCAATATCCATGTGGAAAAGGGAACAATTTACGGGTTTTTAGGTGCAAATGGGGCAGGAAAAACAACATTATTTAAGATAATATCTGGATTACTTACCCCAACCATGGGCAACGCACAGGTTTTAGGTATGAGTGTAACTTCTGAGCGTAACAAAATATTATCAGAAATTGGAACAATTATTGAAACACCTATCTTTTATGAACATCTATCGGCAATGGAAAATTTGAAAATTCATCTTGCTTATATGGGGAAAACAAATAGCGATATAGCTTCTGTATTGTCAAGTGTAGGTCTAAATAACATAAATGAACAACCTGTTTCCACCTTTTCTTTAGGTATGCGCCAAAGACTTGCTATCGCAAGAGCGATTATTCACAAGCCTAAGTTGCTAATTTTAGACGAACCAATTAACGGGCTTGACCCTGTGGGGATTAAAGAAATACGAGATTTATTCATAGAACTTGTGAAAAATCAAAACATGACTTTATTGATTTCCAGTCATATATTAACGGAAATAGAGCATATAGCCGATACAATCGGAGTAATCGTAAATGGAACTATTGTAAAAGAAGTCTCAATGACAAAAATCAAAGCAGAGTGCCCCTCTGGTCTTGAAGACTATTTTATTGATATTATGAATGGAGGGGAGAACAAATGAAAACTCTCATTCGATTAGAATTAAGAAGAACTAATTTTCGCACTTACGTTATTTCCGCACTTATTATTGCTGTAATAATGTTAGGCTTTCTATACCTTTTCGCATATGCCCCTATGTTAGAGACAAATGATGCAGATATGAAAATTTTTTCGGGATATGAAAATCTTATTCCTTTGTACGGTGTTTTGAATATGACGGTATTTTGTGTATTGGCTGCTGTTATATATTCAAAAATTATCATTGAGGAATATTCAGGGAAGCGCCCTATTTTACTTTTTTCATACCCTATAAACAGGAAGAAAATCATGCTATCCAAACTTTGTATTGTATTTGTCTTTACTGTTATTGCAATGTTTATAAGCAATTTTCTTATTTTTATTATATTCGGTGTGAGCGAAAAATTTTTACATCTTGTAAGTGGAGATTTTACATATTCTATTATGTTTCAAGCAATTGAAACTACGCTCATTATGTCACTCAGCGCCGCAAGTATAGGGATTATAGCTGTAGGAATTGGGTTTATAAAAAAATCTGTTCCGACCACTATTGTTTCAGCTGTACTCATTGCATCATTGATGTGTAATATCGTTGCAAATACAACTTCAAGCAAGATAGCAATGTATATATTCGTGGCAGTGATGATATTAATTGGGATAATGTTTTCTGCCATTTTAATGAAAAAAGTGGAAGTTATGGAGGTTGAGTAGATGGAAAAAGCAATAGAAACAGCAATAGATAATGGATTAGAAAGCATATCATCTGAGCTATATATGTTTAGTGTGGGAATAGGAATTGTACTTATCATGTTGGCGATTGTTCTTTTTCTTGTAAACAGAAAGTCAAAAGGAAGAAAGGGAATAACTATTGCAGGCTTAATATGCCTTGTAATTGGTATAGCGGCCGTTGTAAGTGGATTTATACAGATGTAACAGTAACAATTAGAATAACAAAATCTACCACTCTAACGGGAAATAAAAACCGTTGTTGTAGTAACAAAATAGTTTTGCTCAAAATAGTATCGACTTATCTTAACAGCGGTTTTGAAATAAAGATCAAAGCCGCTGTTTTCCTTTTTAAAAATTGAATTACAGAGGATGTATTAAGGTTAACATTTTTTAAGGACCTGGCGGCATCAAAGGAGGTATCGTCGTATATATTTTCTATCAATCTAATTCCATATTAAAAAAGGCTGTTTCTATTCAGTGGATGTTTCTTTGCCTATATCAATAAACAGTTAAATATTGTCAATATAATAGTCTTTTCATGTCCGTTCCCGGCTGCTTTATGCGGTCGGGATTTTTTGCGTCCGCAAAAACTTTTTTTCAAAAATATTCGCTTTTTTTTGGCAGTTTTCATCTGCCCGTTGTTGAGGGTTTACGAAAGGGGAAATTCTACCCGCTTTCGCGGCTGCGAAAGGAGGTGAATATCATGAATGAACCTGAACGGACTGAATGGCAGATACGCTGCGCATTTAACGGCTTCTGCAAGCGAACATTGAAAAATGAAAGTATCAATGCCCATCGGGACATTAGGAAGCGGCAGGAGCATGAAATTAACTTTTCCGGCCTGACACCGAAAGAGGAAAATCAGCTTTATACCCATGAAGATTTCTTTGCAGGCAGTGAAGAAGAACAAACCTTTTTCGCAGGCGGTAAAGAATGAGATGCAAAGACGATTGCCGATGCGATCCACAGCTTGCCGGAAGAAAAACGCAGAGCCGTCCTGCTCTACTACTTCTTTGATATGAGTGATGCGGAAATTGCAGAACTCTATCAGATTCCAAGAAGTACCGTGCAGTATCGGCGTACCAGCTCTTTTGAGTTATTAAAACGCTATTTGGAGGAACATGCATATGACTTACCCAAGTTGGTAAAACAGGAAACGATGAACACGGCCTGTTACCTTATCCGGTAATCATAGTCGCAACCAAACGAGAGCCGCAGGCAATGAATATTGTCGTGCAACATTACGCTGGCTATATCGCACACCTTTCTATGAGAAAGCTCCGTGATGAGCGGGGAAATACCTATTACGGCATAGATGAGGATATACGAGATCGCCTTCGCTCAAAGCTTATGCAGGCTGTCCTGATTTTCAAGATTTAACAATGTAGCTGTCTGCGTTCCCCTTTCCGCAGACAAGGCAGGAATCATCTGCCGCCTGTTCTTTGACAAACATACCCGCAAGATAACGGCGGCGTATCATAGGGCAAACCGGACACTTTCCTTTTGTGCTTTAGCTGTGCGGAGAATACGCCATGACACTTCCCTACACGGAAGCCGAGCGAGAAATATTCTACCGCAAAGCAAGCGTAGCACCTTGCAAGCCATGACAGCACAAAATACATAATGATACTCCCTTACAGCCACAGTCCGAACGTAAGTGCCCTTTAGGGTATCAAAGCGTCGCAGGCAATGGGTAGGGCTGCATGAGAACCATGCAGGGGTGAAATTCCCGTGAGGCTAATGCTTACAGCCATCCGGTAATGCCTTTCTTAAGTATAAATATCAGAACTTTTACTTATACCTATTTTGAGAAAGGGGGGCGATGAGATGAATCAAACGGATGTGCCTATCTGGGAGAAATATACCCTTACCATAGAAGAAGCGGCAAAGTATTTTCGCATCGGAGAAAATAAGCTGCGAAAACTGGCGGAAGAAAATCCTACTGCAAATTGGGTGATATTAAACGGCAACCGTATTCAGATCAAGCGCAAGCAGTTTGAAAAAATGATCGATACGGTTGACACAATCTAATGGAGATCGAGCCTTGACGATGTTATAATAGATATAGCATATCAAGGCTCTTTCCGTCTTGGAAAGGAGCATAAAATGTCAGAAAAAAGACGGGACAGCAAAAACCGAGTTTTGCGGTCAGGTGAGAGCCAGAGAAAAGACGGGAGATATGCTTACAAATATACAGATACCTTTGGAAAACCGCAGTTTGTGTATGCATGGAAATTAGTTTCTACGGATAAGACCCCTAAGGGCAAGCGTGAGGATAAATCCCTGCGTGAAAAAGTCAAGGAGATACAAAAAGACCTTGATGACGGGATTGACCCTGTAGGAAAGAAAATGACCGTATGCCAGCTTTATGAGAAGCACATACGAAATCATGCAAATGTAAGGCATGGTACAAAACAAGGTCGAAAGCAGCTCATGAGAATACTTGAGGAAGATGCCATTGGAGCATGTAGCATTGAGAATGTGAAAATGTCTGATGCAAAGGAATGGGCTTTACGAATGAAAGAAAAAGGCTATTCTTTCAAAACTATCAGCAATTACAAGCGTTCTCTAAAGGCAGCTTTTTATTCTGCCATTCAGGATGACTGTATCAGGAAAAATCCCTTTGACTTTCATATCAATACAGTTATTGAGGATGACACCGAGCCGAAGGTTCCTCTTTCGCCTGCACAAGAAGAAAGTTTACTTTCCTTTGTGAAAAGCGATAAGGTCTATCATAAGTATTATGACGAGCTTATCATTCTGCTTGGAACAGGGCTTCGTATCTCCGAGTTTTGCGGACTAACGGACAGAGATATTGATTTTGAGAATCGGACAATCAATGTAGATCATCAGCTTCAATACTCCGGTAAAAAGTCCTACCGCATAGAAACTCCGAAAACGGAAAACGGCATTCGTAAAATTCCAATGAGCGACCGCGTACTGGAAGCCTTGCAGAGAGTGATGCAGAACCGAAGAAAAAGCGATTTTACTGTTGACGGTTATACAGGCTTTCTCTTTCTTACAAGAAACGGAACACCTCAAAACTACATTAACTATGATATTATGTTTCGCAAACTTGTAGAAAAGTACAACAAGAAACACGAGGAAGTTTTGCCGGTGGTAACAACACCTCATACTCTGCGGCACACATTCTGCACCAACATGGCAAATGCGGGAATGAATCCGAAAGCCTTACAGTATCTTATGGGACACGCCAACATTACCATGACCCTGAACTATTACGCACACGCCACTTTTGACAGCGCACAGGCGGAATTTTTCAGGCTGGCGGCTTAAAGGCAAAGAGAGGTTTTACTACTTCTTTACTACCTTTCAAAGCAAAAACACAAGCAGATTTAAGAAAATATGTGAGTATCTCCCGATACACAAAATACCGATATTATTTGAAAATACAAGATATATCGGCATATAAGAACTTTTGAAAAGATAGTCAAAAATTATATTAGAGTTTAATAGAAAATGAGATATTAAAAAATAAGATTATCAAAAAAATAAATAAATTTAATCTGCATTATATAAGTATGGAAAGAATTTCAGATGAGATAATCGAAAGTAGAAAGGATATATACAACGCATTTATAACAATTATGGTTATCGCAGTGTTAATTTTATTTTTTTCATCCGTTACTTTGATTACCAATATTATCCAGTATATTCAAGATAATCTTAGAGAGTTTGCAGTAAATATGATTTGTGGAGGAAGTCGCAGAGATATTTTATTGCGTATAGGAATTCAGATTATTATAATGGAAATTTTTTCTTTCTTGAGTTTGTTTATTGTGTTTGGTTTAGATTATAATGTGCTTATATCTTGCGGGGTACTATTTCTGTATGGAATAATTGCAATGATATATCCTATGAGGATTTTTAGTCGTCAACAGATAGTTAATATAATGAGGAAAAATTAAATGGAAGTATTAAAATTAGTGAACATAAATAAATCATATAAAAACAAATCAAACAGCTTGCAGGTACTTAAAGAATTTTCAATGAATGTAAATCTTGGAGAAATTGTCGGTATTGTCGGAACATCAGGATCCGGGAAAACGACCTTGTTAAATATAATAGGACTTATAGACTCTGATTTTGAAGGAGAATTATATATTGATGATGTAAATATTTCCAGTTGCAATGAGAAGGAATTAGCTAAATTACGCAATCAGAAGATAGGTTTTGTCTTACAAGATTTTGCACTGATAGAAAGATATAATGTTTCTCAGAATGTTGAACTTCCATTGATATATAGTAAAATTAAAAGAAAAGAGAGAAGAAAAATAAGTCAAAAATACCTGGAAAAAATGGGGATAGCAGATAAAGCCGATAGCAAACCCAGTGAACTTTCGGGAGGCGAGAAGCAACGAGTTGCGATTGCCAGATCTTTAGCAACCGAACCTAAGATTATTTTGGCAGATGAACCCACAGGTTCTTTAGACTATAAAACTACAGATGAAATTATGGAAGTTTTAGAAATGTTGAGAGATTCAAATCGTGCGATTATACTAGTAACGCATGATATGAATATTGCGAAAAGGTGTGATAGAATAATAAATATAGATAAATTAAGTTTATAAAAATAGTAGTTGGTTATAACAACTTTTGATTTATAAATAAAATGATTAGTATTCTGATTTATCGTATTGATACCGGCGAAAATCAAAGTATTTATTCATATTCACACAGGTTTTTTTTTAAATAGACTTGCATTTTGTATTTTAGGGGAGTATGATAGGTGCAGCTTGGAGAATGACTATAATTTTATAAAAAATTAAATAACATGTGTACTA
>ERZ773197.1449-NODE-1449-length-16336-cov-4.608316_pt1 | contig 16336 bp, 19 predicted proteins | sample MGYA00580999_ERZ773197 | MGnify/ENA primary metagenome ERZ773197 (study PRJEB29015, sample SAMEA2738166) | human oral metagenome | biome: human oral; feature: human-associated habitat; material: saliva | place: China | collected 2185 ...
CTGGTTTCCCGTGGGAAAACAATGGCTAGTTAGCCCCTAACCTTTCGGTTACCCCTCTGTGTCGCATGACTCAGGGGGGTATTTTTATTGGGTGTTACCTATTTCACATGATTTTGAGTTGCACACCCCGCTATAGTGTGCCATAATGGTTACATAACAGTTGATTAGACTATATAAGGCAATACCCCATGCAAGGAGTAGTCACATGGCACGCATTACCCTCGGTGCATACGCAGTCATTATCGACACCTACGAAAATGACAATGAAATAAGCGAAATCACTATCCCCGTGTCATTCAAGAACATTACCGTAACACGCGGCGACTTTGAACGCACCGGCGACACCACCTGGCAGGTCGTACCAAGCAACCAGCCTGTAGATGGAACATTCCTCATTGGCGGCGTTGCCGAAGGTGAAGAAATCCAAGCACTCGAAGAGTTCACCAAGAACATGAACCACAACACCCGCGTGAAAATCATTGACAGCTTCCATGACTCCACCGGCGGGCTGAGCGTAACCATCGAATACTAGCGATAAGGAAACCCCTAATGGCACGAATTAGCTACCTTTGGGTGCAACGGACAGAAATTAAGGCAAGCGAAACCCCTAACCTTACTATGGGGGCACAGGAATCCCCAGTGTCACCCGAACGGATGGGTGCTCTAGGAATTTCACCGTCGGACTGGTGCACCCGTTGGTGGTTCACATACACCGATAGCTACGGGCGTGAAATCACTATGACTGGCCCTGTGAATGAATATGTGACCCCGAAAGAGCTGGTAGAGTTCATTAAGAACAAGCCAGCAGATAAGCAAGTAAAATTTGTAGGTGTTGAATACTTCTCCGACGAATCGCCCTACGCAATCTTTGAATACTAACCACAACACCCAATACTACCCCCCTCTAGGAAACCCCTAGAGGGGGAACCCCCTAAGACACACGAAAGAAGGAAACACCATGAACCCGTTTAACAAGAAGTACGAACTACTCAACATTGCAACCAAGCTCACCAACGGCACCGTGGTACGACGAATCCAAGCCCTACAAGACATCACCAACAGCGAAGGCGTAACCATTGCCCGTGCAGGTGAAATTGGCGGCTGGATTGAAAACGAACGCAACCTGTCCCACGGTGGTGGCGCATGGGTATCAGACACAGCTGTAGTGTCCGGTCGAGCCCGCGTACTAGAAGACGCTGTAGTCAATGGTAACGCCCGTGTGAGCGGTGAAGCGTGCATCACCAACCAGGCACTAGTAACCGGCAATGCATGGGTTACAGGTCACTCCGTAGTAGCTGGCTCTGCAATCGTAGGTGATAGCTCCCGCGTACTGGAATACGCAAAGGTGACCCAGGGGGCGCGCCTCTATGACACCTCCGTAGCACGCGGCATGTCCCGAATCAGCGGTACCGTATACCTTACGAAGAACAATGTAGCGTCCGGTTTTGACCTCATCTTCAACTAGGCGCAACACCTAAAACACCCCGGTAACAGTATTAGCGGAACCTGAAATATGGTAAAATAGCTACTGATACCGGGGCTAACCCCCTACCTAAAACATAGAGGAAAGCAACCTATGACAACCAACTTTAATAAAATCGTGCACGAATGGAACCAAGAAGCACCAGCACAAGCAAGCAACAAAGCAATCATTAACCTGGAAAACGTGTATCAGCTAGGTATCGCCCTCAACGGTGAATCACACCCCGCAATCGCCAACCTAGATGTAGACCCGTACAAACTTGTAGAGCGTGGATGTACCAATGCGGAAGTAGCCCGAATTGACAGGGCAACCACTATTGCATACGCCGACATTCTCAACACCACCCTAGAAGAAGCACAAACAATCCTGAAAGGAACCCCTATGTCACCCATCAATGGTGCAACCCAGCCGAAGCTTGCAGAACTAGCCAACAAGCAGGAATACAACGAAACGAAACTAGCAGACATTGCACTTCGGCTACAGGCATACCGGAACCTCAATATTGCAAACGAAAAAGAAGTAGAACTACTTACCCAGAAGATTACCGGAACCGACACGCCCGCATCCGACCCAAACCTCCAGCAGGTCATGCGTGACATCGAAGCCAAGCGCCTATTTATCGCCTCCAACAACAAGTCATACGACAAGCTTCTACAAACCTACCAGGCACTCAACAACCGAGTAGTAGCAACCCGTGACCGAATCCACGCCGAACAGTGCGCCCTCGCAATCAAGACAGTAAACGAAGCAAACAAGGAAATCGAAGCGTACTTCCAAGACGTAGTAGACAACGACGACACCCCCGAAGTCACTACTCTCCCCGACGCTCTTGACGAAATCACCAAAGAAGCCGAAGACAACGAGCACATCTTCAATGGGCTCCTACTCGAACAGAAAATCCGAGAACTCAGGGAACAAGCACGCAACAAGGAAGCGTAACCAAACATGGAACACACCCCAACCACCGACCTGCACGGGCTAACCCACAACCAATACGCATACCTAGAAGCGCTACTCGCAAACATGAGCACAACCTACTGGGTAAGTAACTCAACTTCAAAGCACCGCCCCAACCGTGGCAAGCCCGCCGCTATCGTAACGGAAATTCCCGCCCATAGTAAGCCACTCCATGCCGAAAATATCCTCACAATACTAGAAGCTAGTACCCCAATCGAATGGGGTGTAGCCAAGCAGAGTGCATACCTCACATACCCCGACGGTGATTACAGGTACAGTATCATGCTGAACGACTGGCATGTACGCAGGAGTGAGCGACTAGCAACCAGCGGCACCACCCACAGGGAATATCTACCTGACGGTGACGTGCTATTCATTCGCTTCTGCGTGCCCAACCTCACTGAAGTACTAGAAACAAAATACGCGGGAACCCTATTCCTAGAAGCGTACAAAACCATCGCATACCTATACAGTAACGCCCTATTCTCAGGCAACATACCGAAGGTAGGCGAAGACATTCCCACCTTGGAAGATATTCTGTCCATGCTCGAAGGATACGGCGAATACAACACCATCACTTACACGAACGACGGCGACACCACCCCCAGTGAGGAAGCACCTAAGCAGTACAGTGGAGAGTCAGGTGTGGAACTATCCTACGACACGTCCGACAGTGAAAAGTACACCATTAGGTATGCTGTTGGTGTTTTTGGTATCAATGGTACAGTTGTCTTCACTTCTATCGCTTTTCTTTTTGTTGCAATTTGGCTCCTATTTGGTAATCAGATTGCTGGCTGGACAGCACTAGGTCTATTCCTCCTATCTGGCATCTTGGCAACTACAGGTATCTTCCTACTTACTGGAGAAGAGTTTGATGAATTGATGGAAGGCGAGAAGACAAAGAATATTGAAGATAATCAACCTGATTAACGTACACCATACACGTAATGCGTAATACGATACTAGGGGTGGGTGACTCTTGCTGTTGCCCACCCCTCAAAAAAAATATCCCTGACTAAAGCAACGGAGAAACAAATATGAGCATGTGCCGCAAGAATAACAAAATAGACATGGAAAACATAGAAAACTTTGTTGCGGCTAAGGTATTCGCCGCTTGTGCCCTCATATGTTTATTTTTCACCCCTCTATTTTTCTTTTTCGGGCTAATCCTGGAAGGAGTATCACTTGCCATGCTAGGAATAATTTCTTGGCTATCTAAGTGGCTACTCGAACCGGGCAAGGAAGGCGGTACGAAGCTAACGGTTAAGGAACGCATCAACTATTATTTGCGTCCTTATTCGCCTTACATCCAATTTCTATCGAACCTTTTTATGATAGGTGTTATAGGCACCCTTCTTGGTCAGCTTCCAATCCCGCTATTCCGATTCTTCGATATTCTATGTTTCCCGTTGATTCCTCTTAGCGTCATAGGGTTCATATACTTGGCGTATTATGGCTTTGTACTAAGGGTTACCCGTAAATAGTGGTTCACCTAATATTGGTGGGGTGTGGCATCTATGAGGTTCAGGTCTTGCAGATGCTACGCCCCGCTTTTCTTATGGTATAATGACCATAACTTATGACCACGCCTAACCGCACAACCGTAACTTACTGAAAGGGAATAATTCATGTTTTCTTCAAAGTTTGCCACTAAGCCACTACCGGCAAAGCTTAAACCGTGTAACCCGCCCATTGATTTTGGTGAGCTTCAACGCCTCAACATGAAGCTACACAAGGGCGCTTATAAGCAACGTATCACACCTGAACATTTGCAGTGCATGACAGGTGAGGTGGGCTGGCTTCTTGGTGTAATGTACGACCAGTACCTAGCCCTTAAATCGTTCACATTCCCCGGTGTTGAAGAATTGGTAAGTAACCCTATGAAGCTCAAGTTGAAAAGCTTCTTGAATGACACGCTAGACGGGGTAGCCCTGTACATGCCGAAAGCGACAACCCGGCAGGCACACTATGTACTCTGCGCAAAACTAGCTGAAGAAGCCGCCGTACTAGGCGAAATGTGGAAAGAAAAAGTGGCACATCATACACTAAGCCACGCACCCTACCCTGAGACAGTAAACCAAGAAGGATACATGGAAGCCCAAAACAAGGTGAATGAAAACGAAGAGCTGGAACATCTTTATGTTGCCCAAGGTAAAGCTGTTCTACTGGCATGGGATACATCACTCACATTCGATACTATGCGAGACACCCTCAAGGCACTCAAAGAGAACCTGAAAGGCGTTAAGTATAACAAGCTGACCGCCACTGAAAGCGTAGAAGTGGATGCCGCTATCGCGCACGCCCAAACGCTAGAGAATGAACTTATTCCCACCCAGCAGGAAACCCTGAAAGTGTACCTAAAGACGGTACAGGACATTTCTACCAAGGTGAAGAACCTAGAACGGCACCTGTACGGCAAAGAGCTGGGTAAGCATCTAATCAGTGTCGCATCGGAAACTGAAGGGCAGAACCTAGCAGGAAAAGCCAATATCACCCTTGAAGAGCTTAAAGCAAGCAGTGAACTTAAATACGGGCAGGATTTCTTCACCAAGATTGATAGCCAAAACTATATTGACACCATAACCTTTACTGAAACTCAGGATTAGTGATGAGCACAGCAAATGAAAATCGCCGCAATAACTTGAAAGCGGCACTACGAGATAAAGAAGTATACCTTCAAGCACAAAAGTTTCCTGAAGGTGAATCGGATTCCTTGTGGCTTAATCCATATGAAGACTCTCAGCTGACAAAAGACCCAGAGTCAAAGGACATGAAATTTCATATGCCCAGTAACTTCTTGCTTTTCCTTCCGCCCGCTCTACTTATTCCCCTTGCTCTTATCACTATACTTTTTGCGGCTTCTTACTGTGCGCGGGTTAAGAACGTTAGCTGGTCATATAAGAGCGTGTGGGGTAATCGTGATGATATGGGCGTGCTCTTGTTTATCACAACATGTGCGTCACTGGCGCTCTTTATAGGCTTTACTATTGAGGCGTTCCAAAAGTACGGCGCTGTAGCAGGCAATACCCTAATTACAGTGTTCTTGGCGTTGCAGGTGTTCGGCATCTGCTACCTTTGGCGTAAGGTGATTACAAAGCTTGTAGTTATCTAGTGCTAGTGTTATGGGGTGGGGTCTACCTCTTGTGGGCGTGCTTGCACCCTGAGCTGGACTTCACCCCATTTTTATACCAACATGTGACCTATTTCATAATATTTTGGTTTGCAATCCATACCAGGGTGTGCCATAATTATTTTAAAGACTTTTGGGAATGTCCCATAACCTAATAGAAAGAGAAAATCATGTCACAGGCAATTACTACCCCTGTCCGTAAGGCACTCATGCCCGCAAAGTACTGCGTAACCAGCCGCAATAACATGGCAAAGCTGTACGATACTATCAAGCCGTCCTACAGCCTTGAAGACATTGCAAACAACGCATACCACCTGGCAAGCGACGCATCTAATGCGGAGCCAATCCGCCTACCCCTGACCGAACTCATGGAAGAATACATCTTCTGTGACACCAACGGTAACATGTGCATCACTGAAGACCTAGAAGGCAAGTACCTGTGGTACCGCAACCATGAGCCCGTAGACGCGCATCACAATGACGTAGTGAACCCTGACGATAATATGGCAAGCTACTACCGCGTGCCCCGTGATGAGTACTACCCCTACGAAGCACCTATCGACGCACACCTCGACAGTGACCACCTGTATATCGTATATACCGAACGTGAACCCATCACTAAGCGCGCCGTGGAAAACTACCTCACCACCACCAACGGCGGCGGTCGAGTAGTAGACACTCACAACTACCTCTTCAAGTACATCGACACCCACACTAAGGGTGAAGGTCTTGCGAACCACGTATACCTCATTGCAAGCTTTAAAGTGCGCCCCAACAGCACCAAGAAGTGCCTGTCATTCAAGCTTGACAGTGAGCTTATCACCCGAAACGGGTACGACATTATCCATGACCTCTATATGCAGGATGTGCTCTCGACTGAAGACTTCACCGTGACCTTCAACATTGAAGACACTGAAAAGTTTGACGAAAAGACCCTAGCAGAAATCGCCTGGGAAACCTTCGCAAAGCGCTTCCACTTTGACCCCGCCGAAGGTGACCCCTACAAGGCACTTTAAACCACGCCCACACCCAAACCCCCGCCTTAGTGGTACAATAACTAAGGCGGGGGTACACCCAGAACAGTTACGAAAGGAAACAAGAATGTCACACAATTACAGCGCTGTATCACGCCCAGCCGGTGAATATTACGATGAAATTCATAATTTATTGGTAGGTGAAGTAGGAGCCGCCGCTACTATTCGACAGGCAATCCTCTACAGTACCCCCGGCGTGTCCGTGCATGACCCGCACGGTATCATGTTCCCCACTGACGAGACGATTCGCGCCATGTGGCATCAGTTCCTAACTGACGCATACCCACTCACTACCACTACTAGGTATGAAGGTGCAGAATACCTGCCCGGTGGCAACCTTGAAGCAGATGAAGACGGTATGTGGAAAAACATTCTCAGGTACAGCTTCCATGACACCAAGTACCCTTATGTATTCCCCGGGTGGATTCAGCGACAGTGCCGCAAGTATGGTGGTGAAGAAACTGCAAATATCAACATCCTCGCCTACCTTGTTGAATGGTGTAGCTTCCACTACCGCAAGACCAACAGTAAGGGCAACTTCAAGTACTCTATTAAAGATGCGAGTAACAGCGACAAGAAGCCCCTTACCCCTGAGCTAACTGAGCCCATATGGAAATACTGCGTCCAATATGCTGTGCACTGTATCCCTACCCACAAGAAAGTTATCTGGGATAATTCGTGGTCTATCATGGAGCACGCTACCGTAGCTATCAATAACGGCACGTATGACGAGAAGATTTTTTACGGCGCATGGACTGATGAGGATAGCAGTAACCTTATTATGAGCACCCCTAACTGCGCGGAACTTGAGGCATACAAGGCGCAGGTAGGTGAGGGTGCAACCACCGATAAGGAAAAGCAGGAAGAAGAGAGTAAACCAGAGGGAAAGGTGAAGAGTCGAGTAATCACCCCTGAACGTGTACGTGTCTTTGGCAACTACAGTGCGGCTATCAACGCCCTCGAATGGGGTGAGGAATCCCCGGAGGAAGAGGTAGGTGCATCTTGTGACCTGCCGAAAGAAGTGGAAGATGATACTATGCCGGAGGGTGTTAAGACTATCTTGGAGGATATGGGTTACCTTGACTCTGTTCCGTGGTATTGCTGGGCTTTCCTCTTTTGTCTAACCCCTGTTGTGCCGCTTATTCTGCTGTGGCTTTTCGCCGCAGTGTTTGGTATTTTCCATTAGAAAGAAAAGGAATAGAACAAGTGAGCAATAACGTATACTACGCCTGCCTTATGGCTGTTGCGGACGCTGAACGATACCAGCGACTCACGCACAGCGACAATCTACGGGCGGCACTTGACGACCTGCATAAGGTGCTACCTGAAGGTTTCGTAGACGGCTTGCCATACGTAACCAACGAACACCAGATTAAATACAAGACAAGTATTCTACAGAAAGAAACGTACAAAGCTTTGACGGCTTACCTTCCTGAACAGGAAGAAGAAACCATCTACAACATTATTACTGGAGCAACCGTGTACAACGAATCCAATGACCCGGACATCAAGCAACTACAGAAGAGTCTTTCAGAAATGCGTGTAGCGGCTGGAAAGACCGCAATCAACCTGAATGAGCTCAAGGTAGCATCAATCCTGCATAGTAAGGCGGCTGAGGAAGCGGAAGCGGCAATTAAGAGCGCAACTGAGGCACCCTCAAGCCCTACTGTCCGCAAGCTATCTGCAACCCATCTTCGTAGCTTGTCAGCTTTGGAAGTCGTGAATGAAGGTATTACTAATATTAGTAAGCGCCTAGATAGTGCCCTAAGCAATATTGGTGATATTGAGGTTCAGGTTCTTCAGGTGCAGTCGTATAAGCAGTTGAAGGAATTGACTACTAAGACCGCTAACTCCATTAAGGCACTAGATGATGTGTACCCTGCCGACTATTCAGGAAAGAGGCTCACGGTTTCTGTTGCCGACAAGGAGCGTGCTACTCTTGACGGACTTACTGAGGTGTTGCTGAACGAAGATTCTAACGCTAATGCTTATCGAGAGCTGGATAATATCATGCTTGATGAGCACGCTAAGAAGATTCAGGGCGGCAACTAGAACCTAGAAGAGCACCCCCTATACGTTTTTGAAGGGGGTGCTCTTTGTGCCCCTATTGGGATGTGGCGCATTTCACATGTTTTCGAGTTGCGCAAGGGTTAGGGGTGTGCCATAATAGAAGTATGCCGCAGGGTTGGCTTGCGGTTAGTCTTACATGATACCGAAAGGAACGCTACACAATGGCACACAATATGCAGTACACTATCGCAGGCACCGACCTCAAGGAGGTAGCGCGCTTCTTCTCCAAGTTCACCAAGAAGAGCAAGGTAGTGCCCATCCTCGACCTGGAAGAAAAGACTGTTTCCTTCCGACTTACCGGCGACCCTAGCTACCGACTCATTGCAGAGAAGATTATCCCCGTAATCGAGGTTCTGGAATACATCGAAGTAAAAGAAGCCAAGCCGTTCGCTTTGGACGTGTCTAAGCTGACCGCCGCCGCAGAGCGCATGGGCGACAGTGAAGAGCCTATTATTCTTGAAGTACGCCACACCGAGGACAATGATAAGAAGCCGGGCATCTCTTTCAAGGTAACCAACGTCCTAAACGTAGTACGTAGTTCCACCATCTCTCACGGTACCTTCTATGGTACTAACCCTTACGAACTGGACTGGGTATATGCTGGTGAGATGATGACCGCAGACTACAACGAACTGTGCAAGACCATTGACGCTATCATGAAGACCGCCCACGCTAACCCTGTCGGCATCAATCACCCCCTGATGCTCCGTTACGAAGACGATAAGCTGTGCCTGTATGCTGTAGACCACTACCGCGTTACCGCAACCAAGGCTGACATGCCGTTCACCCTTGCAGAATCTGATGACCAGGTTATTGACATTCTGCGTGGTAAGTTCCACAAGGATAATGGTCTAGCGCTTTCCGTGCACATTGAAGATGCACCCCTAGCGCACCCCACTACCGACGAAACCCTGTCCTTGAGTATCGGTGCTGAACGTTTCAATAATGGTGCTATCATTTTCTGGCTTGCAACCACTGACACTGAGGGCACCGCCGTGTACACCCCCCTGTTCCGTTCTCAGGTAAGCGTAACCCATGAGGGTGAATACACCCCCTACAGTATTTCAACCCCCACCGCAGTGTACGATGCAATTAACGACTCCTCCATCATTTCCGGTGAACACCTTGTAGGCGGCACCGTAGACGCTAACGCCCTCAAGAAGGCAATTAAGCAACTCCAGCCTAAGCGTAGCAAGGACGGCTCCGGTGCACCTATCGAGAGTACCGCCCGTGCCGCGTTCACCTCCAAGAACGCCACGGTACCCTGCCTAATCCTTAGCGCACTGGACGACATTGTATCCGTACCCCTGGAAGACGACTCCAACCTGGCACTACTTGATGAACCGTACAACAAGGCGGCACGCCCGAACCTCCGCAACCTGGAACTGGCAACCACCTACCACGGTTCCGCTAAGAAGTACCACGCATACTACACTAATACCCGACGTGGCTTCATCTTCCAGATGGACTCCACCCGTGGCAACCTGAATACCCGAACCTCAACCTACTGTGCCTTCAAGGAATGGGAAGCTCGAAGCGAAGACCAGGACATTCAGTAACCCCTACTCCATACAACCCCCGCCCCTATAAACCATGAGACATAGGGGCGGGGGCGCCCGTAATAACCAACCCATAATAAGACAAAGGAAACCCCCTATGAGTAACATTAATTTCAGCAACCTTGAAGCAGGTAGCATCATCCTCACTGAGGCACCCCGAACCCCCAAGAAGAGCCCTTATGAGCCTACCCGTGAATATCAGGTCTATACCGTCGTTAGTACCGACGATAAGCAAGCTATTCTCAAGAGTAATGATGTTAGCGAAATTAACTACCACACCTTGTGGGTAGACGAAGATAAGGACGGCACGCCGGTCTGCAAGCTTCGAGGAAACACCGACTACAAGCAGGAGTCTATTACGACGTTCCCCGGCGTATGGTACGTATCCAAGCAAAACGCCTGGTCGCGCAACATTCCCGCCGCTATCAGCTCCTACAGCACCCTCGTAGCGGAAGCGTCATATCTCTACCACAAGGGTAAGTTCACTAAGAGTGATAAGAAGTACGCCCAGGAGCTCTATGACATCGTGCAGGGCATTACGGGTGCTGATATTGCTGATGGTAACCCTGAGAAGCTTGAAGCGTTCAAGGTGACTCTAGAGGAGTTCTTTGCCTCCATCAACAATGTTATTATGGGCGACAATAATAAGCTGATGATTGCCCGCGCTAAGATGCGTGAATGTTACGAGTCAATCCTTAAATCACAGACGAACTTCCAGCTACCGTCCCCTGAAGGTGAAACGGTAACCTTGAAGAAGTACGACTCGTACCCGAACCGTATCGCTTACTCTGGAACGTTCAAGGAAGGCGACATCTACGTTGTACCCAAGGGTAATAGCCAGCCTGTGCCTGATGATTTGATGTTCCGTGTAACCAAGATTGAAGGCAACACGGTATGGGTGAAGGGTAATACTCCTGATATGTTGCTTGGTACCTTGTTTGCGGGTGATACTGACGCGCCTAGCAACCTGTTCTATTTGCCTATGGGTGGTAGCCTTCCTGTGGCTTTGGGCGACGTGACGCGCCTGCCAGTTGTCAGCTTTGAAGATGGTGTGAAGTATCTTTCTGTGGTGGAAGAGCAGAATAAGATTCTGGAGAGTATGCATCGTGAGCTGTGTGATATTTTCAAGGATACCCAGACTGAGGTTATTTATGCTACGTTCCGCCGCGCATTGCTGGAACTTCGAGATGCCCTTGACTGTGGCTCCAATACGGCACTGGCTCAGCTCAACACCCTTATTTTTGAGACTTATGATGCGCCTAAGCGCGCTAAGGAAGCCGCTAAGCGTGGAACCCTTGATTGGCTTCAGGTTCTAGCAGAATCCGTACTTGGTTAAATCTGACTGATATGCACCCCTAGAATACCCCTAGACGGGCACAGAAAGCCCTCTGGGGGTGTTTTAGGTGAAATGTGAGTGAAGGGTGGGGTATTAATTATTTAGCCCTTAGAGCCGGTTTTAACTGTTTTGTAATTTGCAAAACATGAAACAGTGTGCCATAATAGATATGTGTTCATTGGCACTATTGCCTATGGCACATATGCTAATATTTAAATAAGAACCCACCCCCAATTGGAGGGGTGCCAACATTCAGAAAGGAACTTAACACAATGTCTCGTACTCGAAAGCGACGAACCCCTATTACTCGACCTATTAAGCGAGTCTGGGGTGCAACCACTAAATGCCGAAAGAGCGGCAAGGTGGGGTATAAGACCTGGCAGGCGGCAAGCCTAGCCCTAGCCGCACTACATGGAAACTCTAAGCGCCGAATCGCAATGTTCGGTGAAGATTATCGTGAGCGAAACGAAAAGCGGTATTACCGTTGCCCTGATTGCCATAACTGGCATTTGACTAGCGTCCCCAAGGGCGCTCACCTTGAGGGGGTTACCGCATAATGGCTAAGAAGAAAGAAAAGGCTAAGAAGCCCCCTGTACCCGTATTGCCGAAGCCTACAGTAGACGCAAACCCTAGCACTCTTTCGGCTTATGGGTATAATCGCAGTACTGGGCGATATGCGGCGCACCGACAGCGTAAGCATAGGAACTATCAGAGCCTAGCAATTAAGATTGAGAAGCTTGCACGTGAACGGCAGGAGACTCGCGGTTACAAGAGTAAGAAGGCGCGCAAGGCGGCTAAGAAGGCAGGCGTTTGTGTTTTGCCGCGCGGCAAGATTGCTTACCGAACTCGACGTGATGCCCTGGAAATTCTAGCCGAAATTAAGAATACCCGCCATGAGCTAGAAAAGCTCGGTATTCACAAGCGGATACACCGCATGGAACAGAACGCCTACGAGTGCCCCGCATGTGGATACTGGCACCTAACCAGCATGGCTACCGACCGTAACGAAGAATCCAACGAAGACGAATAGATATAGAAACCATAACCCCTATGTGAGCTAATTCACTTGAATCTGGCTTGCATGGGGGTTAGGGGTGTGTTATAATAGAAATGTGCCCAGGAGATATGGGTTACGGAAACCACCAACCAAGGAGTGAAACAATGGAAAACGACGGCATTATCACCGCAACCCTGGACGTATACGTTACCGAACGCGGCGCATACAAGAAGACCCTCATTTGCTCCGACGAGGTGGACTATACCGAAGTTGTAGAGCCTAATGAGTGGAGGAAAGTTGGCATGAAGCCTATGCCCCACGTAACCTTCGCAAACCGCCCCGACACTGAAAAGCTTATCGAAAAGCTTTACAAGGGTTACACCTTCAAGGGTGCCGACGGCAACGAATACGTTATTGTCCACCTCATGCACTTCAGCAGTGACGATGATTGCTTCGTCTACGGCGCAGACCTCAAGATTAAGAAGTAGCTACAACACAAAGGCGGGTAAGGCACTAGCCCCTTACCCGCCATACGTGCTACCATCAACAACACAGACAAAGGACAAACACAATGGATAATCATGATTACAGTCATGACCCGGCAGTGCAAGAAGCCCGCCGCATCATCAACGCAACCAGTGACTTCGGGGCGGAAGTAATCGCAACACTCATTACCAGCAAAACCCCCGAAGTTAAAGAAGCAACCAGCAAGCTCGATAATGAGTACCTGAGCGCCCTCTATGCCGAAAAGGTAAACCTAGAAGAACTAATCAGTAGCGAACACCTAAACACTGCCGCCATTACTCAGGCAACGGATAAGCTCAAGAAGAACCTGGAATCCGCAAAGCAGGCGGCACTCAACATGGGTGTAACCAGCCCGCAAACCAGCAACGACTAAGAAAGGCACCCCTATGCGACACATGTACCTCCTAGCAGGAACACCTGCAAGCGGTAAAAGCACCTTCATTCAGGAAGTAGTGGAAAAGAACCAGCTCGGGCGCGTTATCTCATGGGACACCTACCGCAGTAAGTTCCGTGACCCCTGGGGTGGTGGCTCCCGTGACCTGAACACGATTGACGCATGGAGTATCGCACCCATGAGTAAGCGTCAGGAAAAGTACGCAATCAACCAGTCCTACAGCGACACCGAAATGTTCATGCAGGTAGGTGAAACCATCTTCATTGATAACACCAACACCACCAAGAAGAACATGTCCGGCTTCCTAGAACTAGCCGAAAAGTACGGGTACCGCACCTGGGTAGTAGACGTACAGGGCGACCTAACCCTAGAAGAACTCAAGGAACGTAACCGTGCCCGCAAGGGATACAAGCGCATCCCTGTAAATGTGGTTGAACGCTTCTACGAGAACCATATTCAGACCCGTAAGAGCTTCAATAACCTATTCCAGGACACCCCCTATGTGGTAGGGCTAATCACCCCCGACGAAGTTCTACCTAACCTTGCCGTAGGCGTAAACTTCACCGAAACCACCAAGGACAACCTGAGTGGTGAACCCGTGAACCTGGCAGACACCTATAAGCGTGTCGTACTCATTGGTGACATTCAGGGCATGGGAAACACCCTAGAGGAAGCTATCTACGACATCGACCCTGACGGTCTATCCTCACTGGATACACTGTGGGTATTCATGGGTGACCTGTTCGACCGTGGAAACAACCCCGTCAAGGTAGCAGACCTAGTATTCCCCTACCTACAATCCGGTGCCCCCAACGTAAAGCTCATCAACGGCAACCATGAGTCGCTACTCATGAACGTCATTGCAGGTGTAAGCGAAAACAAGGACGCTAAGGAAACCCTGGAAGCCCTCACTCGTGCCGGATACACGCTGGAACAGATTCACACGGCAATTCAGAAAGCCCTACCCGCCGCCGAACTGAAGCTAGAAAGCCTTCAACCTGACCACACGGTAGCAACCACCCACCTGTACCTATCACACGCCGGGGTACACCCGAACCTATACGCCAGCTCAACAGCAACCACCCCGCAGGGCGAATGGGTGAACGGCGTATACACCTACCCGCTCACCTACTGGGAAACCGGGTACAGCACCTACTACAGGGCACGCGACGGGTACAGTAGCTACACCGAATGGGCACCCGCCCTCAACACCCTATACGCGAAGGCAACGAAGGCACACAACGGAACCAGCGGCACCAGCAACGATACGCTCATCGCCGTGTGTGGACACCGAGGCGGCTACGGCGACCCGAACCAGTACCAGAACCTCATCCCCCTAGAATCAGAGGTAGAATACGAAAACGGGTACCTGTCCGTCATGGTGTACACCAACCACGAAGCGGCATACGCAAACGAAGACGACCCGTGCAAGCACGTATGGGTTGCCCAACGTAAAGAATACGCCGGAGACAGCGACCGTGTACGTGACTGGGTGCCCAAGCCGCTCGGTGACGCACCTACCGCGTAAACCGTAACTCTATAAGCAAGAAGCCCCTAACCGCTCATCACTGAATGGTTGGGGGTTTCTTTTTTTGCCCACCTATTTGGGGTGCAATACCTATAACGGGTATCCTGGCTATAACCATGTGATATATGGTTACGTCATTAGGGACATTCCCTAATGGTGAATCAGGAAAGGAAAACGCTTCTTGAAAAGCAGTAGTAACCCCGTTATTAATAGGCAACTAGACCCCGAAACAAGTATGCCCGGCACCTGGGGTGCAAACACAGCACCCCTAACCGTAGGAAACGTTGCCTCTAAGTCCTGGCTGGCTCTAGCGTTCCTCATCGCGGGTGCCGTGATTGGTTGGCATGTCCCAATGGCTATCGCCGCCGTCGCCGCAATTATCGCGTTCGGGCTAGGACTATTCCTAGTATTCAGGAGCACCCCACTAGGGGCAGGTAGCGTACTAACATATGCGGTTATTGAGGGCATCGCCCTTGGTGCCGTATCAGCGGCTTCTCAAGCACGGTACCCCGGCATTGTGATTGCCGCCCTATCCGGTACAGTAATTGCGTTCCTTGTGGTGCTCATTGCGTTCATGTTCGGTCTTAGGGCTAACCCGAAGATTACCCGCATTGTGGGACTAATGGGCTGGGCATATGTCGCTTACTTGTTCGTTTCGCTAGGTATTGCAATGTTTACCGGGTTCGACACTGGTAGCGTTTCCGTGATGGGTATCCCGCTTGGTGCCATTCTTGGCTCCATTGCTGTTGGTATGGGTGTGTACTACATTCTTGTAGACTTCACCGATATTACGGAGGCTGTACATTCGGGTGCATCTGAAAACCTGGCATGGACTCTTGTGTTTGGTTTGATGCTATCTATTATTTGGGTATACATTGAGCTTCTTAGGGTACTTCGTTACGTATGGGGCGACTAGCTCAGTAGCTAACTGAATAATCTAAATCCGATAGGGGGTTTACAGCCGATAAATACCAACTGTAAACCCCCTATTTTCATACCCGAAACCCAGTGTGGTATATTTCACACGTTTTCGAGTTGCGCAAGGGTTAGGGGTGTGCCATAATAGTTATGTAAGGTTTTGTTCTACTAGTCACCTATGGAGGTACACAATGGGTTTCCTTGGATTCCTGCTCGGCCTGTTCTGGTACTAAAATATGTAATTAACCCAGCCCCTATCAACGACTGAAAGGTTATTTGTAATATGGTAATGGTTTCCGATGCAGTTATGCTGACCATCTGGCACCTCTGGATGATTCTCTCCATTGCCTTCTAACCACACTTAGGTAAGAACCCATGAAACTGAAAACTCTACCCAAAGCAACC
>ERZ773197.1450-NODE-1450-length-16331-cov-14.532133_pt1 | contig 16331 bp, 20 predicted proteins | sample MGYA00580999_ERZ773197 | MGnify/ENA primary metagenome ERZ773197 (study PRJEB29015, sample SAMEA2738166) | human oral metagenome | biome: human oral; feature: human-associated habitat; material: saliva | place: China | collected 2185 ...
TCACGCGCTTTTCGTAGACGTCCATGAAGGAGCGCAGGTTGAGCGTCGTCACGAAATTCGTGCATGCCGCGCCCGGCAGCACGAAGCGTGCGTCCTGCTTCGCCACGCCGAGCGCGAGAAGATCGTCGTAGGTCTTTTGAATCATCTGCATCGTCTCAAGATAGCGCGCATACGCCGCTTCCTTCTCACGAATCGTCTCGGGCACGACGTGGGCGAAGATGCCGTCCGCCTGCTTTTCCGACTGCTCCGAAACGTAGCGCTGGCTCTGGACGCTCAACGACACGCCGATGCGGTGGCGCGAATACTGCGCGAGAAGCGTGCGCGAGACGCCCTTGACGGCAAACGTCATCGAGCAGTGCTCGACGACCGAAAGATGCTTGCTCATCATGATGCGCTCCAACAGACGCAACATGTCCGCCTCGCTCTTTTCCTCGGCAAGAAGCTCGATGGGCGAATCCGCACTGTAGCAGGTTCGCGCCGCCGTCCAGCACGTTTTTAGGTAATTCGGCGTCTTTGCAATCAACTGTATTTCCAAGACTCTTTTCCTTTCGTTATTTCAGAGACATTTCACGAACCTCAATATCGTTTCAACGATTGACCACTTCCTTCACCGCAAGCATTTTTCTCTCACTATACAGAACCAAGTCTTGAACAACTACCTTCTGCACGGCTGAAATCACCCTTTCCATGAAGCGCCAATCCGGCCTTCCATCTTTTTCGGGAAGCATAATATTCAAGGCATCCGCATCCTTTGCACAAAAATTTCGTGCATAGCTGAACTGTCCATCATGCGACACCTTATGAATCGCGGCCGTAACATAGATGCTTGCCAACTTTGGTACATTTTCCGTATGTACAACAGCCACATGATCGTCCGCACCATATTCATAATTTCGATATTTTGCGGAACCAAACATATCAATCGTAACCGTGTTGCTCGAAAATATCATGACATCGTTCCCTACGAAATCCGATATTCCTGCATTCGCTTCTCCCGCCGTCACAAACGGCAATATCCCACAGACTCTATCCGCACTCTTTAAGCGCTTACCGCGCGTGGATCTCCCGAATAAATCCCGCAAATTAAACTTTTTTGAATGGACGTTTGCCCCCCGCGAGAACATTTCTCTCTGCTGGCGTCAATATGTAATCTTTTAATCCCGTTGCCTCCATGTACGCTTCCAGTTCCCTTACACGCTCCGCTTCCAGTTCCCTTACACGCTCCGCTTCCAGCTCCGCTATAAAACGTTCCATAAAAGCGTAATCAATGACGCCGTCTTTGACTGGCAAATAAAATGATTCCTTCTTTATTTTCTTCATGGAAATAGAATTTTCCCAAGAATAACGATTTTTCAAAGACGAACGAAGTGCCGAGACCATAAACAAATAATGGCTTCTTGTCGCCTGTTCTTCATCCTTAAGATATAACGCTATATTATGACTGTCATTTGAACAAAAATCATTTTTTTGATATGTGATAGTGAGCGTCTTGCCTCCAATCATAATGCAGTTCCCCTTATCTTGCCAATCGACCGGGCAATCAATATAGGTACAAACACCGTTATTGCCTGAAGCTGCCGTGACATAAGGAATTATTCCTGTATCTGAGATAACATTTTTCTGTGCAATGCTCTTGGTATTCGTCATATAAAATATATCAGTGAGCAAATACTGCTTCCATCCCTGTCCGCCCCACTCGACCTCTTTCAACATTCTTGCGAGTGGGGCATCGTTTTTCCCAAGGAGTTCTCCTTTGCCCCTCGCTTTAAGATATTCGACACTTCCCACGCAAGGTAATCCGTCACTGTTTTTTTGAAATCGTCCAAGTACGGCCTTCTGTCACGCGGAGCGGTCTGATTCCAGTCCGCTCCGTTTTGCGGATCGATTGCACCTTCATAATATTCTTCATTTGTCAAAAGATGAAGTTTTTTTCTGCCGAATTTCACTAGATTCACGACCTCTTCATACCGCTCCTTGGCATGGTCGGTATCGCGAAGGTTGATTCTCGCTTTCTTACGATTCGTACGTGTATAGCCATCCTTCGAGAAGTCGATGAACTTCACCACGCTGTCTTTTTCATGCCTTTCTCCCACACGAAACACATAGATGTATGTTTGCACGCTGGATTTTCCCAAAAAGAGATCCATCGGCATCTTGATGCTTGCAAGCAAAGTATTACGCTGTAAAATAGCCTTATTATACGAAACGGCTCTTCCACTGCCGGCAGAATTCTGAATGATGACTGCCGCATATCCCTTGTTCATCTTCTCCAAGGCAGACTGAACAAAAGCCATCCCATTGCCATCTGCCGAATATGGCGGATTCAACACAAAGGCGTCTGCCGGGAAAGGCACTTGCTTGACCTGCCCGTTTTCACTTTCCAGAGCATAGCGTCCATCGAAATCTTTCAAAGAATCTTGATTGAGAATATGGGAACTGCCGTCCCCCATCAAGATCAGGTTCAGAACGGCAAGCATATAGATATTTGGCAAAATCTCCAATCCAAGCAACTGGTTTGCGCGAATAGCCGCCTCTTTTTGGTGCAGTTCCTCAGGCGATTGGATCGTCTGTCTCGCATCGTGCAGCATCTCGTTCATGGCCGCAACAAGCAAGCCTGCCGAACCTGCAGCATTATCCCACACATAAGAATCCCGATTGACCCGTGCAAGTTTTACAAGGAGTTGCGCAACATACGGCGGAGTCAGCACTACATCATTAAGAGTGTCCTGCGTAAAGCCAAGCCAGTTATACATCTCATTGAAAAGTTTCCCCGTAAAATCCGTCGTCAAGCCGATTTTATAATAGATGCCAAGATCGTCAACGATCTTGGCAAAAACGCGTTTAAGCTGGGTTTCGCCATTTGCGACCTTATTGATATTGCTGAAGTGATCGTATTGCGGAGAATCCTCAGAATGGATGCCTTTTTGTCTTCCGGCAACCTGCGTTCATCGAGGAAATTCTCCACCTTGCGCATCATGATGTCGCCATCCGTATAACCTTTTTCCGATGACGAATGCAAATGCCCCTTTTCCAATGGTGCGACCTTGCCAGGAACGCCAAGTGTCGCCATGATGGACGCGACGACAAGATAGACACGATCATCCTGTCCCAGTCCCTTTTCATTTTGGTATATATCGTTGTTCAATCGAACGAGACTTTCATTGATCTCCTGCTCGCGCTGCGCCTTCAATGCCGCAAGTTCGTCTTCCGAGAGCAGCAGACTTCTCGCCTGTGCAAGAAATTTATCACGATTTTCTTCTTTTAGAAAAGAAAAATCGGTATACTTGCCAACCTGCTGTCCAATTCCCAAGTTGCTCTTGGAGACATAATAGATGCCGAGTTCATATTGAAGTTCTCCCGTCACATCGCGCCAGCCCGTCATACCAACAGCAAAAATATCGGTATAACCCGTATAATGCAGCAGCGCATTGGCATAATGAACCGCACCATTGACAGCATAAGAATTGATATTCTTATAATGCGGTTCATTCTTGGAAGTCCAATTCTCAACTTGTCCCCTTGCATCCATTTTGACAAGTTTTCCGCGATAGCCCTTGTATTCAATCAAAACGGGGTACGTCTTCATATCCTGTCCTTGCAAAAGAAGTTTTGCATCTGGACGATTTCCACCTGCGCCGCCATTCTTTGAATGATATTCTTCCAGAGCCATATCAATTTCGTGATTCAGGCTTTCATGTTCAAGCTTATAGTCCAATCGACAAGATTTCAACCACCCGTTTGCCAAATCCGCTACGCTGGGTTCAACAGACTTGACCTTCATTCCAAAACTCAACGCCAGCTCTCCTTCATCCGAACACATTCATTATATGCAAATACCGTCAACGAACAATTTCCTTCACGCGCCGCCCGCGCTTTTTTGCGATCTCTTCCATCATATCACGCGCGATGGCCTGAAACGCCCATTCGGCGATCTCGTCCAAACGCTCCGTATCTTTTTCCAAAAACAGCGTGCCCAGAAGCGCCTCGAAGCCCGTGCTCGCATGGTACTCGGCGACGCTCGCGCGGCGCGGCGCATGGCTCTTCGCGTTCCTGCCGCGGCGGAAGATGCCGCGCTCGCGCTCCGTCAGACGCTCCTCAATCGCGTGATATGCCTTCGCCTGCCAGACCGCCGAGACGATCTGCGCGGCAAAGTCACTCAGGACGTGCACCTGCGACTGCTCGAAGGATAGAAGGCGCGTGCGCACGAAGAGATGGAAGTAGGCATCGCCGATGTAGGCGAGCACGAGGGGGCTGGCGAGGCGCACATCGATTCCTTCGTAGCGCTCGGCGATGCCGCCCTCGCCGTCGGGCGTGAACATCGAGCCGACGATGGCGCGAAAGCGATCAAACCTCATGCGCGCTTCCACCTTGCGCCCTGCGGCGTATCCTCGATGACGACGCCGCGAGCCTTGAGTTCGTCGCGCAGATGATCGGCGAGCGCCCAATTCTTCTCCTCACGCGCCTTCTGGCGCAGATTGAGGAGAAGTTCCATAAGGCTGTCGACAAGCCCGTCCGCCGCCTTTTCTTCCTTCGCCTCGAAGATGCCGATGACTTCCGCCATCTCGGCGTAGACGGCACGAACCTTGGCGAAGTTCGCCGCGTCGAAGGCAGCTGCGCCCGTCGTGACCTCGTTGTAATAGATATTGATTTCCTTCGATAGGGAGAAAAGGTGGCTGATGGCGAGCGCCGTATTGAAATCGTCGTCCATCGCTTCATAGAACGCCGCCTTGGCTTCCATCGCCGCTGCCAAAAGCGACTTCGCGCTGCCAGCGCCCTCGTCCTTGCGCGACGAGAGCTCTGCGGCGTTGTCCCACGAATTCTTGAGGCGTGCGAGGCTCGTCTTCGCCTCCGCCAAGCGCTCGTCGGTGAAATCGAGCGGACTGCGGTAGTGCGTCTGCACGATGAAGAAGCGCACGACCTCCCCCGTGTATTTCTCCAAAATGTCCTTGACGGTGAAGAAGTTGTTTTTCGACTTCGACATCTTCTCGTCATGGATCGTGATGAAGCCGTTGTGCAGCCAGTAGCGAGCGAAGCTGTGGTCGTCGCCCGTGCATGCCTGCGCCTGTGCGATCTCGTTCTCGTGATGCGGGAAGATGAGATCGCTGCCGCCGCCGTGGAAGTCGAACGTCTCGCCCAGATACTTCATCGACATCGTTGAACACTCGATGTGCCAGCCCGGACGCCCCTTGCCCCACGGACTGTCCCAAGACGGCTCTCCCGGCTTCGCCGCCTTCCACAGCGCGAAATCCATCGGATGATGCTTGCGCTCGTCGACGCCGACGCGTGCGCCCGCCTGCATGTCGTCCAAGGAGCGGCCGCTGAGCTTGCCGTAGCCCGCGAAGCGCTCCACGCTGTAGTAGACGTCGCCGTCGAGCGCATAGGCATAGCCCTTCTCGATGAGCTTTTCGATCACGGCGAGCACGTCCGCAATATGCTCCGAAACGCGCGGATAGGCGTCGGCGCGGCGCACGTTGAGCGCGTCAATCGCCTTGAAATATTCCGCGATGTAGTGATCGGCGAGTTCCTTCCACGTCTCGCCCGCCTCCTTTGCGCGGCGGATGATCTTGTCGTCGATGTCCGTGAAGTTCTGCACGTAACGCACGGCATAGCCCTTCTTCTCGAGATAGCGGCGCACGACGTCCCATGTGACAAAGGGACGCGCGTTGCCGATATGCGGGTCGTTGTACGGCGTCACGCCGCAGCAGTAGATGCTCGCCTTGCCCGGCTCAAGGGGCTTGAACTCCTCTTTCTCGCGCGTCAGCGTATTGTAAACCCTCAGCATTTATTTTTCCTCCATTCGCTCCAAAGAAGCGACAGCGTAGGCGGATATGCCTTTCTCCTCGCCCGTAAAACCGAGCTTCTCTTCCGTCGTCGCCTTCACGTTCACCTGATCCAGCTCCAAATCGAGCTTTTCGGCGATGTTACGGCGCATCTCCTCGATGTAGGGCGCGAACTTCGGACGCTGCGCCACGATTGTCGCGTCGATGTTGCCGACGCGATAGCCCTTCGTACGAAGCATTTGTGCGACATGCTCCAAGAGCTTCATGCTCGACACGCCTTTCCAGCGATCGTCACTGTCGGGAAAGTGCCTGCCGAGATCGCCAAGCGCCGCCGCGCCCAAGAGAGCGTCCTCGACGGCATGCAGCAGCACATCGGCGTCCGAATGTCCCAGAAGCCCATATTCATGCGGGATATCGACGCCGCCCACGATGAGCTTGCGCCCTGTCACCAGGCGGTGCACGTCGTATCCCATGCCAAATCTCGTCATATCGTCACCTTCATTTCATCCACAATTCCTGCAGAATGCGCCAAAAGCGCCTCCGCCATCCACAAATCTTCAGGCGTCGTGATCTTCAGATTGCCGTAGTCGCTCTCGACGACGAAGACCGCCTCGCCGATTTGCTCGACGAGGCTCGCGTCGTCCGTGCCGAGGAAGCCGTCCTGCGCCGCCTTCTCATAGGCGCGCTGCAAAATCTCGCGGCGAAATCCCTGCGGCGTCTGCACCTCCCAGAGACTTGCACGCGCCGGCGTCGCCTCGACGTGCCCGTCCTCGCCGACGACCTTGATCGTGTTCTTCGCACGCACGGCAGCGATGGCCGCGCCCTTCTCACGCGCCGCAGAGATGACCGCTTCGATTGCAGCAAGGCTCACCAAAGGCCTCGCCGCATCGTGCACGAGCACAATGTCGGCATCTGCGGCGAGATGCGCCATGCCGTTCGCGATCGAATACTGACGCTCGGCGCCGCCTTGAACAACGCGCCAGGGCTTCAATCCCTGCGCCTTCTCCAGCATCCCCGCGACAAAAGCGATCTCATCCTTGGCGACGACGACGATCAGTTCGGCGACTGCAGGCACGGCGGAAAAGCGCCGCAGCGTGCGAAGCAGGATCGGCACGCCTGAAAGTTCCAGAAGCACCTTGTTTCTGTCCGCCTTCATTCGCCTTCCTGCACCCGCCGCCGGAAAAATCACGGAAACCATAAAGCCTCCTTGCATATACTGCTTTATAAACGCGCCGCCGATAAGTCGCATGACCTATCGGCGGCACTTCTCTTTCACCAATGTCTGGGCTTTGCAAAAATCATGCGTCCGGCTGCTGTCTGCAGCGCCGACGTGACCTCCACTTCAATCGTATTGTTGATATGGCGGCGGCCGTTCTCGATGACGATCATCGTACCGTCATCGAGATAGGCGATGCCCTGTCCCGGCTCCTTGCCTTCCTTGACGACGGAAACGCGCATCGTCTCGCCCGGAATGACGACGGGCTTCACGGCATTGGAAAGCTCGTTGATGTTGAGGACGGGCACGTCGCGCAACTCTGCAACCTTGTTCAGGTTGAAATCGTTCGTGATGAGCTTGCCGCCCACGACCTGCGCGAGACGCACGAGCTTTGAGTCAACTTCAGCGATGTCGTCGAAATCCTGGCTCGTGATCTCGACCTCCATCTTCGACTCCGTGCGGATGCGCTGCAGGATATCAAGGCCGCGTCTGCCGCGCACGCGCTTCAAGGCGTCCGAGGAATCCGCGATGTGCTGCAGCTCCTCCAGGACGAACTCCGGGATGAGCAGGGCGCCGTCGATGAATCCCGTCTCGCATATATCGGCAATGCGTCCGTCGATGATGACGCTCGTATCGAGCAGCTTGTAGAGCTTGGACGATTTCTGTTCCTTGCTGATTTGCCCCAGCGCTTCCTTGGCCTTTGCCTGCGCCTTCGCTTCGCGGCTCTTGCTGATCAGATTCGGCAGCGTGCCGAAAAGATCGCCGACTTCCTTGCGCTTCTTGATCGTGATATGAATGCCGAGATAGCCGAACACGATGCTGAAAACGACAGGAAAATATGCGCCGACGAGCGGGATATTGGAAAACGCCGCTCCCAATAAATTTGCAATGATAAGTCCGATGGCCAGCCCCGCTGCGCCTGCGATGACATCATGAATCGGCATCTTGTTCAGCTGCGTTTCGACCCAATAGGTGAAGCGCTTGAGCGTAGCCGTGAAAAGAGGCGTCGTGATGAAGCCGAGAACCCCGCCCAAAACAGCACCGACGAGGATGCAGACGAGCGAAGCGAGCGTCAAGCCGAAGAGTCCGAGATCCAGCTTGAGAACTTCCGTGCTCAGAAACAAGGTCAGAAGCGGACTGGCAAGCTGCATGAGCGCTCCGCCGAGAATGGCGAAGATCAGCGTGATGAAAAAACGCAATACTTTTTCGAGCAATAAACATCCCTCCCCATATAATGGAAATGACAAAGCCAAACAGATTTATCATACTAAATCTATTCGGCTTTGTCAAAAGAAATCACTCTCGAATCGCCGGGGTCTTCCCAGTGATCGTCAGCATCAGGCAAAATCGTTTTCCGCAAGGATGCCATCCATCCACGACTTGACTTCCTCGGGCGATTTGCTGCAGGCATAGACAAGCTCACTGACGATGATCTGCCGCGCGAGATCCAGAAGGCGCCGCTCGCCGCTAGAAATCTTGCGCAGGCGATCCTGTAGGACGAGATTCCGCGCGACAGCCGCCACATCACATATATCGCCGCTCTTCATGCGCTCAAGATTCGCATGAAAGCGCTTGTTCCAGCTTCCCGTCGCACGCTCGGGAGCCATCTGCAAAATGTCCTTGACCTCTTCGACCTGCGTTTCGGGAATCACGTCTCGAAGACCCATATTATCCACGTTATCCGTCGGTATCATGACCTTCATGTTGCCCAATGGCATTTGAAGCACATAATAGGATTTGCCCTCGCCGAGCACCTCGCAATCCTCTATGCCGGAAATCACGCCCGCCCCATGCATCGGATAGACAACCGTGTCACCAACCTGAAGCAATACTACACCTCCTGCCCTTCCCCATGCAAAACGCATGGAATTAAAAAACTATCCGCATACATTATAGCACAAATCTTCAGAAGTTGGAAGAAAATGATTAGTTTATCATATCCCCCATTTCATGTCAATCGGATTTTATCATATCAGGGACAATTCTCTCACATTATGAATCCATATCATGTCCATGCCTATGCCCCAAGGCCGCCGCCCATTCGTGACTGATGAGTCCGCCATGGGCAAAAAGTTCGACGATGTGTGCATTCGTCTCACGAATCGCCCGCGCCTCCTCTTCCGTGCCGCCGTTTCGGATGCAGGCATGGTAAGATTTTTTCAACTGACGGTTGATGCGGTAATACTGCTGTGTGCGAAAATACATGAGTTTTCCCCTCTCTTCTGCGCTTCTTATCCGCGCGGTGGTCTGTCTTCCTCTAGTATAGCAAACTACACGCACACACGTCCACTTTTTGGACATTGTGCGCCGCCCTTACATGAAAAAGCCAATCGTTCTGCGCCCTTCGGGCTTGACCTCTTGGATTTTCATAGCAAAAGCAGCCCCATCGACCAAGCGAAAATAAATTTTCTCCAAATACTTGACAACCTTCTTTTCGAGGAGTATATTATGCTTCATCGAGGTTACAACTTAACAAGCCACGATACGAAAGAATACATCATTAAAATTCTATGACGGGAAAGAGTATTCGTGATACGCTGTCTTACAGAGAGCCGTTCCTGTGCTGAAAAGCGGCAGAAAGCCTCGCGAAGAAAATCCTCCCCGAGAAGCAAAGCTGAAATCGAGTAAGCCGAGCCGTCCCTTCCGCGTTAGAGGAAGCGCGTATGACTGTACGCGGCAAGCGCCCGCTTCACGCGGGAATCTGGGTGGTACCGCGGATAATCCTCCGTCCCTTTCGAGGGGCGGAGTTTTTGTTTATCATCCTGCATTATTTTAGGAGGAATCTTTATGGAAAATTTGGATCTCGCCCGTCTCAGACGAAAGCGCGACCTGCGCATCATCCTGCCCGTCTTCCTCGTGTCCATCATCGCCTGCATCGACCGCGTGAACATTGCCTATGCAGCGCTGACGATGACGCAGGATCTCGACTGGATCACGCCCGAAATCTTCGGCGCAGGCGCGGGCATCTTCTTCATGGGCTATCTGCTCCTGGAAATCCCCGGCGCACTCATCGCCGCCCGCTTTTCCGCCGCGAAGTGGATCGCACGCATCATGTTCACCTGGGGACTTGTCTGCATCTTCATGGCATTCATGCAGACGCAGACGGAGTTCTACCTTTGCCGCTTCCTGCTCGGCGCCTCGGAAGCGAGCCTTTACCCCGTCATCTACTCCGTGCTCTTCGCGCGTTGGTTTTCCGAAAGGGAGAGAGCGCGCGCCAATTCCCTCATGCTGACGTCACTTCTCATCTCAACGATCGTCGGCGCACCGCTCGCGGGATTCCTGCTGCAAACATCCTTCTTCGGCATGCACGGCTGGCAGGAACTGTTCATCTTGGAGGCAGTGCCCGCCCTCCTCTTCGCCGTATTTTTCTTCTACTTCGTCAAGGACAAGCCCGACCAAGTTTCCTGGCTCAGCGCAGAAGAAAAGGATTACTTGAACCGCCAGTACGAAGAAGAGCAGGCGCGTATGCAGAGCGTCAAGAAGTACACGATTTTTCAGGCTTTCTCCGATCCCAAGGTCTTGAAGCTCTGCTTCATCTATTTCATGTGGGTCATCGGCTTCTGGGGCTTCAACTTCTGGATGCCGACGGTACTCAAAGGGCTTTCGGGCTGGTCGACCGGATTCCTCGGCGGCGCCATCGCCATTCCGATGACGGCGGCGCTCCTCGTGCAGGTCATCATCGGCAAGACCTCGACGAAGACGGGCGACAAGGTCTGGCACGTCGCGCTCGCTCTCTTCGTCGGCGCCGTCGGGCTAGGGCTAAGCCCCTTTGCCGATAATATGTACACGGCGCTCTTCCTCGTCTGCCTGTCCGCCATCGGCATCTACGCCGCTATGGGCGTTTGGTGGACGATCCCGACGAGCTTCCTCTCCGGCTCCGCCGCCGCCGGCAGCGTCGCCCTCATCAACTCCTGCGGCAACCTCGGCGGCTGGGTCGGCCCCTACATGATGGGCTGGCTCAAGACGGAAACAGGCTCCTTCGACACGGGCTACTTTCTCATGGCGCTCTTCATGTTCATCGCGGCGCTCACCGTGCTGACAATCCAATATAGTTGGAACGGCAAGCGAAAGACTGCACAAACGGAAAGCGACCATCCGCTTACGCTGCAGCAGGAAGCGTAAACTAAACAAACAAAAACCGCCCTTGCAGTCGGAAATCGACTTGCAAGGGCGGTTTCTTATGCAGCTTCTGCTGCGCCCAAATTACTTGAGCTCGACCGTTGCGCCGGCCTCTTCGAGCTTCTTCTTGAGCTCTTCTGCCTCTGCCTTCGCGATGTTCTCCTTGATCGGAGCAGGAGCGCCGTCAACGAGTTCCTTCGCTTCCTTCAGGCCGAGACCCGTAGCTTCGCGGACAGCCTTGATGACGTTGATCTTCTTGTCGCCGGCAGCAGCGAGAACGACCGTGAACTCGGTCTTCTCTTCACCGGCAGCAGCCGCCGGAGCAGCGCCGGCAGCAGCAACAGCGACCGGAGCCGCGGCACTGACGCCAAACTTCTCTTCCATAGCCTTGACGAGTTCGGAAAGTTCGAGGACGGTCATGCCCTCAATGGCCTGCATGATTTCTTCTTTAGTCATGATTGTACCTCCATAAAATTGTTTTCTTCAAATATATTCAGCCTGCAAGCGACGGGCATCTGCCCAAGCGCTGCACTATAAGGTTCAGGCAGAAGCCTGCTCCTCCTTTTGCTTGCGGATCGCCTCAAGCACATAGACCGCATTGCGGATGACTCCCTGGAGCACGTTGACCGTACCCGCAATCGGAGACTGCATGCTGCCCAAGAGCTTTGCGAGAAGAACTTCGCGCGACGGCAGATCGGCCAAAGCCTTGACCTCGGCGACGTCGATGACGCGTCCGTCCAGAAGACCTGCCTTGAGCGTCAGGATGCCGGCGTCTTCAAGCTTGTTCTTCTTCATGAACTCGCAGATGATCTTCGCCGGCGCCACAGCGTCGTCAGCGGAAACGGCAAGAGCCGTCGTCCCCTCCAAGTGATCGCAAAGTTCGTCGAGACCGAGTTCCTTCGCGGCGATGCGCGTCATCGTGTTCTTGACGACATGATACGAAACGCCTGCCTCACGAAGCGTGCGGCGAAGCGCCGTGTCCTGCGCCACCGTCAAGCCTTTGTAGCTCGTAAAAACGGCGCCCTTCGCTGTCGAAAGCCTTTCCTTCAGCTCGGCGACGACCGCTTCCTTCTTTGCATTTACCTTTGCATTCATTCTTGCACCCCCTCTCAATGAGATTTAACAAAAATAAAACGGCTCCCAACTGTATGCCGGAAGCCGCATCTTTTGAAGCAATGCGCCTGAATCCGACCTCGGCGGGCGAGCAACTTGCTCGTTAGATGGAAGATCCATACCTGCTGTCTACAGTCATTCTATGTAGTTGTCGAATCAGGCCATCGTAGCAACCGGAACGCCGGGACCCATCGTGGAGCTGACCGTGATTGCACGGATATACTGCCCCTTTGCCGCTGCCGGACGAACGCGGACAAGCGTATCAATGAGTGCCTGATAATTCGCCTTGAGCTTATCGACATCGAACGAAGCCTTGCCGATCGGGACATGGATGTTGCCTGCCTTGTCCGTACGGTACTCGACCTTACCGGCCTTGATCTCATTGATCGCCTTCACAAGATCCATCGTGACCGTACCGAGCTTCGGGTTCGGCATGAGACCGCGAGGACCCAAGACCTTACCGAGACGACCGACCGTGCCCATCATATCGGGCGTAGCGACGGCGACATCGAAGTCGAACCAGCCGCCCTGAATCTTCGTGACGATCTCGTCCGAGCCGACGTAATCAGCACCTGCATCCTCAGCTTCCTTGACCTTCTCGCCCTTGGCAAAGACGAGAACCTTCTTCGCCTTGCCCGTGCCGTGCGGCAGAACCATGGCGCCGCGAACCTGCTGATCGGCGTACTTCGGATCGACGCCGAGACGGACGTGCAGTTCGATCGTCTCGTCGAACTTTGCCGTCGCAGTCTTCTTCACGAGTTCCATGGCCTCAGCGACACTGTAGAGCTTTCCGTCTTCCAAAAGCTTCGCGGCATCCTGGTATTTCTTGCCGTGTTTTGCCATTCAAAATTCCCCTTTCGTGGTCATAGCGGTTTTTTACAATGAAACCTCAAGAGGTCAAGCCGAAGGCGCAGACCGATTGGCTGGTTTCATGTAAGGGCGACGCATAATGTCCACAAGTTGGACGTTTGTGCGCGTAGTTTCCTGCCACGAGCATGAGCGCCTCGAATCAATCGACGATTTCGATGCCCATGCTGCGAGCCGTTCCCTCGATCATGCGCGTAGCAGCTTCGAGGTCTGCCGCATTGAGATCCTGCATCTTCGACTGCGCGATCTCCTGCGCTTTCGCGCGCGGCACCTTGGCGACTTTCGTCTTGTTCGGCTCACCGGAAGCTTTTTCAATGCCGGCAGCTTTCTTCAAAAGAATTGCGGCGGGCGGCGTCTTCGTGATGAACGTAAACGAACGATCCTCGAAGACCGTGATTTCGACCGGAATGACAAGACCAGCCTGTTTGGCCGTCCTCTCATTGAATTCCTTGACGAAAGCCATGATGTTGATGCCTGCCTGACCGAGCGCCGGGCCTACCGGAGGAGCCGGACTTGCCTTGCCGGCGACAACCTGCAGCTTGACGAGCTTTGCGACCTTCTTTGCCATACTTTTAACACCTCCTTAAAAGGGGTTATACTGCGGCCAGCACCTGCGGCGCTGCGACAGCTAAATCTTTTCAACCTCATTGTACGAGACTTCGGCCGGAGTTTCACGCCCGAACATCTCGACGAGCACCTTGACCTTGCCCTTCTCGGGAAGCACCTCCGCCACCGTGGCGGCGAAATTCTCAAAATGGCCCGAATTGATGCGGACAGCCTGCCCAACCTCGAGATCGATATGGACGACGGGCTTCTCTTCCTCCGCCCCCATGGATTTCAAGATATGCTTTACTTCTGCTTCCGACAGCGGAATCGGCTTCGTTCCCGAGCCGACGAAACCCGTGACGCCCGGCGTGTTGCGCACGACGTACCACGAGCGGTCATTGACGATCATCTCGACTAAGGCGTAGCCGGGAAAAACCTTTTTCTTGACGAGCTTCTTCTTGCCGTCCTTGATTTCGGCCTCCTCCTCCATCGGGACGATGACATTGAAGATATTGTCCTCCATCCCCATGGTATGGACGCGAGACTCAAGATTCGCCTTGACCTTGTTCTCATATCCGGAATAGGTATGAATCACATACCATTTCTTCTCAGATTCCATCGCGCCTCCAGCCTTCTATCGCAGAATAAGTTGAAACAGCCTTGCAAAAAACGTATCGCATACCCAGATCAGCGCACAGACGACAACGACCGCCACTCCCACAACGCCGGTATACGTCACCAGCTCCCTGTGAGTCGGCCATGTCACCTTCTTCATCTCCGCCTTGACCTCGCCAAAGAAACGGAAGAGGTTGAAACCGCCTGAAGAAGACTGCGGCGCTGACGATCTTTCATCCGCCAAAGCATTCACACCTCGTATCATATTGCTGCAAGCCGCAGGGCTTACTTCGTTTCCTTATGCGGCGTATGCTTCTTGCAGAACTTGCAATACTTGTTGAATTCAAGCCGATCGGGATCATTCTTCTTGTTCTTGTTGGTCTGATAGTTGCGGTTCTTGCAAACCGTGCAGGCCAACGTAACGGCATTGCGCATGTTTCAGCACTCCTTCCATAAAATCACTAACATACTTTATCACACTTAACACCGAGTGTCAACAATGTCCGGGAAAAATCCTTCCTTCTTCTCGTCGAAAAACCCAGCAAATTCGTTCTCTGGGAGATTCCTCGTGTTTTATATATCGTCGGCAGGAAAACAGAGTCTAATCTCGTAATAAGGATATAAACGGATACGAGCCTGTTTCCTTATGTTTCATCGTATTCATCATGACAATTCTGTCATGGGCAGCTGATTGGCAAGAAGGAAATGCTCGCCGCTGTGACGCGCTCTTGGGATGCGAAGCTTCCCTTCTCCATCATGCAGCAGCAGAAGGAGCGCGTCGGCGAAGGCGTCACGCAAGTCAACGAAGCGGGCAAAAAGTTCGACCGCATCGCCGAACTCGTGCAGGGACTCTCGGAGCGCGTCAAGAGCATCGAGACGTTGGCGCAGCGCGTGCGCCAGGGCAGCACACAGACCGTATCCTCCGTACAGGAGATCAAGAGCGCCTCGAACGATGTGCGCAGGGAGGCAGAAAACGTCTCCGCCGTCTCGGAGGAACAAGCCGCATCGACGCAGGAAATCGCCGCTGCAAGCCAGACACTGTCGCAGCTCGCCCACGAGCTGAAAGAGACCGTCGGCCGCTTCCACGTCTGACGACTGCACCGTACTCATTTTATCAGCACTTCCTTTACAATCAATCAAAATGATGTATAATATAAGGTATAATTATAGAAAGAGGTGACTTATTTTGACAGAGCAGGAACTGGAGAAGCTGGTCGAGGCGAAATTTGCTGAAGCGGACAGGGCCTTCGAGGATCGTCCGAAGAAGTTCTTCATCACGCAGAACGGCCGCGGCGTCGTCGACGGCGGCGAGCTCTACAACAAGGTCTACACCGACGTGCTGCGCGTTGCGCAGCAGGCTTGCACGGCGATCTTGAAGGAAGCGCTCAAGAAATAAGCCGAACATAAAAAATCCCCATGCTCCTGCATGGGGATTTTTTATATCTTACGGCTGGCTGCCTACTTCTTCTCTTCCTTCTTGACCGCCGTCGAGCGCACATAAAGCTCGCGCAGCTGCTTGGCGTCGACCTCGGACGGCGCGTGCGACATCACGTCCGAAGCGCTCTGCGTCTTGGGGAACGCGATGACGTCGCGGATCGAGCGACGTTTCGCCATGAGCATGACGAGGCGGTCGAGACCGAAAGCGATACCGCCGTGCGGCGGCGTGCCGTACTCGAAGGCGTCCATCATGAAGCCGAACTTCTGACGCGCCTCTTCCTGCGTGAGCCCGATGGCCTCGAAGACCTTCTCCTGCAAATCTCCCTGATAGATGCGCAGGCTGCCGCCGCCGATCTCGACGCCGTTCAGAACCATGTCGTAAGCGTTCGCCTTGACCCTTCCGGGGTCGGACATCAAGTACTCGACATCCTCGCGGCGCGGCGCCGTGAACGGATGGTGCATGGCCTTCCAGCGCTTCTCTTCCTCGTTGTATTCAAACATCGGGAAGTCCGTGACCCAGAGGAATTTCAGCGCATCGGCATCAATGAGGCCGCGGCGGCGCGCCATCTCAAGGCGCAGTTCGCCGAGCGCCTGTGCGACGACGAGCGGCTTGTCCGCGATGACGAGCAGGAGATCGC
>ERZ773197.1452-NODE-1452-length-16311-cov-7.773068_pt1 | contig 16311 bp, 7 predicted proteins | sample MGYA00580999_ERZ773197 | MGnify/ENA primary metagenome ERZ773197 (study PRJEB29015, sample SAMEA2738166) | human oral metagenome | biome: human oral; feature: human-associated habitat; material: saliva | place: China | collected 2185 ...
GTATATTTATTATTTTATCCTAAAACTTTTTTTATTAATTCCTGATTATTATATAGTGTTATTGCTTGTGGAATTAATTTAATTTTGAAATTTTTGTCTGTGATTTCATCGCCGTCTATGTTGCATACTGTTTCTTCTTTTAATTTAATTGTTATTTCTGTTGTTTGAAATTTATGTATGCTTTTTGATTGTTCATGTGTACCTTTTTTTATTTTTAAAACTAGGCCTAACAATTCATACTTTTTTAAATCTTTTGCATAGTAAACGTCTAATAATCCGTCATTATATTTGCTATTTGGTGCGATTTGGAATCCTCCACCGTAGTACATTCCATTTGCTATAACTATTGTTGTAAACTTTCCTTGCTGTTCTTCTTCTTTGCTTGTGAATTCTGCTTCTTTGTTTTTATATTTAAAAAATGTATATATTAGACTGGCATTATATCGTTGTTTTATTGGTATTAATTTATTTTTTATTATTTTTGTATTGTTTCCTACATCGGCGTCAATTCCGAAACATGCTATATTAATAAAATATTTGTCATTGATTTGGGCAACATCTACTTTTTCGTATAATTTTGTATTTTGTTTTGAAATTGATTTGTAAAAATCATTTCCTGTTCCGACTGGTATTACGCCTAAATAATTTTGACTGCCCATAATATTATTTAAAATTCTATTTATTGTTCCGTCGCCTCCGTACTGCGATGATTATATTTTTGCTATTTAAATATTTTTTTAAAGCTTCTTTCATTAAGTTGTCTTTTGATATTGTTTCGATTACATAGTCTATTTGTAGCTTTTGGCAAACTTCTTTTATCTTTTCTGATATTGTGTCTAATCTTTTATTTAATGAAAATTTATTTACTATAAAAACATGTCTCATTGTTTTACTCCATTTATGTTTTTTTTATTAATTCTTCTAATTTTTTCATTAAGTAGTTATTGCTTTTGGAATCTTTTTTTATTTATTATATGAATCCATATAAACTTCCCCTTAAGTTTTATTAGGCTTGACCTTTCCATTCTTTATAAAATTCATCTAAAAAATTTTCCATATATTTGGTTCTTTCAATAGCTATTTCTTTAGCTGTCTCTGTATTTATTGTGTCTTTGATTTTTAATAATTTTTCATAAAAATGATTAATTGAATGTCTTTCTTTATTTCTATATTCTTCATAATTTTGTATTTCAATGATTCCCATATCTGGATTATATATTGTATTACCCTTCTTTCCACCAAAAGCAAAACATCTTGCGATACCAATTGCTCCGATGCTGTCTATTCTATCGGCATCTTGAACAATTTTTCCTTCTTCTGAAATTTCTGCTGTATTAAATCCACCTTTATATCCCAAGTTATTAATTGAATTTAATATGTTTTCTAAATCGTCTTTATCTATTTCATTATAAATATTCAATTTTCTCATTAGCTCTATAAGATTTTCTACTACATTTCCTTTTGAGAATTTTTCATCAAATACATCATGTAATAATGCTATCATCTCTATTATAAAACTATTCTTTTTTTCTTTTTCATTTATTTTTATTGCTAAATCATGTACTCTTTTTATGTGCCACCAATCATGTCCTGTGCTTTCTTTTATGAAGTTTGTTTTTACATAATTTTCAGTTATTGCTATTATTTCTTTTTTTTCCATAATTATCCTTCTTTTTTATTTAAATTAGCGATGATTTTTAAATCACCGCATTATTTTAATCTTTAAAATCTTTGTATGTAAGTTCATCAAATTCAATGTTTTTTATTGAATGTATTTTCATATCTTCTGAATCAAATTCTATTTTAAATACATCTGGTGAATTTACTTTTTTGTTTATTATTATTTGATCATTATATGTTATTTTCATATTTTTAGCTTCATCTATATAATCTAATTTACACCATTTTAATAATAAAAATGTTATTGCATATCCATGTGAAAATATTGCTATTCTTTTTCCTGAATTTGCTTTTACAATTTCTTCAACACATTCATACATCCTTTCTCTTACTTGTTTTTGTGATTCTCCTCCTATTGTTGAGTAATTTTCATCAGTGTATTGTCTTGTAAACCAATCTGGATAAATATCATCATTTGATTTTCCTACTAATCTTTCATTTAGTCTTTCGTCTATATTTGCTTTTAAGCCTTCTTTCTCCATCATATATTTTGCTGTTTGTAATGTCCTTACAAAATTACTTACATAAATTATGTCAATATTATTTAGTTCTTCTTGATTTGCTAAGATTTTTGCTCTTTTTTCTCCTTCTGAACTTAAAATTATTTTTTCATCTCTTAAATATTGTGGTTGTATTGTTTTATATGTTTCTATTTCACTTCTATTCATTCTTACACTATGTCTTATTAAGTATACTGTTGTATTCATTTAGTTTTACCTTTCTATTTCTTTTTCTTTTCTTTGTAATATTTCTTCTAATTGTTCTATTTGATTTTTATCTGCTCCACGTTCTCTCATTTTTATTCTTACTTGGTTTATATCTCTTTCGAAATTTCCTGTTAATATATATTCTTTATTTGATTTCCTTATTTCTCTATTATAAATTTCTTCATTATTTAAATATTTATATACTTCTTTTTCTTTTTCTATTAATATTGGAATATATCCATTTTCTTTATTTCCTCTTATATATATATTCATATTTATATGATTTTTGTTTTGATGTACTAATCCTTTTATTGCTTTTACTGATTCATCATGTCTATTTAAATTGGTTAATTTTGCTGATTTATTTTCTTTTGGATTTTTTCTTTCACTTTCTAATTTTTCTTCATATCTTTTATGTATTCCTACTGAACTTACTAAATCTCCTACTGCAAGTACATATAATGATGATATATATCCTTTTTCATTTAGTGCTTCTATATCTACTCCAATTAATTTTCCATCTTCTATTGGTGCTACTTCATATAATAAGTCATATCCATGTTCTATTGCAAATGATGATAAATTATCTCTATGGTCATATGAATCTATTCCTGTTAACATTCCAAATTTTGTTTTGTCTATTTGATCTATATCTGGTCTATATGCTTTATACTTATCTGGATCTATTATTACCGGTTTTTCTATTGTTTTACATATTAGTGTTGTTAAATTAGTTTTTCCTGCTCCTGTTTGTGCTGTTACTATATGTGCATATTTCTCTTCTTCAATTCCTTTTTGTCTACATCCTTGTGTAAATGCATATACTATTCTTATAAATGTATCTAAATATTCTTCATCTGTTAATTTTGTACCTCCATGCTCTTTATCATTAATCATTTTTTTTCTTGTTTCTTCATCTATTGCTGGGTTTACTTTTGGATTCACTCTTCTTCTAGCAAATTTTGCTATTTCTGATATTTTACATGGCAATGATTTTTTAAAGTGTTCACTATATTTTCTTTCTAATTTTTCAACTAATTCTTTTTCATTTTTTAATGGTGCTTTTCTTTCAATATTTATTTCAGTCATTCTTACCTCCATTATACTTTTCCTTTTTTATATTCATTAATTATTGTTTTTATTGCTTCACTATTTCCTTTTAATATATGATTTTGATATTCTTCTAATGTTTCTATTTTTGATTTTAATAAATTTGATTTTTGTTCATCTTTTTCTGTAGAAAATTCTAATGTTAATTTAGCTATTGCATTATTTAAAATTTCTAATGCTTCTTTCTTTCTTTGTGTATTTAATTCCATATATCCTCCTTTTTATTAAGTTTTGCTTAGCTGAATTATACATTTTTATTGTATTTTATTCAATATTATTTGACTTTTTATATTAGTTATGTTATAATTTTTATGTAAATTCTTTGAAGACTCCTTTAATGTTTTCTAAAGATTTTTATCGTGATATCTATGATGTTCAATCTTTTCACGATATCGTAACTGTTAACTTGGGATTAATTTTCCGCAAACAAATGCCAGGAGGCCATATGAAAGATTCATTATGTACATTAATTAAAGGTTCTAAAAATCGGTTAAGTAATTTGCATTCAGAAGAGCTTGATGGAAAACGATATGATATTGGAATGTTTGCTCCACCTAATAGAGAAGATCAGTTTTCTTTTCACGCTATAGAGCTTGCCTATTTTTTGAAGAACACTTTCCCTTTTAGTGATGATTCTTTTTATCATCACTTAAGCAACTATTTTAATTTAAATAGTGTTGCTTATTATCTGCAATTAAATGGTGATGTAATTGCTTTTAATATTACTCCTCATTTTTCTAGTAAGGTTTGTTGGATTGCCATTTTCTTGCCTGACCCAAGACTTGTTTCGCAGAAACAGTTGTTGACACTTAAAAATTTAGTTTTTGAACTTCCGTCATATACGGAATTTTACTTGCTTTATAATTTCAAAACAGATGGTGATGGTTTTTTCACTAATGATGCTTGGGAAAAAGTTTGTGCAGACGATGTTGAAGAGTTTTTAGACGCTTATTATTCTTTATAGTTTTCTAATATTGTTTAAAGTTTGACATCAAAAGACCAGTCTAGATTTCTAGGCTGGTTTTTTATTTACTAATATAAAAATAAATAAAACCACCTTATTAGGTGGTTTTATTTTAGTTTAATTATCTAAATATTCATCTTTTACTTTCTTTGATATTGTATATCCCATTGTTCCAACTAATGTTGTTAATAATGTTACAATTCCAATTAATTTTAATGTTTTATTGATATCTAAACCTGTTTTTGGTGCTAGTACAAGTGTTGCCTTTTGGTTTTTACCTTGAAGCTCTCCTTCACTATCTGTTTCATCAAATCCTGCATCATTCTTTGATTTTTCAATTCCTGCTTTATTTACTAGTGTTCCAAAATTTTCTTTTGAATTTATCCAAGTTAATGTTATAGATAATTCTTTTGATTCTCCGGGATTTAATGTTATTTCATTACTTAAAATTTTGTTTCCATCTATTATCCAATCTGGATTTTCTGATGGTTGCATTCTAAAGTATTTTGGAATATTTTCATATAATACTGTAGTTCCTTTTAATTCACCTGTATTTTTTACAGTTATTGAATAATTTACTTTTACATTACCTGTTAATATCTTTTTAACTGGTATATCTAGTTTTGTAAATTTATCATTTTTAAATGTTCTTATTTCTCCATCTATAATTGCATTTTTGATTACTTTATTTACTTCCATATTAAAGATTTTCTTTTCATATAAATATATTATATGTTGATCTTCTTCTGTAATTACTGGATTTATATTATCTGATTTTTTATCACCTACTAAATTATAATATTCTATATCTTTTGGTGTTGTTGAATATGGTTCATTAATTTTTCCATTTATTATATCGTCATTCATTAATTTTATTCCTGTTGATTTTTCAACATAACTTATGATTATTTTTCCAATTTTCTTTTTGTAAATGTATCTTATGATTGTAGGCTCTTGTGTTATTTTTCCATTTTCTTTTCCATCAACTTTGATAAGTTCATATTTTTCATTATCAATATCTTCTGGTGGATTTGTTTTATAATTATCTCCAACTTTTCCTTCGATAATTTTATCTTCTTTTACTTTTTCCTTTGTATTTCCATCTGTCTCATATTTTACAATTACTTTTGATGTTAATTTGCTTGGAATTATTGTTTTGCCTTTTTCTTCAACTTTTTTATTTGTATTATTTAATTCTATATTAGCTTTTACATTATTTATTATTGATAAATTATCTTCTGTTACTTTTAAATTTTTATATACTAATGTAATATTTTTTTCAACATTAATATTTTGATTTCCATTTTTTTCAGTATCTATATTATCAATATTTGTAATCCATGTAATTGTTTTATTTTCATCATCATAATTACCTTCAGCAATATCTGATTTACTTAAGTCTAATTTAAATGGTAATTCATCTACAATTTTTACTTTTGCATCTCCAAGATATTCTTTTATTATACCACTGTATGTGATTTTATATGAAATTTCTTGGTCTACTGATGTTATTTCTTTTGTTGTTGATGTTTTTTCTAATTTGCTATCTGTAATTTTTCCATCTGCTATTGTTCTAAACTTATTAATGATTGTTGTTCCTTCTACTTGGCTTTCATAATATAATAAATCTCCTGATTTTATTTCTGATTCTGAGATTGTATATTTTATTTCAGCTCCTGTTTCTGGATTGTATTTTGGTAATTCTTTAAATTCTGCTATCCAATTAGCATCTGTTTTGTTATCCCCTGATACAATTTTATCTGTAACTATTTTATCATTTTCTTTAACTTCTATTTTTATTGATGATGGTCTCTTATTTCTAGCATTATTATTGTCTTCCCATTTCTTTGTAGCTGTTAAATCAATTGTTGTTCCTGGTATTGTATATGTATTGATTACTTTAAAGCCTTTTGTAATATCTCCTGATGTTGTTATTGTATAAAATTCTAACTCATTGTTGTTTTCAGGTTTTTCTTCTACTTTGTATTGTATTGGATCTCCATTTTTATTATATTTTGGTACTTCTTCAAATATTTTATTCCATTCATCTTCTGTTGGTGTTCCTGTTGTTGTTTCTTCTTTTACAATATTACCTTCATCATCTTTTAGAATAATTTTAACATTTGTTGGTCTCTTATTATCCTTATTTTTATTATCGTGCCATTCTATTGTAACTTTTGGTGTTACTTTTTCATCTGGTACTTCAAATTTGTTTGTTATTGTGAATCCATTTTTGTAATCACCTGTTATTGTTGATTTATAGAAGTCAAAATCATGTTGATTTATTGATACTTCTTGTACATAGTATTTTTCTTCGTTTCCATTTGCATCATATTTTTCTAAATTATTGAAGATATGGCTCCATCCATTTTCATTCTTATTGTTTCCTGTCTTTACTATGCTTGCAACAATTTGTTTTTCATTATTTAATACTTCAAATTTGATTGATTCTGGTCTTTTATTTGCTATATTTGAATTATCTTTCCAAATTTTATTTACTTCTACTTTTATTTTTTCATCTGGTACTGTAAATTTATTTGTTATGGTAAATCCGTTTGTTTGTTCTCCTGTTATTGTATTTGTATAAAATTTTAAATCATCTTTATTTACTTCTTGTTCTTCTAATATATAATTAATTTCTTTTGCATTTTGATCATATTTTGCTAAATCTTTAAATTCATATGACCAATCTTCATCAGTTTTATTATTTCCTTTTATTACTTGTTCTTGTATGTTTTTATTTCCATTTTTCAATATATATTTAATTGATTCTGGACGTTTATTTTGAGAATTCGAATTATCTTCCCAAACTTTATTTACTTTAATATTTATTTTATCTTCTGGTACTGTAAATTTATTTGTTATTACATATCCTTGTTCTTTAGTTCCTGTTATTTCTTTTGTATAGAATTTTAGATCTTCAGTATTTTCTTCTATTTCATCTACTGTGTAATTTATTATTTCTCCATAATTATTATATTTTGAAATATTTTTGAATGTATAATTCCATTCATTTCCTGTACCTTCTAATTTTTGTTCTTGTACTATTGCTGCAATGTTCTTTAATTGTATTTTTATTGCCTTTGGACGTTTTTGTGCTGAATCATTATTATCTTCCCATTTCTTTGTGACTTTTACTGTTGTTGTTTCTGGTGGTACTTCAAATTTATTTATTATTCTAAATCCTTTATCTATATCACCTGTTATTTTAGTTTTATAGAATTTTAAGTCATCTGGGTTTGTTGTTTTTTGTTCTACTATATATTGTATTGGATCTCCACTTTCATTAAATTTAGGAATATTTTCAAATATTTTATTCCATTCATCTTCTGTTGGTGTTCCTGTTACTGTTGATTCTTTTACTACTTTTCCTTCTGGTGTTTTTATTGTAATTATTACATTGCTTGGTCTTTTACTGTTACTATTACTATTATCTTCCCAATCAATTATGACTTTTGGTGTAACTGTTTCATTTGGTATTGTAAATTTATTTGTTATTACAATTCCTTCTTTATAATTTCCAGTTATATTTCCAGTATAGAATTTTAAATCATTTTGACTTACTTCTTGTTCTTCTACTGTGTATTTTATTTCATTTCCTGATTTATCATATTTAGGTAAATTTATAAATGTATAATTCCAATTTGTGTTTGAATTATTATCACCTGTAACTATTTCTTCTTTCTGATTTTTACCATCTGTTAATATATATTTAATTGATGCTGGTCTTTTTGTATTTTCATTTGAATTATCATCCCATAATTTATTTACATTTACGTTAATTGTTTCTGCTGGAACTTTAAATGTATTAGTTACATTAAATCCTGCTTTATAATTTCCGTTTATTTGTTTTTCATAGAATTTTAATTGATCTTTATCTATTTCTTGTTCTTCTAATGTGTATTGAATTTCATTGTTATTTTCATCATATTTTGCAAGTCCTGTAAATGTATAATTCCAGTTGTTATCTGTTTTATTTTCACCCGTTACAGTTTGTGTTGATACAACTTCTTCTCCTTTCTTCAATACATATTTAATAGATGTTGGTCTTTTTGTATTTACATTATTTCCATCTAACCATGTTTTAGTAACATTTACATTTATTTTGTCTGTTGATTGTGTAAATGTGTTTTTAATTGTGTTTTCTACAATAGATTTTGTATAGAATTGTAAATCTCCTGAATTTACTTCTTGCTCGTCTAGTGTATATGCAATTATATCACCTCTACTATTATATTTTGGTAATCCTTTAAATGTATATGTCCATGTATTTCCTGTTCCTGTTATATTTTGTGTTGATATTACTTGATTTCCATCTTTTAATTGTATATTAATACTTGATGGTCTTTTATTACTTACATTTGAATTATCATCCCATAATTTTGTTACTGGTATTTGGACTTTTTTATCTGGTACTATAAATGTATTTATAATTTTAAATCCTTCTTCTTTATTTCCAGTAATTTCTTTTTTATAGAATTGTAAATCTCCTGGATTTTCTTCTTTTTCTTCTACTGTATAATTGATTTCATTTCCAGAAGTATTGTATTTTGGTAAATTTATGAATACATATGACCAATTTTCATCTGAATTTTTATTTCCAGTTACTATTTGTTCTATAGAATTTCCTTCTCCTGTTAATATGTATTTTATTGATTGTGGACGTTTTTCACTTAAGTTATTGTTATCTAACCAATTCTTTTTTACTTTTACTTCAATTTTTTCTTCTGGTACTGTAAATGTATTTTTTACATTAAAGCCATTTTTCATATCTCCTGTAATTTCTTTTGTATAGAATTTTAAGTCGTTTTGATTTACTTCTTTTTCTTCTAATGTATATGTAATTTCATCACCTGTTTTACTGTATTTTGGAAGGTTTACAAATATATATGACCAATTTTCATTTGTTGTTTCATTTCCAGTTACAGTTTTTTCTAATATTTTTTCACCACCTGATAATGTGTATTTTATTGATTGTGGACGTTTCTTATTTTGATTATTATTATCAATCCATGTTTTATGTACTTGTACTTCAATTTTTTCATCTGGTACTGTAAATGTATTTGTTATATTGAATCCATTTTCTTTATTTCCTGTGATAACATTTTTATATAATTTCAAATCATTTTCTTTTGCTTCTTGTTCTTCTACTCTATAATTATATTCATTTCCTCTTTCATCATATTTTGGTAAATTTGAAAATGTATATGACCAATTGTCATCTGTTGTTTGATTTCCTGTTATTGTTTGCTCTAATGATCTTTTTCCACCTTTTAGTACATATTTTATTGATGTTGGACGTTTTTGATTTTGATTATTATCGTCAACCCATGTTTTATGTACTTGTACTTCTGTTTTTTCATCTGGTACTACAAATGTGTTTATTACATTAAAGCCTGTGTTCATATCACCTGTTATTGATTTTGTATAAAATTTTAGATCATCTTGATTTATTTCTTTTTCTTCTAATGTGTAGTTTATTATATTATTATGTTTATCATATTTTGGTAAACTTTCAAATGTATATGACCAATCTTCATCTGATGTTGATGTTCCTGTTACAATTTGTTCATTTACAATATTTTCTCCGTTTTTTAGTACATATTTTATTGATGTTGGACGTTTAGAGTTTATATTATTACTATCTATCCATGTTTTGTTTACTTGGATATTTATTTTTTCTGTTGATTGTGTAAATGTGTTTTTTATTGTTTTTCCTACTATTGATTTTGTATAGAATTTCAAGTCATCTTTATTTACTTCTTGTTCATCAATTATATAGTTTATCTCATTTCCAGAATTATCATATTTTGGTAAATTATCAAATTCATGTTCCCATGTATTTCCTGTTCCTGTTAATGTAAATGTTTCTACATTTTTTCCTGCATTTTTTAACTCTATTGTTATACTATTTGGACGTTTCTTTTCTTTATTGTTATCATCATCCCATTGTTTTATTGCTTTTACGTTTACTTTTTCATCTGGTACATTAAATTTGTTTATTACATTTATTGATGTTTTATAATCTCCTGATATTGATTTTGTGTAGAATTTTAAATCATCTGGATTTATTTCTTGTTCTTCTAATGTATATCTATATTCATCTCCATTTTCATCATATTTTGGAATGTCTATAAATTTATATGACCAATTTTCATCTGTTGTTTGATTTCCTATTATCGTTTGTTCATATGATAAATTCTTTGCACTTAATTGATATTTAATTGATATTGGTCTCTTATGATTTTGATTATTATTATCATCCCATCTCTTATTTACCTGTACTTCAATTTTCTCTTTTGGTACCTCAAATTTATTTGTTATGTTATAACCTAATTTCATATTACCTGATGTTGTATTTTTGTAGAATTTTAAATCATCTTTATTTACTTCTTGTTCTTCAACTGTGTAATTAATCTCATTTCCTTCATCATTGTATTTTGGTAAATTTGCAAATGTGTATGACCAATTATCATTTGAATTTTTATTTCCAGTTATTGTTTGCTCTATAGGAGATCCTTCTCCTGTTAATACATATTTAATTGATTCTGGTCTTTTATTTGCTGCATTTGAATTGTCTTCCCATGTTTTATGTACTGTTACATTAACTTTTTCGTCTGGTACTTCAAATTTATTTATTACATTAAATCCTGATATCATATCTCCTGTAATATTTTGTTTATAAAATTTCAAGTCATCTGTGTTTGGTTCTTTTTCTTCTAATGTATATGTTATTAAATTGTTATGTGAGTCATATTTTGGAAGATTTACAAATGTATATTCCCAATTTTCATCTGTTATTTGATTTCCTGTAGCAGTATATTCACCTGCAATTGAATTTCCGTTTTTTAATACGTATTTAATTGATATTGGTCTTTTATGATTTTTATTGTTTTCATCTAACCATGTTTTATGTACTAATACATTTACCTTTTCTGTTGATTGTGTAAATGTGTTTGTTATTGTATTTCCTACAATTGATTTTGTATAGAATTTTAAATCTTCTGGATTTGTTTCTTTTTCATCAACTGTATAATTTACTTCATCTCCTGATTCATTATATTTTGCTAAATCAGTAAATTCATATTTCCATGTGTCTGTTACTCCAGTTAAAGTTATTGTTTTTAATATTATTTTTCCATTTTTCAATTCTAGTTTAATATTTGATGGACGTTTATTCTCTTTATTTGAATTATCATCCCATTGTTTTATTGCTTCTAATGTTATTTTTTCATCTGGGACTTCAAATTTATTTACAATATTAAATCCATTTTCTTTATTTCCTGTTAATGATTTTTTATAGAATTTTAAATCATTTTGATTTACTTCTTGTTCTTCTACTGTATAGTTTATTTCATTTCCTGAGGCATTGTATTTTGGTAAATCTGTAAATGTATAATTCCAATTATCATTTGTTGTTTTGTTTCCTGTTACAGTTTGTTCTTTTGTTGTTATTCCATCTGATAATATATATTTTATTGATGTTGGTCTTTTATGGTTTTGATTATTATTATCAATCCATGTTTTATTTACTTGTACATTGATTTTTTCATCTGGTACTGTAAAGTAATTTGTTATTGTATAACCTGTTTTTATATTGCCTAATATATTCTTCTGATAAAATTTTAAATCATTTTGATTTATCTCTTGTTCATCTACTGTATAATTAATTTCATTTCCTGATTCATTATATTTTGCTAAATTTTCAAATGTATAACTCCAATTTGCTAATGTTTGTTTATCACCTACTATAGTTTCTTCTTTAATTTTTGTTATTCCATTGCTTAAGATAAATTTAATTGATTCTGGTCTTTTATGATTTTTATTATTTTCATCTGCCCAAATTTTTTCTACATGTACACCAATTCTTTCATCTGGTACTTCAAATTTATTTGTTAAGATAATTCCATTTTTATAATCTCCTGTTTTAGTAGATTTATAGAATTTTAGATCCTTTGGATTTGTTTCTTTTTCATCAATTGTATAATTGATTTCATTTCCTGATTCATTATATTTTGCTAAATCAGTAAATTCATGTTCCCATGTATTTTCTGTTCCTGTTAATAATGTTGTATTTACTATTTCATTTCCGTTCTTTAATTCTATTGTGATATTTTGTGGACGTTTATAATTTGAATTATTATTATCATCCCAATTTTTTGTAACTTTTACATTAATTTTTTCATTTGGAACATTGAATTTATTTGTTATATTAAATCCTGTTTTATAGTTTCCTCCTATTGTTTTACTATAAAATTTTAAATCATCTTTATTTACTTCTTGTTCTTCTACTGTGTATATTATCTCATTATTGTGTGAATCATATTTTGGAAGATCTGTGAATGTATATGACCAATTATTATTTGTTATTTGATTTCCTGTAGCAGTATATTCTCCTGCAACTGAATTTCCATTTTTTAATACATATTTTATTGATGTTGGTCTCTTATGATTTGTATTTGAATTGTCTTCCCATTTTTTTGTTATTGATACATTTACTTTTTCTGTTGATTGTGTAAATGTATTTGTTATTGTATTTCCTACAATTGATTTTGTGTAGAATTTTAAATCTCCTGGATTTGTTTCTTTTTCATCAATTGTGTAATTTATCTCATCTCCTGATTCATTATATTTTGGTAGATTTGTAAATTCGTGTGTCCATATATTTCCTGTTCCTGTTAATGTTTCAGATTTTACTATATTTGATCCATTTTTTAATTCTAAAATAATATTTTGTGGACGCTTATTATCTATATTTGAATTATCTTCCCATTTTTTTGTTGCTATTATTGCGATTTTTTCATTTGGTACTGTAAATGTATTTACAATATTGAATCCTGATTTTGCATTTCCATCAATTGTTTTCTTATAGAATTTTAAATCGTTTTGATTTACTTCTTGTTCTTCTAATGTATAATTGATTTCATTTCCTGATTCATTATATTTTGCTAAATTTTCAAATGTATATGACCAATTATTATTTGTATTAATGTCTCCTTGTATTGTTTCTTCTTGTGTTGTTGTTCCATTTTTTAATACATATTTAATTAATGTTGGTCTTTTATGATTTGCATTTGAATTATCTTCCCATGTTTTATTTACTTGTACATTAATTTTTTCATCTGGTACTATAAATATATTTTTTATATTTATTGATGTTTTGTAATTTCCTGAAATTTCATTTTTATAAAATTTCAAGTCATTTGAACTTACTTCTTGTTCTTCTACTGTGTAATTAATTTCATTTCCTTCATCATTGTATTTTGGTAAATTTTCAAATGTGTATGACCAATTATCATTTGTTGTTTTGTTTCCTGTAATTATTTTTTCTTTTGTTGTTGTTCCATCTTTTAATATATATTTTATTGATGTTGGTCTTTTTTGATTTTTATTAAAATTATCTTCCCATGTTTTATTTACTTGTACATTGATTTTTTCATCTGGCACTGTAAATGTATTTGTAATATTAAATCCTGTTTTTATATTGCCTGATATTGCTTTTGTATACATTTTTAAATCATCTGAATTTATTTCTTGTTCCTCTATTGTATATGGTATTTCATCTCCTGATACATTATATTTTGGTAAATTTTCAAATGTATATGACCAATTATCATTTGTTGTTTGATTTCCTGTTACTTCTTGTTCTGATTTCTTTCCATCACCAGATAATATATATTTAATTGATGTTGGTCTCTTATGATTTGCATTTGAATTGTCTTCCCAAGCTTTATTTACTTGTACATTAATTTTTTCATCTGGTACTGTAAATGTATTTACAATATTGAATCCTGTTTGAATATTTCCTGTTATCGATTTTGTATACATTTTTAGATCATCTTTATTTACTTCTTGTTCTTCTACTGTGTATATTATCTCATTATTGTGTGAATCATATTTTGGAAGATCTGTGAATGTATATGACCAATTATTATTTGTTATTTGATTTCCTGTAGCAGTATATTCTCCTGCAACTGAATTTCCATTTTTTAATACATATTTTATTGAACTTGGACGTTTTTGGTTTTGATTATTATTATCATCCCAATGTTTATTTACTTTTACAGAAATTTTTTCTGTTGATTGTGTAAATGTGTTTGTAATTATTTTTCCTACAATTGATTTTGTATAGAATTTTAAATCATCTGGATTTATTTCTTGTTCATCTATTGTGTATTTTATTTCATCTCCTGAAGCATTATATTTTGCAAGATTTGTAAATTCATATTTCCATGTATTTCCTGTTCCTGTTAATTCTTCAGTTTGTAAAATCTCTTCTCCATTTTTTAATTGTATTTTAATTTTAGATGGACGTTTATTATCAATATTTGAATTGTCTTCCCAATTTTTTATTGCTTTTACATTTATTTTGTCAGTTGGTACTGTAAATGTATTTGTTATATTTATTGATGTTTTATAATCTCCTGATATTGATTTTGTATAGAATTTTAAATCTTCTGGATTTATTTCTTCTTCATCTACTGTATATTCTATTTCATTTCCATTTTCATTATATTTTGGTAAATTTGCAAATGTGTAATTCCATCCTTGATTATTATTTACATTTCCTTGTACAATTTGTTCTTTTGTTTTATTTCCATCTGATAATATATATTTTATTGATGTTGGTCTTTTATGGTTTTGATTATTATTATCATTCCATGTTTTATTTACTTGTACTTCTATTTTTTCATCTGGCACTGTAAAATTATTTGTTATTGTATATCCGTTTAATTTATCTCCTATAATTATATTTTTATAGAATTTTAAATCATCTTTATTTACTTCTTTCTCTTCTACTGTATATTGATATTGATTTCCGTGACCGTCATAGAATGGTAGATTTTCAAATATATAATTCCAATTATCGTCTGTTGTTTCGTCTCCTGTAATTGTTTGTTCGATCTCTTTTGGTCCACCTTTTAATACATATTTAATTGATGTTGGTCTCTTATGATTTTGATTATTATTATCATTCCAATGTTTATTTACTTTTACTTGAACTTTTTCATCTGGGACTTCAAATTTATTTACAATATTATATCCATTTATTGTTGATTTATAAAATTCAAAACTTCTTGGATTTACTTCTTCTTCTCCTATTGTATAATTAATAATATTACCTAATTCATCATATTTTGGAAGATTTATAAATGTATAATTCCAATTTTCATCTGTTGTTGCATTTCCTGTTACAATTTGTTCTATTGGAACTGTTCCACCGTTTAATATATATTTTATTGATGTTGGTCTTTTTTGATTTTGATTATTATTATCATCCCAATGTTTATTTACTGTTACCTGAACTTTTTCATCTGGGACTTCAAATGTATTTGTTACTTTAAATCCTGTTTTATAATCACCTTCTATTTTGTTTTTATAGAATATATTATTTTCTGAATTTATTTCTTCTGTAAGTTTATAATTAAGTTCTTCTCCTGTTACTATGTCGTATTTTCTTAATCCTGTGAATGTATAATTCCATTGATTTACTTCTTCTGCTCCTATTACTTTATCAATAGTTTGTGTACTTTGATTTATTTCATCAGCTTTTACATTTAATTCTATTGTTTCTGGTCTCTTATTGGCTATATTAAAATTATCGTCCCATATTTTTGTTACTTGAATATTTATTGTATCTTCTGGAACTTTAAAATTGTTTTTGATTATAATTTTATTTTTATAATTTCCAGTTATTTCTTTTTCATAGAATTTTAAATCGTTTTGATTTATTTCTTGCTCATCTACTGTATATTCAATTTCGTTACCATTATCATCATATTTTGGTAAATCTGTAAATGTATAATTCCAATTTTCATCTGTTGTTGCATTTCCTGTTACAATTTGTTC
>ERZ773197.1455-NODE-1455-length-16269-cov-68.867954_pt1 | contig 16269 bp, 9 predicted proteins | sample MGYA00580999_ERZ773197 | MGnify/ENA primary metagenome ERZ773197 (study PRJEB29015, sample SAMEA2738166) | human oral metagenome | biome: human oral; feature: human-associated habitat; material: saliva | place: China | collected 2185 ...
CCATGGACCCGCGCGCGAACATCGCGTGTGCGGCCCTGGCGCTCGCGGCCAACGTGGCGCTGTTCGCCTACTGGCTGTACAAGATCGTGGTGCACAAGAGGAACCCAATCACGGGAGTCCTGTACTGCGAACTGGCCGAGTTCCGCACCATCGTTCGCGAGCACTGTGATGACAAGGACAAGTACTTCCTTGTCGACCGCATCCCCGAGACGCCCGCCGAGCTCGGCTTCGAGCCCGACTCACCCACCCCGCCCGCTGACGGCTACCGCGCCTGGATGCCGTGGTGGAGGGGAGAGGACAGGCGGCACCCGTCGAAGAGGAGTGCTGGTTTGCGTTCGTAGGTGCTCTTCTACTCAGTCCAATATTGACGAGGCCTCCCCGGGCGTGTCGGGGAGGCCTCGTTGTGTGCGTGCTAGTTCCGAGCTGAGCTTTCCCGTCAAAAGCTCTCGGAACGCCGTGTCGTGATGCGCCATATGGCGCTTAGTGCTTTCTGACCGCACAAGACTCTCGCCTGTCATACATCACGACACAAAGTCTTAATGCACCTTATGGCGCTCGGTGCTTTCTAACATACAGCCAGATCGAGATGTTCGGCCTTGCTGACGAGGTCTTAATGCACCTTATGGCGCTCGGTGCTTTCTAACCCGTCCGCCTGGACGACGTGTTCACCACCTGCCGCGAGTCTTAATGCACCTTATGGCGCTCGGTGCTTTCTAACTTCTCGTAGGTTCGCCGCAACGATCTACAGCAGTGGTGCGTCTTAATACACCTTATGGCGCTCGGTGCTTTCTAACGGTAGACACTACTGCTGGCTCCTGGGGTACTGCTCAGCTGTCTTAATGCACCTTATGGCGCTCGGTGCTTTCTAACCCTCGACCGTCGTTCTCTTGAGCTGACTGACTTCCTCTAGTCTTAATGCACCTTATGGCGCTCGGTGCTTTCTAACGAGGTGGGCCGTCGAAGAGCCAGAGCGGCGCGTGCAGGACGTCTTAATGCACCTTATGGCGCTCGGTGCTTTCTAACCAGGGGACTCATTCCTGCTCTGTTCCGACGGTTTCTGGTCTTAATGCACCTTATGGCGCTCGGTGCTTTCTAACCCTACCTAAGAGCATCGTACCTTCTCCCAGCTACATCCCCGTCTTAATGCACCTTATGGCGCTCGGTGCTTTCTAACGATGCTCGGTGATGACTTCAACGGTGCGAACATGTCTGCGTCTTAATGCACCTTATGGCGCTCGGTGCTTTCTAACGAATGCAGTCATCAATACGATGTACAATCTTGCAAGTCTTAATGCACCTTATGGCGCTCGGTGCTTTCTAACTCGTATTTGCAGGTTTTCTTATCGGACTTTGCGTCGGTTCGTCTTAATGCACCTTATGGCGCTCGGTGCTTTCTAACGACAAGGGTTCCATTCTCCAGCGAATCGCTGATGACAAGTCTTAATGCACCTTATGGCGCTCGGTGCTTTCTAACCAGATGAGTCGGCCATCGGGGGCCTCGTCGATACGCCCGTCTTAATGCACCTTATGGCGCTCGGTGCTTTCTAACGACCTACACTGGCAACGCAACCCTCCTGTACGACATGTCTTAATGCACCTTATGGCGCTCGGTGCTTTCTAACGATGTAGACATTTGGGCATATGTACCGAACTTCCCCCGGTCTTAATGCACCTTATGGCGCTCGGTGCTTTCTAACACTCGTATCCCGCCCGTGGCCGGTGGATCGTGGAGACGTCTTAATGCACCTTATGGCGCTCGGTGCTTTCTAACCAGGGCTTCAAATCAGCATCTTCTCAGCGATTCAAGGTCTTAATGCACCTTATGGCGCTCGGTGCTTTCTAACATGAGACGGTGCGACAGATGCAGGCCGCCGAAATTATGTCTTAATGCACCTTATGGCGCTCGGTGCTTTCTAACTGCCCGGCGTGTCGCGCCCCCTGTGACCAGGGGGAACGCCATCTCGGATCGCCAGTGGTCGGAAAAGCACCCCTCCGACCGGCAAGCACAAGGCTAGGATATCAGACCTTTCGTTGCGCCTACATGCATCGCCGCGGACCGTCTGCGGGGTCGGTGATGCCCCGGAAATCGCCGCCGTCACCGGCGTGTCGTTCCACCACCACACTTCACACTTGTAGAGTAACTGCAAGGTTGCTGACTGGAAGGACAAACAATGACTACACTTGCCACAACCTCCTCCCTGAGAGAAGCAATCACCCCCGAGGCCTTCACTCGCGCCAGACGCCGACTCCTCACAGCAGAGCCCACCCCCACGTCGGGAAGCCTCACCGATGACCAGCTCCGAAACCTCGCCGCCAGTGACTGGGCCCCGCCACGCATCCACGCGCTCGACGCGAGCACCATCGCGACGGCGGACCCCATCACCCGGGCGCTCCTGGCTGAATCGGTGCGTGAAACCCTCGAACGGCGGCTTGCCGCAGAACGCCCCCACGGCACCTCCGACGATACGCGTGCAGGACACGACGCTTTCAGTCGGACAGTCACAGACGACTATGACCACGGCAACCACCACCTGGCGCGAGCCACTATCCGCCCGGCCGCCCCAGGCCTCGTGACCCGCGCGGCACTCTCGGCACTAGGCCTGCCCGACACCGACGCCACCATTATCGACGAACTCGCCCAGGCCTCGGACCCCAACCCGCTCACGTGTGTCCTCGCCGACGCAGCCCTGCTCGACCTTGACAGGTACGCCACCGGGGCAGGCCTGCTTTACTCGCGCGTCGGAACCACCCTCATGCTCGCGGCACCGAGCGACCAGCGCTTGGCCGAGGCCATCGATGCCGTCGCGGCCGCGGCCATCAATGCGGGCGCGCGCATCACCGACCTGACGACCCAGCACATCGATAAGGAGAAAGCCCTCGCGAGCGTCGGCATCGCCCCGTGGATCACCCGGCCCAGCGACGGACCCACGGGCCAAGCCGACCGCATCCTCTACGTCGGTCGCGACGGCGCACGCATCCACGTCAAAGCGGGACGCGTGATCGTCGACGCGCCGGGCTCGCTGCCCTCCACCTCCGTGCCGAAAAACAGCGTCACGCGCGTCGTCCTATCCGGAAACGTCGGACTGTCCGCCGGCGCTCGTTCGTGGGCGATGCGCAGCGGCGTCGATGTCGTGTGCCTGTCGCGGCGAGGCTCCTACCAAGGCACCCTCATCGGCTCGAACAGGGGAACGCACGCCAGTCGGCTCCTCGCGCAAGTTGCCCTCACCGGCGATCATGAGCGGCGCGTCCGCCTAGCCGCCAGCCTCATCGGCGCGAAAATCCGCGGCCAAATCCATGTCCTCACCCGCATCGCCCGACGCGACGAAGCCGTGCACGTCGCCGACACGACGGCGCACATGCACGCCTGGCGGTGCTCCCTCGCAGGGGTGCGCACACTCGACGAAGTCATGGGCATCGAAGGCGCGTGTTCCAACGCCTACTTTGACGCGCTCGCCGGGTGTGTACCCGCCGACGTCACCTTCGACGGGCGCAGCCGACGCCCACCCCGCGACCTGCCCAACGCCGCCCTATCCTACGGGTACGCCATCCTCCTGTCCGAATGCGTCGGCGCGCTGCACGCCGCTGGGCTCGAACCATCCCTTGGCATCGCGCACGCGCCCACCGACAAGCGGCCCAGCCTGGCGCTGGACCTCATGGAACAGTTCCGCCCACTCCTGGTCGACCAGACCGTCATGGCGCTCCTGCGCACACGCAAACTCCGGCCCGAACACGGCGTCGTCGAGGCCGAGGCCGGGGGAGTCTGGCTAGGCACCGACGGCAAGAAGATCCTCGTCGATGCGTACGAGGCCGCCTCGCAGCGGTCCGTCACCGGCGCCCTCCCCGGATACTCGGGGTCGTGGCGCAGACACATCGCCCACTCCGCGCAGATGCTGGCGCGCGCCATCGCCGAACCCGACTACCAGTGGAGCGGGGTCGCCTGGCGATGATCTACATCATCGCCTACGACATCGCCGACAACAAACGGCGGCTGCGCGTCGCCAAAACACTGGAATCCTGGGGCTACCGCATCCAAGAATCCGTGTTCCAGCTCCGCCTTGATAGCGCCACGCTGGCGCGCGTCCGCTCGTCTCTAGCCGTCCTCATTTCGGAGACCGACGACGTCATCCACATCTACCCCATCTGCTCATCCTGCGCCGACCACGCCGACATACTCGGCGCGGCCATAGCGCTGGACGATGTGGGGCTGTGCCGGGGAGTGTGGTGAAGGGTTAGCATTTGCGATGCTTACAATTAGGATTGTCTAGGATGCGCTGAGCTGTTTAGGATTGAATGTGCGGCTGATTCCTTGAAGGTAATTTGTTCTGCTGAGCAGGTGTACTCGCAGCCTCCCCCCTTCGCTGTCTTCGTTCTAAATTTCTTTTGGGAATGACCGTTTTGTGGTTCGCTCCTAGGAATTATCGTTGGCGTTCTCGGTCTTCACTTCAGTCAAAAAGACATCTGTTGCTGTAGACGCATCTTCAAGCCAAAGAGGTCGAGGCGCTCGACCGGCACACCATTCAAAGTCTGCGAAATATTTGGGACTTCCGTCATCTGTTGTTTCGTTATTCACCTTGTTCTCTTCAAGATTGATATACCTGACTGGCGTGTCCGCGGTATCATCAAATCCGTAAGCTATCCGTTGGAATGCTCGAATCCAAGGAAGTGTGGACAAGTCTCCAATGTTAGCTTCGCAGATCAGTTGTGAAACACTCTTTTCTTCATATTCGATACCGAGCACACAAGAAAGATTCTTGTATCCAGATGTGAGCTCATCGGTCGTTTGGACATACACGAAATTATTGATGATACGTGCTGTAACAAGTCCAAGGCCCAGTGGTTTTCCGATGCCGATTTTGTGGAATCCGAAGTCTCCTTTGTTGCTAGGTGAGAGATTCTCGGGGACTAGGGGCCATAGCAGGAAAGCAAGTTCCTTGGGGTAAAGGTCTTCGAAATAGACCCTGCATGTGAGGCTGCTGTTTTCTTTAATCCATGAGTTCACGTGTAGTTCAATAGAGTCGTTAGTAGTTAGATCGCCCCCGCTATTACAATGCTGCTCGATAATTGCTTCAAGTGATTGGTCAATGCAGGATCGGTGCGTTGGGTATGCGGCTTCACCGAGAAGAAATAACGATGGATCGAACAGCAATGCGCGTTTCTGGTGTGAGTCTACAGTGTTGGGAAATTTTTTCCATTCAAACAAGAATCGGCGCCCTGAACTAGGTTTTGGGCTAAGTAGAGGCGGCAGTGGAAGGGGCGATTTGCCTTCGCCAGGTTTTGCGATTGCGTCTGTTGAAATGCTGATCGGTCCTATCTTTAAACGTCCGCGTAGTGCGGCTCCGGTGTCTTCCTCTTTACCAACAAAGCCGAAGAGCCTTTCAGCTGCGGAGGCCTCGTTGTGGCTCTGAGCTGGTTGAACTTGAGCGGACTTGGCGACTTCGTATGGTGTATGTGTGTATGTCTTGCGGCGCTTTCCTGCGCGATACTCAAGTGGTGTGCTGTGGGTAGGCGTGTCGAAGATGCGAAAGCGTGATGATGTGACACGCTCGTACGTGCTGCTAAGTAGACCTTTGATGATGCTAGGAGAGATGAACGGTTTACCTTCTATCTTCTGGACCTCAATGGAGCGTTTCTTTCCTTCCTCTGTCTGTTTTCCGATTATCAAGGGAGTGTGAGCTTGTAACTCGAGATCGAAATAGCCAGACATTCGACCGACATGCAGGTGGTCGAGGTGTGGGGTGCTTCCAGAGGTGTATATTTCAGCGTTGTGATCCTTGTCCTTATCACTTGCGTGTTCAGGATATCGCGGAATCCTGTTTACTGCGGAGAAGAATGTGTTCCTTCGATATTGTTTCATTTGTTCATCCAAAGGTTCGAAATTATTCGTTGATAAGATGGTTGGTGAATCTATTGTCACGTGAGAATGTGTATATCGTGCCTACGTGAGTTGTGAATGCCAATTTCCTGTGAAAAGTTGGTCGACGACAGCCATGTTCCCTGTATCTGCATCTATTTTTATGTATTCGAATGAAGAGATTTGTTTCGGCCTGCCAGGTTCTGTCGCTTTTGGTTGATCAGTATGCTGGATGTAGGAGATGTAGTGCGCCAATTCGCCAGGAGTTAGATTGTCTCCTTCGGATGCTTGAAAGAGTCTAAGTTCGCAAGATGGCAGGCCGTAGGCCCATCGAAATTCGTGAGCGAGTATGATGTCTGTGGTGATGCTGTCGATAACCTGCCATGCGCGAATTTCGTAGACGCGTGAGAGGTCGAAGCTGGTGCACTCTACATCAAGCGATGGGGGCTGATCGCCAGCAGTTTGCTTGATGCCTCGAAGCCGACATGTGCCGTTAGTAGCCCACACGATTCCGGTGATCTCGTGACTATCAAAGACCTCGGCAAGGCATGAAGCCAGTTCAGCGACGTTGTATACCGTATGATGGTTGATCTTCAGGTGGCATGGAATTAGGGTTGTTGCCTCGGTACAACTATTGATGTTTCTCGCGCTCATTCGTCTTCACCCTCGTTAGACTTTGGGACTTCATCATTTCGTTCGTTGGGTGTTCGGAGCCAGTGGGCCCAATCTGTGTATTTGTTGTCCTCCCCCGGCTCTTTTCGTAAATACTCCAGTAGTGCCCGTGCGGCTCCCCACTCATTGCCTCCGTGACTTTTGCCGCGCTTCCATAAATGAGCATCTCTGGGTTTGTTAATTATTCTTCTATCTGTGTAAGAGAAGTTGATGCTGTGCACTTCAACTTGGCCCAGGCCTCGGGTCGTCTTCCCTCCGAGAGGAAGCGTTCCGGCACTGAGTTCTGAAAGCGCAAGGCACAGCAAACACCATGAAGCGCGAGCGTATGCTCGAACTTCGTTTTCTGTGAGAACAGTGTTACTAGCGTCGTCTCGTACGTTGCGCTGTAGTTGTTGTGTATCAATCTCAATAATGATGTCATTCCAAGTGGCGCGAGGGTAGATGATTTCGGAGAAGAGGGCTCCTTTAACTACTCCGCCTGTCCATCGATCGATTGCGTTATGCTGGATTTCCGTTTCTTTGCCAAGTGCCTTCGTCGTACAGTCTCGTACCGTGATTGCCCCGCGATAGTCGGTTGTGCCGAACATATATCGCACCAGATTAGGCTCGCGAGCAAGCTGCTCGTGGATGTCGATGGGAAGCGGATCTCCTTTTTCATTGGTTGCAACGAAAGAGTTCTCCTCAGGCGGGGTGCTCTCGGCATACAGTACGGTCCGGGCAATCCGCGAACACCTGGACCTCAGCGCACCACGGATGGAGGTGCCGGGTAGTAACAGCGGATCTGTGTTGTCCTTCCCGTTTCTGCTAGTAGTCTTAGCCCGCGGAGGATGTTGGATATTTCCATCATCTGCCTGAGGATCGTGCACGAACACGCCAGTCGGAGAGCCCCATCCGATTGCGACTTGTGTTGGGCGGATCCTGTCTTGACCGTGGAAAGATTGTGTGCGGCCAAGCTGCTGGGGTGGGTAGCTTGCATCGCGGATGACGCAGAGCGCTTGCTGCTCAACATTTAATCTGTTGGCTTGTGTGGCAACACTGATTCCTAAAGCTGAGACGACGTGCCCCAGGATAGCTTCGGCATACCTTGCTCGGGCCTTTCGAACGGCGTTTGTGTCACTGGAGGCGCGTGGAACGACGTAAGGCTCCGTAAATCCTTTCGTTCCGCCTGGAAGTCCGCTGAAAGAGACCTTCGAAACCTCGATAGTGCCAAGTCCTCCTCCCGATCCACCTCCAAGCGGAAGGATTCCCTCGCACAGGTCAGCTACGGTCAGAGTCAGGAGAAGGATAGCTGCTCGCAGGCGGTTTTTGATTGCCGGATGCTCGCATTCCTGGTCTGACGAGGACGCCGTTGAAAGCGCGCAATCGCCGGGGTCCTGACAGATATTCCGACACAGCTGCGAGTGGTCGATCTCGATCATGATTGGATCCCATGCAGCATGCGGATACAGCAGCTCCGAATACAACGCTCCGTGGGCAGCGCTTCCCGTAACTCTGTCGATCGCGTTGCGCGTGAGTTTAAGAGGCTTGTCCTTTCCCGTGTCTTCTGGTATCTGCCCCTCGCAGTCGTGAACGCGGACTGCTCCCCGGTACTCAGTTGTCCCGAACAAGTAGCGCACGAGGAGCGGATCGGCAGCGAGCTGCTTGTGCACATCCTCTGTCATCGTGAGTTCGTCAGAACCCTCGCTGTCACTGACGATGCTCCGAGCAATACGAGAACAGTGGGACCGCAACGCCCCGCGGATCGACGTGCCCGGAAGCAGCAGCGAGGCTTTGTCCTCATGTGCGACTTTCGGATAAGTTGCATCCCCGTGATCGGCGCGATGCGTGTCATTGAGGTGCCAGTTGCGCAGTGGCGCTGCGGGTACCGTGTCCTCCTTCGAGGATTTGATGCCGTCGGGTTTGTTCATCCCGACGAACAACCCCGACGGAGCCTGCCACTCGATTTTGATGGACGTTGATGGGCGATTCCCGGTGAGCTTACTGTCTGATTTAAATTTGAGCGGCTCGGACTGGCTAAAGACTACAGAAAGAAAATCGGTAGATTCGTTGTTCCCTGCTTGTTCGCTGAGAATAGCAACCTTCTTACACGACACCTTCTTCCAACGGAGATCAATTGCGCCCCATCCCGATCCTGTCCTTCCTCCGAGGCTGATGAACTCGCCGCCGAGGAGTGTCACGATCGCTTGCAGGGCTTTCTCAACGAGAGCAGGGGGCGCAGGCGGTGTCCCCTTTGTTTCCTTGCTCGGTGTTGTGGACTGTGCATCCTTGTCTTCTGGGGGTTCTCGGGTCGGGTCCTGGGCTTCGGCACTGACCCGGATATCGAAAGTCGTGTCCACGGGCAGGTACTCGTACGCGAAAAGTGCGCCGTCTGCGGCCCCGCCGGTGGCGCGGTCAATGGCCGTGCTCATGCGGTGGGGGAGATCGCCTCTAGTGCGGTCCCACACCACGGCGTGGTGGAAGGTGAGGGCGCTTGCTCGCAGTGGGAGAGATTCGTCGGTTCCATCCCCACGTTGCTTTTTGCGAGTACCGACCTCCCGACGCATCTCACCGCCCCACAGGCTCTTGAGTTCTTCCTCGCTGAAGCCAAGCTCATTCATGTGTTCTTCGAACGCGGCACGAATGGCTCCCTTGATGGAGCGACCCGGCAGGATTGCCTCGCCCAGCCCATTGCGCACGAAAGCGTTCGGCTGCACAGTTCGGCCGTCCTCGTCGGTTATGGGGCGCTCAGGTGCTTCATCGACGCCGCCGGAGTGCAGTGCGGAGACGACGCGCACGGGGATCGTCATGTCGTAGCGGTAGATGGTCATGAGACAGCCTCCGTTGGTGCTGTAAAGCTCTTACTGTCGGTCTTGAATAAGGGCAGCGTCGCTTCCGCCAGCGTGGGGGAGTCCACGAGGAAGCGCCCGTATCCCTGAGGCGTGAGCTCACCGACGCCGATATGCCCGAGTGTCTCGAGTGCCCCCAGATCCTGCGGGGAGACAAGTACTTGGACTACTGAACCCGCTTGGATCGCCAGCCGCGTGGCGCGAGGCGCGTTATCTCGCGGCGACCACGAGTCCACACGCCGGTGTCGGATCGCAGTCAGAATCTGTTTACGATTCTTGTCGTCCGAGTCCTGATCGGGGCTCTCCTGAACGACCGTGACCGGAACGTTGGCTCGCCTGAAAGCGAGCTCCAGATCCTCAACGCTCCCGCCTGGTCCCAGAGCGCTCGACCGTGCGAGCACGTCGGATGTGAACCACAGAGACACAACCTCGGTGTGTTCGCAGGACGAGGCCTGGGTTCCCTCATCGGTGACAGGACCTTCTACCGGTGGCGGGGTGCTTCCCACGCGGGTGAAGGTAGTGCCAACGGTGCAGCGGGCGCGACCGAAGGTCCCCGTGAGCTTGCGAGATCCGAGGAAGGCTGGTTGCTCAGCAATACCGAGGTCGAGCGTAAGAGGTGAAGTTTCGGATGTGGCATCGGTGCCGCGAAGCTCGCTCAGTAGCTGTTTCGACACGACAATCGAGGCGCGCAGCCTCAACCCGGCGGGCAGAGCGCGCACCAGGAACAGCTGTCCATCTTTCGCTGCGCCCGTCTCCGAATTGATCGCTGTCGACTGTCGACCAATAAGCGAGGGCTTCCCGATCCAACCCGCGACGGGAGCGCCGCTCGACTTAACGAAAATATAGCGGCCACGTGTGGGAATCGTGTTTTCACCGCACTCCTGATCGTTGATTGGGATATGCCTGTTGAAGAGCGTGCAGGGTTGTTTATCGTCTTGTTTGTCCTCGGGAACCTTCTCATTCTCCAAAACGAAAGGAAAGGGCAACCCGGCTAACGCCTTGTAAACCGGTAGCGCATCGCTGATGCGCAGGTCGCCGCTGACGATAGCGGAATTCACGAGGGCATTGCCCGGGTAGTTCTTGCGCAGCAGCCCGTGCAGCCATGGGACCAACACCGTTCCGCGCAGGAAGTCCAACGAACGGACCTCGTTCGAGAAAGGGACCTCGTAGGAAACAACCGGAGAGTCAAGAACGATGTCGAGGGACGTTTCGTACCAGGTCGTGTGCTCGGATTCTGATTGCTGAGAATTGCGAATCTTGATGTCTTGTGGGCTGTCTTTCGGAGGAACCTTTGGCAGGGCTCGGACCTTCTGCAAGCTCTCCTGAACGCGCCCCCGCAGGTGATCTGCGACGGTCTTCACGTCTGCCGACGAATATGTGGGGCTGTCGTCGTTATCTTGGTTCGCCAGGATCCGTGACAGCTCGTCGGCGGCTTTCTCATCCTGCAGGTCAGTCTTCGTGTAGTCCTTGTCGCTGACCGCCACCGTGCACTCTCCGTCACCTCCGCTGCGGCCCGAGCCGATGCCTCGGACCACGAGGCCCGCGACCCCCAGGAGGAAGTGCGCGGCCTTGATCGTCTCCTGGTCGGAGAGCTCAGCCCCGGCATCGTCGATGAGCGTGAACGTGCCCGTGAGGATGCCGGCCGCCGCGCGCTCCGTGAAGCGCAGGAACTGGTCGCGCGCCGTCCCCGTCTGTGGGTCGATGGACAGGGACACCGTGTCGTGGACCGGGATCCGCGAGGCCGGGGTCGTGTCCGAGAAGAGAACGTGACGCGGGTGGGGAGTTGAGCCTTGCTTGCTGTCGGGGTCCTGGCCGAAGAGCCACAGGGCAAAGCTGGTCCACTTCCCGTCCTTTTGCCCGTCGAGGGCCTTCGCCGCTAGCATCGCCTGCTCGCGCAGAACACCCGTGATGACGGTGCCGCGCACGACCGGCCGCCCGTCGCTGCCGCGCTCAATCGTGGAGTGCGTGCGGCCCGCCTGGCCTACCCCCGTGGACACGCCCCAGTCGGACGTGAACACGATGGTCACGTGGCCGCTTGCGGGGGTGATGCTACTCGTCGTGGTATGAGCGCTCACTTGGTACCTCCTGCGGTGTTCGCGCCTGACGCTTCATCGCAAGCTATCTGGCCGCTGGCGTCTCGGGCTATCCGGCAAGCGATATACCCGTCAGGCAAGTTCTCGGACAGGTCTATCAGGTCCAGGAGCCACCGCGAATGCGCGACGCAGTCCTCGATCGTTTTCTGACGCTCTGATGACTCTTCATCCGCCTGGCCCTGAGCTGAAGCGGCGGTGCCGCTAGTGGTGCCGGCTATCTCAGCCTTGGCGAGGCACGCCTGGGAGGGCAGCGCCGTCAAGCGCTTGACGAGGCCTTTAGCGCCCGACGCGTTCTCCTGGGCGTCCGACCACTCTGCGAGGATCGCGCAGATCGAATGCTTGCAGCGCTTGGTCTTCCTATCCTTGTCCTCCCGGGACTCATCCACTTTAATCTCTTCGCGCGGCGCGAGCACCTTCTCATCGGCTTTGAGGACATACCCCAGGCATGCGCGCGGCGTCTTATCCGCATCGTCCGCTCCGGCTTCTTGCGCGAGGAGCTTGACGATGCGGTTGGCGCGGGCGCGTGGGAAGGGATCGCCGAGCGCCTTGTCAGGGGAATCCGGGTCCTTACCATCGAAGACGGCGACCGCTTGGAGGACTCTCTTCCACTGGTCCTGTGATTGTGGCGCTCCTTCGGAAGCCGAGGCCGTGGCTGCTTCCCCGATCCGATCGGACGCGTAGCCGCCAACGAGGAAGGGACGTTGGACGCGGCCCTTGTACTCGTCCAGCGTGTCCTCCGGGTCGAGGACCGTCGCGTCGCGCAGGACGTGGAAGTCGATCGTCGAACAGGGAACTTCCCCCTTCTTCTTGCCGAGCTTCTTCCCGCGTGACACCAGGCCCTCCGCCAGGTCGTAGGCGATGTGGAACGGGAAGTTACGGCCCACGATGGCCGCCCCCGCCGAGGCCGTAAGCGGACCCCGTTCTGGCGCACCTGCGATGACGGCGAGTTCCTTAAGAAGGTCGTCCTCGCCGGTGAGGCGCTCGTAGTGGCGGATGTAAGCCTCAGCGAAGGGAATCGCGTATCGCCCGTCCGTGTAGACCGTGACGTCGTCGCCGCCGACAAGGACGGGAACCACGGGAAGGGTCTTAAGGCGATTGACGCCAGCGATATTGTCGACGGTTTGCCATGCCTCAGCCACCGCTTGATTGACGACTCCGTCGAGACGGTAGTTGACCTCCATGACGAACCACTGGAAACGATCGTCTTTAATCGAGCACGGGTTGTCTCTGCGTTCATACGCCGGGTCTTTGAGCGAATCAAGGCGCGCGTCGACTGTGTCGAAGGCTCTGCCGAGGTCACGCATGATGGCACCCACGCCGTTGCCGTCGATGTGGATGACGCCGATGGAGGACAGCTCCGGGAGAGGATTCGTGGCGCCGACCTCGTCGGACACATCCTGAAACGCCCTCTCCAGCTGAAATGGGTCCTCGTTCAGTTTCGCGATTCGATTTCTGACTTCCTCGTCGCTCAGAGTCGAATCCTGGCGCGCGAGGACTTCCCTGAGCTGCAGTCGGCGTGCCGAACGTGACCACGCGCGCTTGACTCGCGCCGGAAGAGACAGGGACCGATCCTTGTCCTTTGCCGTCTGCGTTGGGACCTGACCCTCGTCGTCCGAGAGAATCGGAACCTTGAGTGAGCGACTCGCGTACTCGCGGATCCTGTCGAGTGCCTCATCCGAGAGTGCTGCTGAGGCGGGGAGCGCCGACTCGTCCGCCCTTTCCAGGAACGGGAACTGTGGGAAGCGTGCTAGCGCCGGGCGGCGGTTCAGCGAGTACTCCAGGAACACGCTATCGAGCGCGTTCAGGTTACCCGCATCAACCGTGTTGGATGACGCCTCGATGAAGACTCCCGTGACGTCGAGGCCTGGGGCGTCGGTCAGCGCTCGGAGGGTGACCTCTCGGATCAGTTGTCTGGCTAGTTTCTCCGGATCGCCGTCAGATTCAGTGAATCGGACGATCACCTTGCCCGAGGAATCTGACACCCAGAAGGAGGCCGGTAGGGCTTTCTTTCCTTCCTCACTTGTAGACATGGAAGGAAGCTTCATATCAAACGCGGCTTCCTTCACCCATCGGGACAGGAGCGTGATCTCGAAGGAGGCCCCGATCTGCTCGCGCAGGCGAGGAGACGAAAAGATGAAGGGCTGATTGCTGTTCGTCTGCAGCATGACGAGGGTGTGCTTCATTGCTTATGCATTCTTCATAGATGAAGGGGCGTCAGAGGGAATAGTTTGAAGGAGTGCGTAAACGTCGGACTGTAGTCTTCCCTGCGCGTTATTCATTGTTGCATTCATAGTTCCGTTAATTGTTGCGATCTCATCGCCCTCAAATCCTCTCTCGTGTGTTCTTGAATTATAGTCAGGTGCGTATGCGATTAATGCCTGCGTGTCAATCTTTCTGTCAGTGATCCTCGTGAGGATTTCTGCTCGGTCTTCTTTGTCTCTCAGGAAAGATTCAGTCACAATAATAAGGTTGTATTTGTGAAGCTTTTCAAGTTCGCTTATGTCAACCATTATGTCGATGGTGGGGTTATTAAGGTGGGGCATGCTCTTAATGATATTCCTTGCCGTTCTTCCTTGTTGATTATCTCCGATGATAAATATCTTTCGGTCGGCGAAGGATCGTGTCATCTTGATGATCTGATCCCTAACTGCCTTGTCTTCTGTGATGGCCCGAAGTGTATTCTTCTTCGTCCAGTGTTTGTTTTTATAATAGGTAATTATGAAGCCTATGAAAGAAAGTGTGGAGCCGGAAATAATTCCGCCGAGTGCGTTTGTGAGGATGTCGTTCATAGTTGTGGTCCTATTTGTGTGACGTGTTGATTATGCGGCCACGGCGTCTATGACGCCCATGCCGTAGCTGGTGTGTGAGCCGACGTTCGTGTATGCGGATAGCGCCATGAGGCGCGAGAAGACGCGGGTGGCCTCGGCCCCCTCGACGCCGCTGATGCGAAGGTGGCCCTCGTGGGCCGGAATCCTGCGGGAGGACAAACGCCCCTGGCCTGCGTCGCGAGGCATCCCCAGGGCGACCATCGAGCTGCGCGTAAAATCCTGCGTCGCTAACACGCTCGCCATCTCATGCCGATCGATCCGTGGGGGAGCGAGCCTCCTGTTCCATGCCCACCACCTCTGCTGCAAGCTCGTCGCAATCGTCGCGGGATTCAGCCCCGGGACGTGCTGCCCCTTGCTTGAAAAAGTCGTCGGAGTCACCAGACGTACCTCCCACGCCGTGTCCCCGTCTCGTACGGCGAGCTCCTCCCAGGACTCCTGGGCGATCACCTGCCCCTCGACCGCAACCAGCACCGCGTCATCGTCGGTGCCTGCGCCAAGGCGCATCACTCCACCCCATGACAGCCAAGCATCCAGTGTGTCAACCAGGCGATCATCCAGGAAGCGTACCTCGACGCCGAACGTCGACTCCGAATGGCTCATCTCGCCGAGCGAATAGGGTTTCACTCCACCAGAACCATGAACGGGGCGGTGAGCCAGCGTTGGAAATTGCGACGCCCGCTCGGGGTTCACCCCCGGTGGCAAGTCCAGAACCGCGGACAGGGCGGCGTGTAGCCTTCGTGGTGTCGCTGGCACCTGCCCTGGCGCGTCAAAGCTGATGTAGACGGACGCTGGCATCGTTGCCTCCCATCGCTGGCGTGTGACTGACGCTACTGACCGTAGCACACGTGATTCGGTGTTTCCTGTGCAAATGTCAAGCTATCTGCGAGCTCTGTCAGGTCGGTCAAAGTTTGCCATTGCAAGGTTTAGTGACTGGAGCGACTTTGGTTACTTTTCGATTTTGAAGCAGTGTCTAATGGTCTGGTCGGTAGATTCTGCCCCTCGACCTCGCTGCTCGCGAAGCCTTGTTGCTGCAGGGTTTCGACCGGCGTTGTCGACGCGTCTCGCGATGTCGCGCCGCCGTAGGGCTTCTCGGCCGCTACCGCTGGTCAAGCATTTCCGACCCGAGGGTCAAGCTTTCTTAAAATGTGAAACCCTCTAGGAGGTTAGTGACAATCCTTGGGACGATGGAGCAACGGCGTGCCGTTCGGAAAGCCCCGGAGACGCGTCCCCATCTGTACAGAAACGAGGAACAATGATGCATCAACGTCATGGAGGACCCTCATCGCGGGTGGAGCGGCGCACGCTGTCGGCGTCACGCTCACCGCGTTCGGCGCCCCGCCCACGCGGCCGGCGTCCCGGGAATCACCTCCGAGGCTCGCGCCCAGGACGAGGTCATGAACTACGCGGTCAACCTGGCCGCCGACGCCTCCCGCTACGACTTCAACGCGGCCGTCTCCAAGGCCTCGGAAAACGGCGTGGTGCTGGCCCAGTACCCCGAATTCAACACCTTCTTCGTCCAGTCGGTGGAGGCCGCCTTCGCGCCCACCCTCGGCAAGAACCTCGTCGACGCCGGCATCTCCTACCAGTCGATCGGCCCCACCCGCTACAAGACGGTCACCGGCGACGAGGTGCGCACCGAGCAGCCGCAGACCACCGCGTCCGAGGCCAACGCCGTCGCTGACGCCGCGGGCACCCGCTCGACCGGCCTGTCTGCCGACTCTCAGCTCAACGACTTCACCCCCGACGAGGGCGACGCCAACGCCTGGGGCTTGGCCGCCGTCGGCGCGCTCGACGCCCAGCAGGTCGACGTCCCCCTCGAGAAGGTCACCGTCGGCGTCATGGACACCGGCATCGATCCCGACCACAAGGACCTCAAGGAACACCTCGACGCCTCGCGTTCCGTGGGCTGCCAGATCAACGGCATTCCCAGCCAGAACCCCGCGGACTGGAAGGATGACCACTACCACGGCACGCACGTCGCCGGCACCATCGCCGCCGCG
>ERZ773197.1456-NODE-1456-length-16269-cov-34.753176_pt1 | contig 16269 bp, 30 predicted proteins | sample MGYA00580999_ERZ773197 | MGnify/ENA primary metagenome ERZ773197 (study PRJEB29015, sample SAMEA2738166) | human oral metagenome | biome: human oral; feature: human-associated habitat; material: saliva | place: China | collected 2185 ...
GAACTACTTCTGGCATGGTAATATTAAAAGTTGGATAACGCAAGAAATACTTATCCCCATCTTGACAAATTTCTAACATATCTTTTTGACTTACATAAATTGATTCCATTTTTATCTCCTTTGTCATTTACCAAATATCTATTGATTTATTATTCCTTAATGCAAATGAACTATCTTTTGAGACTTCATCTGAATTCTATTGGCTGTTCTTATGATGTCATCCTCTTTACTATAAAGGCCAGTTTCCTGTTTCGGCATAAATCATAACCTCATATGCTCCCCTAGAAGATTCAAATGCTTTATCCATCAGTTCTTTAGTTATGGGATAGCGAACTTCTGGACCCATGGCTCCGCCAATTTCTTTAAAGAAACTAATTTCGTAATAACCATCAGTTTCATATATAATAAATCCATTACCTCTATGTACAATCGTATCCAATTGATTATAATCTTCTAACTCATCTTTCTCTGGCCAACGATGATGTTCACAATAAAACATTACTTCTAAAGAATCTTTTTCTGATTTTGAAACACGTTCTGCTAATGCTTGGCTAATGGGAAAATTAAGCACTTCTTTCCCTCTACTCCACATAATCTCATAGTCATTATTGTTTTTTAATACCGTACAATTTTTGTATTGCTGAATTTCTGTTGTCATATAAATTTGCTTCCTTTATTCAATATTGCAGAATTATCATAGAAAATAAGATTTAGTTTGTGCGCGCAATCCTTATCAAGTTCTTCATTATCTTCTTTCGCCAGTGAAAATTATTTGCTATACACAAATAGAGAATAAACAAAAGCATGGAGTGGAAAAACAATGGCAAAAAACCAGGATATATTAGGTAGATGGTCAAGGATACTAACAAACTAATAAAGCTACCACGAAGTACAGAAGAAACAACAGCTCCACTTTTCTTTACTACTTCTAGGAATTCTAAGTACTCCAAATCTGTAAATAGAGCAGGATACAAATCCAAGTCTTTTTTAAAATAGACATCCAGCAATTTCCCGATAAGTAAGGAAATACAAGAGAATAGAATCAAATAAAGATACTTGTGCTCAGGTATACTAAAGATTGTCAGACTATTCAGGAATCTAATAAATGGAAGAACTAGTAATATCAGGGAAAGAATAAAGAACTGTTGACTTTTAGAAGCTCTTTCTGGAATCGAAAAATACAGTTTCCTTCCTTTTAGGTCATAGTAAACCAATTTGTTTTTAAACTCTCCTAGATGAACTGGTCCTTTATAATGTTTATTCTTTTCTTTCATTTCCTTCTTTCAGTTTTTTCTCCAATTGTTTTAAGACAACTAAAATATCGCTTTGATAATCCATGGTCTTATCTACAAATCTTCTCGCTAAACTAAAAAAACTAATGTTATTGATATTTTCCCCTCGTTCTATACGCTTAGTTAGCTTATATATATCCTGTATAATTCCCGGGTATAACTTCTGGCTTGGATATTCTAAGTCAATTAAATCTTGTAATCGTCCTATATATTGGGTGTATTTGTTCTTCATAATTGAATACCTTATTAACTTTAATCACTTCGTTTAATTTTCACTTTGATATGATATAACACCAACTATCTCATATTCCCGCTCTTCTCCAGGTACAAATGCAATGTTGACAGTCCATAGAAATATGAACATTGTTAAAAACATTAAACAAAGCATGGCAATATTCTTCAAATACATGAATGCCAGAGCAAATATAAGAGCTAAAGCAAAAACACATAGTCGCAATAGAAGAATTTTTATGTAAAAACCCAATGAATTTACTGGTTTTATCTTAAAATAAATAGATTGTTCCAATGATCTATTGAGTAATTTTTCCAAACTGTTTTTCTTTTTAGAATATAAAATCTGAAGCAAACTAAAAGACAATAATAGACCCATGACTACTAAAATCAAACTAGTTACTATCGAAAAATTCACATAAAAGTTGGCAAATAAATCAATATGATTCATACGAGCCCAGGCATTCACAAAAACTGCCAATCCTGCAGCTAATGATGTTGGAAGGATTAATTTGCTCGCCTTAGAGTTTTTTTCTTCGATTTTAAAAAGTTCTTCATCTGAGATAGCATAAACTTTCTGATAAAAATACCAGTTTAAAGGCAAACAGAAATATCCGAGAAAATGTTTAGGAAATCTATCTAATAGATACTGTTTCCCCTGATAATGAAATAATAGGTATCGAAAATTCCCTTTATAATATAATTTTATTTTTTGCATTTTAATCTTTACTAATCTAAGAAAACATGAGTTTTCCCCAAGCTATGAGGAGTATCTTGATATCGGCTACATCTTATTTTAGTTTTTTACCATTTATTCTATATAAGTGATGGCTTTCAGTTCCAAAAGCAACATTAGAAGCCGACAAATATAGAAAGATGATTGCATTGGCCATTAAACCAAAAAGTAAGTTACCTGAATAGAAATAATACAAGGACATAAAAAATGCTAGCCCACCAATAACCACTATAAAGCCTAGCAATTGTTTAAAGTCAATTTTTACTGGCGTGATTTTATAGTATTGTAAATGCTTAAGTTCGCGCCCTAGTACAAAAGTCATCCTTCTTTTCCGAGAATAGTAAAATAATTCAACCAGAACATATGTTAAAAGACAAGTCATTAAAAAGAGTGCCACTTTATTCGTTTCAAAATACTTCGTGATGTCAATCTTGTTCACGCGTAACCAATTATATAAAAAGACACTCAGTCCAGCACCGAGAGAAGCTGAAACAGTGAGTTTTGTAGCACGTTCATTTTTTTCTTTTATTTTAGAATACTCATCCGATGTAATAGGATATACATGTTGAAAGAAAAGCCAATTTATAGGTGGAAAAAGATATCCTATCAAATGACATGGTCTTCTATCAAGTAGATAGTATTGATGATTGAATTCAAATACTAAGTACCGAAAATTTCCATAAGCAAAACGAATTTTTTCCATTATTTCTCCTTAGTCACAAACAGATCACTTCTACTTATCCCCTTTGAACTATACCCCAACAAAATAGCCTCATATTGATCTCCTAGTCGATTAGTATCCTTCAGTTGAATCAACCACTCCTTAATAGTTTTTAATTTTACAATTGATGCATAGAAGGTTTGAAATAGTCTGTTTGGTAGGTAAAATAGATTGTATTCATTGTCACTTGCATCTACGTAATAAATCTTGTTTGATTCTGAAGAAAAATTTATTTTTTCTTTAGTCCTAGAATCAACCGAATAAAAATCATCAAGTTTTTCTCTAGTTAAGTGTTCTTTTAATATTTTGATATCCTCTATATCATTTATTAAAGTCATGAGTGGGAATTCAAAATCTGTAACTCCTCTTTTAACAAAGATAGCAAAATATAGCTGCGCCAACTCCTTGTTACGAATTTTACAGTATTCCAAACTAACCCCTCTTTCATTTAGTGAAATAAAAAATTCGTCTTCTCTTTTTTCTAGAATATAAATCATATCCACATTATCATATGCTTGCAGCTTGTTATTTATTGAAATAATTTCGACATTGCTGATAAACCTTTTCAAACTTACAATATATTCATTATCAAACATTAGTATTTCTCCGGAATAGATTCCATATTTATTTTTTATATAGGATTGAAATCACAGCATCAAAACATTACTTTTCAATAGAATTTAAAAAGTTATCAATATCTTGGCCTTCTAAACTTTTGACCTTAACTCCCTGATCTTTAAAGATTCCTAAAGGTGTTTCGACTATTTTTAAGACTTCAATGTCTTTTCGACCAATCTCTTTTGCCCATTCTAATTTGTTTATCTGCTTGAATCCCAACTCATCCTTTATTTGATTTTGGTTGGCATCTGGTTTTATTTCAAACCAATCTTTCTCAATATTCCTTCGAATCATCCCACTACTAACATAAAAAGAATGCCCCTTATATTGAATCTCATAATGAATACTGTATAGATAGTCTAAATTTTCCATCTTGACTTTTTTTGAAAAGAAATCATCAAATTCCTCTCCCCAAGAATCTATATAATTGCTAAACCCTCCATCTTTTGTATCACTAGTTAGAACAATCCAATCATTATTACTAAGACCTTTTGATACATTATATTTTTTACCCCGATAAATTGCAATCATTATTCACTCCTATTTCAATACTTTCCAACCATATGGAATCCCCCATCCGTTACCTAGACTTTTAATAAGCTGTCAATTCTATTTATCCATAAAGAAAATTGAGCATTTCTTCTTTTCATATATGCAGCATCGGAATCTAAGACATAAAAATCCGATAAACCGTCTCTTGGGAAAAACATACTTTTGTAGATCTTTCGAAGTTTCTCTATACATTCATTTGGGAGTTCGGGATTTTCTATATTTTGTATGATTGCTATCATATTTTTAAGCGTCTCTATAAAATACTTAACATTATGCTGTTCTTTGTACTCTGATAAAAACTCTATTAGGGCGGTTAACGAATCCGTTAGTTCTTCTTTTAAATTGGTCATTAGGCCATTCTCCAAAATTTCCTTTACTCATTAATAGAAATCGAGTTTATATCCGACATCTATATTTGACTATCTCATACACTTCCTCAACAGCCTCTTCTTCATTTTTAAAGTACGCAATTTCAATCAAACTCTGGCGTTCTGTTATTTCATACACCAGAAATTTATTTGATTTCGAATCCAGAAAGTACCCTATTGCAAACTGTTCTAATGCTTTTCGGTTTAGATAGACTATATGATATTTAAGCTTACTTCGATGACTCTCTAAAAAATCAAGTAATTCTTCTTTTGTCATTGTAATTTCTCCGTTAGGATTATCGTGTTTTAAATAAAGGTGATTTTAGGTTGTTTCCTTCCTTCTCCTTTCTCCATATTTAGGATCAATGATACTAAATAAGCGAATTTGTTCTTCTTCAAAAAGATTACCATACAGTTGAAAATCTCCATTAGCTTTATTCCATGCATTCTTTGATGCTATTCTAGTAACATATGATTGCAAAAGATAATAAAGAATATCTTCCTTATTATCAAATTTTTTCTCAGAATTTATTTTGCCACGTTCGACACCAACAATGTAGTAATGATCGCCATCTAAATAAATAGTACGTCCTTCTGGAAAGAATAGAGATGGTCTTTCTTCTGTAAATAAATCCGACGGATTCAGATTTGTCTCCCCTATTTTTAATAGTAACTCCATTAATTCATCCTTTAACAACATTCTTTCTACCTCATTCCACTATTCATAAATACTCAATATTAGCTAAATAAGAATAGGATACTGGTCTCACCTGATTTTGTATCAATATATGATATTATTTCCGCAAAAGAGGTATTAAATCTAGTAGAGTATATAGTCTTTTCGGAAAATCTACCATATTGTTTTTCTAACCACTTATCCTGGATCTCTTTTATATCTTTTAGTTTATATTCAAACATATTCGAATAATTTATCGGATCATTTGATTGATAAATACTTAATTTTAAAGATTCCAGAATATTATTTTTGAAATTAAAATCTGCCCAAAATTCTAATCCTTCAATCATGATGGGAGATTTTAACATAAATAAATTGGAACTTTCATCTTGTTGAAGATAACCATTAAAATTTTTATAAAATAGTGCTTTTGTTAAGTGTTTGTTGATAACTGTATTATTTATAATCACTAGAATTCCTAACTATCTCCTATTTTTACCTGTTTAATAAAAGTTTTGATAATCTAGTCCCATTATACCACAAAAAAAGAAAGCGTCTTTCGCTCTCTTTATTACTCCGACAATTCTACCTTCAGGCTCATATCTGTATTTTGAAATGTCTTCTGAACAGCGGCGAGAAAGGCTAGGCCATTATCCGATGGAGAATTTTGGAAAGTGATATGAGTGATTTTTTTGTCAAAGCTATCGCCATATCGTTCTACATATTGCTTGCTTTCGAGGAAGTGAATATAATTGTTAATTTTTTCTTGCAGAATTTCAAGATGGACTGCTTCTATCTCTTCCTGCCAGCCGACTGAATCCACCAGAAGAAGCTCTATATGATTATCAACTATACCAATAGCGTCTAGTTCGCTAGGTTTCAGTTTTGAAACAATAGCTTTAGTTACGATTTGGGTAAATTCTTCAGGAGAAAATATTTTTTTATTATCAAATAAATCATTAAAAATTAAATCAGGATTATTTCGTATAAAAATTTTGTCTGACTCCTCCTGTGTATATTGTTTTTTAGATTTCCAAAAACCATATTGTGTATAATTCATCAACTCTTTACCAGTATGTTCTCCCGACATATAGCTTTCTGCAACTTCTTTGGGGATTTCTCTAATCACTTCTGGGCAGGTAATATTAAAAGTTGGATAACGCAAGAAATACTTATCCCCATCTTGACAGATTTCCAACATATCTTTTTGACTTACATAAATTGATTCCATTCTCATCCCCTTTGCCATTTACTAAATGTCTACTGATTATTTCTTCCCTAAAACACATTTATCTTCTCTTTTGTACTAACCAAACTTTAGCTAGTTCTCAATGACCTAGAAAGCTAAACACATCTTTTACAAGGTTCGCATATCCTGTCTCAAATTAAATCATTTTCCTTCCTCGTCCCATAATGGCGAAGGATAGGGGTGTGAAAAGCCAAGTTCATTTGCCAACTGTTCCGCATGAACTGTCTGACTAAGAATCTTAAAGAATTCATCCTTTGCTTCTTTCATCGTATCAAACTCCCATGTTTTCCCCACAATATATGAGCGTTCATCCCTACTGTTAATTTGAAACTTGTTATCTTTAAAAAACAAATGTGTTGCCCATGGTTGCCTACTATCCTCATCAAACAAGACATAAGACAAGCTTTCAAGACCTCTTTCTTTAATCTCCTTTTCCACTATATTTTTCAAAGATTCGATATCGATTTCTGGTTTATCCCATAGTGGGGAAGGATATTGTGGCACCAAGCCATTGGAAATATAGTACTTATTTCTTGAAACAGTATGGTCTAACAACTCTAAAAATTTTTCTTTTGCTTGAGGAAAATAAGGATACTCAAAAACTCTTCCTTTTCCAGCCCTGTCCCTTGTTAGATATACCTCATACTTATGAGTTTGAGGATTGAGTTCAATTCTCGTTTCCCACTCCCAGGGATTATGGTCATTGAAAATTGAAAATCTCAAACTATCATAGCCTCGTTTTTGAATCTCCGATAAAAGATCCGTTCGTTCTTGCTCCCTATTAAACATTGTTTATGTTCTCCTCTAAAAGTTTCAGACTACATCCATCCCTTGGCTTTCAAAAACTTGTCGGGAATGCGAAGCTCGATTTCTGCCATAATTTCTTTTAAGTAGCTATCCCAATCTTTTATCTGGCTGAATACGACTGGCTCTTTAGTGATTGATATCTTCACTTCTTTCGTTAAAACAATAAAGAACTCACACATGTCATTTTCATAATGAAATTCAATCGCGAAAAAATCGTAAGCCTCAAATTCTATTTTAAAAGTTTGATGACTGGGTTCATCAACTATATCGTACATACAACATGTGCCAATTCTCTTGGCAAAAACTCTATCCAATATATCGCAGAATTCATCTGCTAAAATATCCATTTTATTTTCAAACATTGCAAGATACCTCTTCTTTTATACCATCCCTTGGCTTTCAAAAATTTATCTGGAATGCGGGACTCAACTTCTATCATCAGTTCTTTCAAGTATTTATCCCAGTCTCTAATCTCACTATAAAAAGTAGGTTTGTCTCCTTCGTTCAAGTCAGCACCGAAACGATCACCAATAGAAATTGTAAATCCACAAAAATCAGCTTCATAGCTAAACATCATAAAGAAATAATCGTATGCTATAAATTCAAGTCTAAAACTTCTATACTGTGGATATTCAACAACATCTACAATTTTCGGCTCAGTGATGCGATTACCAAATGCACTTTTGATTTTTTCTCTCGTCTCTTCTGCTAGTCGAAGCATTTTATTATCTTCCATTCGAATACTCCTTTTTTCTCATAGCCATCCCTTCGCTTTTAAAAATTTATCAGGAATCCTGAGTTCGAGCTCATCCTTGATTCCTTTTAAATAACTATCCCAATCTGTTATCTGGCTGTATACAGCTGGCTCTTTAGTAAGGGATAGCTTCACTTCTTTTGTTAAAACAATAAAGAATTCACACATGTCATTTTCATAATGAAATTCAATCGTGAAGTAATCGTAAGCCTTAAAGTCTAATTTAAAAGTTTGATGATCGGGTTCATCAGCATAATCGTAACCTGCAATCGTATCTGTTCTTTCTCCAAATATTTTCCTTATTTTCTTTCTAGTTTCTCTTGCGAGCTCTAGCATATCGTTTATTTGCATACTCCGATCTTCTTTCATCCTACTACCATCCCTTGGCTTTCAAAAACTTATCCGGAATCCGAAGCTCGAGCTCATCCTTGATTCCTTTTAAATAACTATCCCAATCTGTTATTTGGCTGTATATAGCTGGCTCTTTGGTCAGGGATAATTTCACTTCTTTCGTTAAGACAATGAAGAACTCGCAGAGGTCATTCTCATAATCAAATTCAATAGTAAAGTAATCGTAAGCCTTAAAATCAATTTTAAACTCGTGATGATTAGCTTCTTCAACAACATCATAAATGCCAGATGAATCCATCTTATTCCCAAAATTAGTTCGAATCATTCGGCTCGTTTTAACAGCAAACTTCCCAGTTGCATTTAATTCCATATCACTATTCTCCTCAAAGACATCATTTCTTTAAAATCTATTTGGTCAATTCTTTAATAACATTTCCGCTCTGTCTGAATCTAGAAAATCTTTCAATATATTCGAAGTCAGTTCGACTGATTCTTCATCACGGCTATACACTCTTCTTATACTCTTATCATCAATAACCTTGGATAAAAAAGTGATTGAAATTCTCTGTTCATCAGTTCGAGTGAACCAAATGTTAAATAAGCCAGACTCTCCAGCTTCCAATTGCCTATTTTTACTTGTTGATGAAATCCCCATCGTCATATGATAACCCTTATACACGAACGGAAAATTAAAATTTTCATCTTCTCCTTCATGAATGGCAATCGTATCAAGATCTATCGAAAAAACTTGCTCTAACGCTTTCTTGACATTCTGATAACCTAAACTATCTCTTGTAGGTAAGTAACCTTCGCTCATTTACGAGACCTCCACATATTTTCGAAATTCTCAAACTGCCATTACTTTGATAGAATCAAATCAACTATTTTCCCCGTTTTTAGATTGACTTTTAATCTTCTGCCATAAAAATCAATCGCATAAAGCCAGCCTTCTCTCAAAGTCATCTGTTCAAAGGGATAAATATGCTTACTGTATCCACTATTATCTATCTTCCAAACCACATTTCCACTAGCATCAACTCTTAAAATGTTATTCTTTTCAATCTCATTATCAAAAGGAATCTCCAATAAAACAATACATCCATCACCTAGTTCAATGATATTACGGATTTCAAATGTAAAAGATTTTATAACCTCACCATTTACTATTAGCTGATGTTTTTTATTTTCTAGCACTGTATCCACCTTTCATCTGAGAATTCCTACGTTAAACAGTCTTTTAATCGTTTCTTCGTCTTCGTGTTAAATCAATATCCAGCACATAGCTAATCCTGCAACATAGCTAAAAACTCTGTAAAGTTATTTGCTACTAACTCTATAGCTGGCTCTAGCTCGTACGATTCCTCGTGGTACCAGATACACATGCTTGGATTTTCGGAATCCTTAACATAATTCAGACAAACAAAATCACCACCGAACAATGCTGCTATGGGAATCAACTCAAATCCCAAAATATCTTCATGGACAAATAATCGTTCATCCAGTTGGGACATTACAACATCAATGTCATACATGCCAAGTGGATTGTCTTTTGTGTTTTCTAATACACACAAGAATCGCTCAATCAAAAAGAACCTATTTGTTAAAGAAAATAAATTTTTGGAAGGGCGAAAACCATTTTTTCTCATTATAAAATTCTTATAATCATCAGGTAGTCGAACTTTCCACGTCACTTCTCTTTCCTGTAATAGCGCATCGGTTGGCAAGGGATAGATAATTGATTGATCTAGTTGGTACATATCTTCTTCTCCTACAGTTGCTTACCTTTTACTTCCTCAAACCATTTTTCAAACTCTAGACGTGGAAGTAATTCTTCATCCTTGTCATAACGCCCTTCATAGCTATAGCGACTATCAAGGCTATTTTTCTTGGCATCATAAATCAACCATATTTCAGTTGGATGTTCGCGATTGTATTCTTGGCAAACATCAAGCATTGATTCTACATCCTTGACACCTTCTTTCAACAAGAGAGATTGTAAACTGGTATCAATGTGTGATTTTGTAGGTAAAAAATCATTTACTAAGTGTTTGTGTACAATATTTCCTTTAATCTTATAAAAAAGATTAAAACTATACAAACTGTCCGCTATCGCATGGATATATACTTTTTCTGCTTGATTTTGGACATATTCCATTGCTAATGAAACCATGTCAATCTGGATTTCCATAAATTTATCTTCAAATTCCATTTTTCACCTCTAAAGTATCTTCCTAAGGAGCTCCCATCAATTAAGTATCCCGTATAATTGATTACATTATCTTGCAAAAATGACACTAAGTCTCCTTATAGTTTACAGTTCCGATAAATCTTGTATTTTCCCTTGCTACTACATTAGCAATATAATGATAATTGTAAAGCAAAATGATGGTGTTGCTTGGAGGAATAATCGTATTGATTCCTTCCCCTTTTAAATTTCGAAGAATCGTCTGGCCATAGGATGTACCTTTTATCATCTGTTCGAGATTTGAGTGCTCTAAATCATAGATCTCAGCTTCTAGTAGATCGTCATCAATATCATTCAAGTCAATGCTGTTCTCTATTAAGAACTCAGACGGAACTGCCTCTCCATCCTCATCATAGTTTATCTGCAAATAATGGACTAATTGAGATTTATCAGCAAAATTTCCAATCCAAATGGATACTGTATTTTCTGTTTCCATTAATTTTCCCTTTCAATCAATCAACTTATCTTTCAAATTCAAGATTAATTTTCTTGGACTAGGAGGTCATACGGGAAATACTCTAGATCTTTCAAGCGTTCGTCGAAAATACCTTTAATCTTGCAAGTTGCAGCGGTGTCAAAACTCCAGTAGCCCTTATAGGTATCTTTTGTATGATTGTTATACCATGGAGCATTTGAGTGGCTATAGTACCAGAAACCTTGCGCCTTAGCCACACTCTCATAAGTATCCTCAATCATATTTTGATACTCTAGAATCGAATGGAAAGGTACTATCTTATCATGGAATAGATAAACCATGTAGTATTCAATCAAGCCATCTGTATGGTCCATCTGCTCATAAATTGCCTTTAAATCATCTATAAACTCTTCCTTACGCTCATTGTAAAGAACTCCCAGGGCAAAGACATCAACTGCACGATAAAAGGGAACTCCCTCTGAGGCAATGAGTTTCAAATTAGAAAGAATCCCTTGATAATAGAGAAAAATCTCCTCTTTCGAAACCCCTATAGAATAGGAAAGTTTCACTAGTTCTTCATTATCCAAAACCAAATCTTGATAATGGAGCAACAAATACTTCTCCGAAATTTCATCCGTCATCTCGACATCTTCTCTTAAACGTTTTTGTAACCGATTCAAACGTTTTTCAAAATACGCTCAATCTTTATGTTTATCTCTTATCATAACTTTTTCTTTCTACTATGGTTTAATGATATTCGCTTTGGCATCTAAATTAGTAATCATAATGTTGCCATTCTTTTGAATTTTAACAAGCTGTGCTTGAACATCACCTGAGTCGTAAGCATCTAAAATTAAGTCATAGTGATCTTAACCCATACCTTTTTTCTATTCGTATAGCATTGCTAAAAACTCTGTGAAGTTGTTCGCTACAAATTCTACAGCAGGATCCAATTCATAAGATTCTTCATGATACCAAATACAAATGCATGGATTTTCAGTATCCTCTGCATAATTTAGACATAGAAAGTCTCCACCATACAATGCTACTATGGGGATTAGTTGCATTCCGACATTATCTTCATCAAATACAATACGACCTTCCAATTGCGTACTCACAACCCCGATATCGTAAACCTCTGCTACCTTCTCACCTGAAATGGCTAATATGGCTAAAAAGCGATCGATTACTTTCTCATTATGCCCAAAATGAAAATACCGTTTTGAAGGAATGACCCCATTCTCTTTCTTTATAAATTCCTTATAATCATCAGGCAGTTTAACTCTCCATGCCACTTCTCTTTCATGCAATAAGGCATCAGTTGGCATAGGGAAGATGATTGCTTGTTCTTTCTGAGTCATATTTTCTGCTTCTTTCTCTATTTTAAATCTTTATACCACTAGCTCTGAGGAATTAATCAGTCTCTTCCTTGTCCCATAATGGGGATGGGTACATCTTATCCATTCCTTCTTGAACATAATAACGATTGATAAAAATGGTATCTTCCAAAAGTTTTAAAAATTTCTCTTTTGCTTCTGTAAAGTCTGTAAAGTCGAAAATTCCTCCCTTACTTGCTCGATCCATTGTAGCGTAGACATTGTACACTTGCTTAGAATCGTTAAAGTCGATCACCACTTCCCATTCACCGGGGCCATATTCATTAAAGATGGAATACCTCAAACTCTCGTATCCTAAATCTTGAATGGCTGATAACAGGTCTTGCTTTTGTTTATCTAAATTTTTCATTTATTATCTCCTGCAATTAGCAATCAATCAGTCTTTTCATCATCCCAGAGTGGAGATGGATAATATGGAGAAAATCCAACTTTAAGTCCTTTCTTAGTCGATTCTACAAAATGTTCTAATCTTTCCCAAAAAGCTATTTTTGCATCTTCAAAACTAGTAAACTCTATCGTATTCCCTATCACATATGATCTATCATCTCGACCATCAACATAAAATTTTCCATTTTTCTGATAAAGATGGAATGCCCATGGAAGATTTTTGTTTTCATCAAATAAAACATAATGTAAGCTTTCAAAATGTCGTTTTTTAATTTCTTGTTCAACTATACATTTCATGTTCTCAATATCATCTTCCACTTTATCCCATAATAGAGAGGAGTATTCAGGAACTTCCCCATTTTCTACAGAAGTTATATTTAGAAAAACTGTTAACTTCAGATTATGGATAAATTTTTCTTTTGCTTCTTCAAATGTTTTAAACTTAAAAATACTTCCTGTACTCACTCGATCCATTGTTGAGTATACTTCATACAATTCCAATTCTGGATTATAATCTATTCTCGTTTCCCACTCAGAAGGCTTATGTTCATTAAAGATAGAATATCTCAAACTCTCGTATCCTAAATCTTGAATAACTGATAACAGTTCTAAACGTTCTTGAGCTTCGTCTCTCATCTTAGCTTGACCTCCTTATTTATCCCACAAACTACAAGAATAGTAGGGTGAATCTCCATTCTGTACAAAATATCTGTTCATTTCGATGAAAGACTCCATTAGATTAAGAAAAAATAGCTTTGCCTCTTCAAAATTGTCAAACTCTCATGTTTTCCCCATTATATAGGTCCGGTCGTCCCGACTATTTACCATAAACTTCTCGTTTCGGTAGAATAGATGGATGGCCCAAAGTTGACTACTATCCTCATCAAATAGAGCATAATAAAGATTTTCAAAGCCTTTTTCTCTGATTTCTTTTTCTACATCTTGTTTTAACAAATCTAAATTCAAATTATCATTCATATTAGTGCCCCAACCAACAGTTTATCTATATAGCGTTATAACTCCCATCACTATTTCTCAATAATGGAAAACTGTTCATTCTTTTGATATTTTTGATTGAATCTTTCCAGCTGCTTCATTGGTTTTATTTTAACAAGACCGTTTGGGAAAGTGATGCTGTCGTTCAATTCCTTTTGAAAATTCTTAATTCCCTTAGCAATTGCTTGTGCAACTGTTGACGTATGGATTGTAAAGCTAGCTATATTTTTTTCTTGCATAAAAAGGATTGCATCAAAAAACAAAACCGAAATATACAAATCAACGGCAGAACGATTCGATAACTCTATAAGGCTGCCTTCTAATATGTCTTGAATCTTGTCTATATCATCTTGCTTGTAGAAGTAATCAGCTAATACTTGGCAAATGTCAGTTGGAAAAACATCTGTTACAGAGGTCGGAGGCTCTATGTGATATCTTTTTTCACCTCGCAAAATCCCTGCAACATTGCCGGCTTGGGTAGCTTCTAACAAGAGTTTTCTGTAATTTTTCATTTGATAATCTTTCTTATCTCCAATTTCGAAAAGACTTAGTTCGTTCTCTGCAAAATTTACCATTTTGATTTTATTAAGCTTAGTTTTCTTTTCTTAATCGCTACACGCTAGAATTTCAGCACCTTCGGGTAATATTTCTTCCAGCTCAGCCTTTGTGAATAAGCCTTGCGCTTTAGGATTTCCTCTTAAAGCTTCTGGATATTGCCTCAAGAAAATTCTATCAGCTTCTTCTTGTGTCACATTCGGTGGCCAAGAATCGTGCTTAACCTTCCAAGAAACTTCGCGTAGCGTTCTTTCCCCACTTTCCAGTAAGGAAAATAACTCATTTGGTAATTCATAGACAACTAACCAAGAAGCCACGGTTCCTTCTTCTAAAACTAAATAATACTTGTCCTCATTTCTCCAGATGGATTTCCCGTATCCTTCAACTTCTTCAAACTGGTTGACATCTTCCCATTCTAGTTTTGCTGGTTTCATTTTATACCTCTTTTACTTAAGTGGTGAAACATAATCATCTGGAAGCTTACCTCTCCAGTCAATCCATTTTTTTTCCGCAAGTGGAATTAATGTCTCAAGCTCTTCCTGAGTAAATAATTCCCAACTCTTAGGACTAGCTATTAAAGGAGTTAAGCCTTTTAATACAAATTGTTTCTCACTAGCTTTCTTTTCTTCTTCCGTCGGTGGCCAACGATCGTTCTGCGCTTTGAAATCAATTTCACGTGCCGTCCTCCTGCCTAATAAATATTCATTAAAATCAGAAGGATTAATTTCAAAGACACGACGAACTGAAGCTACTCCAAACTCTCCAAAAGTGTAGTATTTCCCTTCATATGTTCGAAAATCATATCCTTTCGGTGACTCAATCTTATCAAAGGTATCAAATTCTTCCCATGTTATTTTAGTTAAACTCATTTTAATCGCCTCCTAATTTTCTAATTGTAAATTCTCCCCACGGAACTTCGTCAATGACTGCTTCTGGCATATTTCCTGGGAAGGTTTGTCCTCCTGGTTTCCAAAATCCATCAAAAGCAGAATCTTCATTTCCGCTTGGGATTCTTGGATTTTTTATAGATTCTGGTGGAATTTCAATAGCTACAGGGGAAGAGCCTAGGTCTCCTCGATGAAGACCTAGTATATCTTCCAACAATTCAGGATCTCCCTTAGTCACTTTAATCAGCGTTTCACCAGCTTCTTTAGGCATAACAAAGGCAACATGATCTTTTTCATTACCAACTGCACCATTATTGTAACCACCTTCTTCGGGTGTGAATTTCTGAAATTTAATAGCACCATTTTCAAATTGCTGTTTATGTGCTTTTATGTATTCCGGAGTATACACATATTCTACATTCGGACGGTTATTTTTGGACATTGATAATACACTATCAAAAGAATAATCTGGTTGATATTCCACTGTAGGTGCGTTTTTAGAAATATTAAAAATTAATTCCCTTTCTTCAGGAGTTAGTTTGTCAAAGACTTTCTCTAGATATCTTTCTCGAGTTGCAAAGTCTTTAAAACCTGAACTCTCCCTCGCAAGTCTGCTTTCTTCCAGATTCCTTAGAATCTGTTCGCGGTTATACTTCGGTGCTTCGACGTCTACTTTCACCTTATTGAGACTAAACTTGCTGGCTGCTGAAGCTGCCGCATAGCCTCCTACCAGGTTCCCGATAAAGTTTGCGGTTTGTGCATCGTCTTCACTACCACCTAGGAGCTTAGTCCCATGATAGGCAACCTGACCCGTTGTATAAGCACCGGCTTCCCCTATCGCAAACTGGGTCAAGCCCTTGACAACGCTCTGCGTCTGCCCTATAGGAATCATGATGGCACTCGCCGTCACAAAAATCCCACCAACCTGATGATACAGTTTGTCATTCCCCATGAAAAGCGTATCTCGGATGAGATTGTAGGATTTCGTATGGGCATCCCCTGCATTTCCAAGTTGGATGTTATGAATCCCTT
>ERZ773197.1460-NODE-1460-length-16229-cov-3.346049_pt1 | contig 16229 bp, 5 predicted proteins | sample MGYA00580999_ERZ773197 | MGnify/ENA primary metagenome ERZ773197 (study PRJEB29015, sample SAMEA2738166) | human oral metagenome | biome: human oral; feature: human-associated habitat; material: saliva | place: China | collected 2185 ...
CATCATCGGAGCCTGCGGCACGCATATTACTCACCTTCTTTGCCTTACAGGGATTTACCTCCATATCTTCGCTTCTTGAGTTCATTCCCACAATCATCCCCTCATAGACTCCTGTTCCAGGAGAAACGAACATCTGAACTCTTTCCTGAATATTATTCAAGGCATAAGGCGTGCAGACGCCCTCCTCCATTGCAATGGCAACGCCGTTATTCCTTCCCGGAATTTCACCCTTATATGCTTCAAAGTCATAGAATCTTCTTTCCATGCTTCCTTCGCCTCTTGTGTCATTTATAAACTCCGTTCTATATCCTAAAAGTCCTCTCGTAGGAACATGGTATTCCAATCTTGAGTATCCATTATCGCCGCTCATCTGAACCATAATTCCTTTTCTTCTGTTAAGTTTAGAAATGACAGAGCCTGAATATTCATCCGGAACGGTTACAACTATTTCTTCTACAGGTTCCAGTTTCTTTCCGTTCTCATCCCTTTTCATTATAACTTCCGGCTTGGAAACAGCAAGCTCATAACCCTCTCTTCTCATATTTTCAATCAAAATAGAAAGATGAAGCTCACCTCGCCCCGAAACTTTAAACGAATCTGTCGAATCTGTATCTTCCACCAAAAGTCCAACATTGACCTCCAGCTCCTTAGCAAGTCTTTCCTTAATATGTCTGGATGTGACAAACTTTCCTACCTGACCGGCAAAGGGAGAAGTATTCACCATGAAGTTCATTGAAAGTGTAGGTTCTTCTATATGAATCATTTCCATAGGCTGAGGGTTTTCCTCACTGCACAATGTTTCTCCGATGGATATATCAGAAATCCCCGATACCACCACTATATCACCACATTCTGCCTCTGCCGTCTGAACTCTTTTCAGCCCTCTGTAGGTGAAAATTTGATTGATTTTCTTACTTTCAATCCTGCCATCCCCCCTTGCAACCGCAAGAGTCTGACCTTCTCTGATGATACCTTGTGTGATTCTTCCGATTCCAAGTCTTCCAATATATTCATCGTATCCCAATGTGGAAATCTGAAGCTGCAGAGGATTCTCTCTCAGGTCGGAATACGGTTTACAATGTTCCACGATTGTGTCAAAAAGTGGCGTTATATCAAGTCCTCCGTAACCACGAGGAGTGTGTTTAATCTTATCAGCACCTTCCCCCACTTTTATCCCTTTCACCTCGTCCGGATTTCTCACGGCAATTCCCTGCCTTGTTATTCCGTAAAGGATAGGAAAATCAAGCTGTTCGTCGTTTGCATCAAGATCCATGAAAAGTTCATAAACTTCGTCCACAACCTCATCTATCCTTGCGTCTTTCTTATCTATCTTGTTAATCAGCAAAATAGGGTTGAGTCCCTGCTCCAAGGATTTGCTCAATACAAACCTTGTTTGAGGCATAGGACCTTCGCTGGAATCCACCAGTAAAATCACCGTATCCACGGTTTTCATGATTCTTTCAACTTCCGATGAGAAATCGGCATGCCCCGGGGTATCTACGATATTTATCTTCGTATCTCCGTGCATTATAGAACAGTTTTTGGAATATATGGTAATTCCTCTTTCTCTTTCAATGTCATCGCTGTCCATCACACAATCTGCCACATCTTCATTTTCCCTGAAAACACCGCTCTGATTGAGAAACGCATCTACAAGGGTTGATTTGCCTGCATCAACATGGGCTATCACCGCAATGTTGATAATTTTTTGTTTTTCTGACATCTATTTTCTTTTCCTTTTTTGTTTAAATTCTAAAAGTCGATTATACTACTGTTTTTTATTTTGTACAATACCTTAACTGTATTTACTTGGATTTCGCATCGTATTTGTTGAATTTCATGTCCGAATCTTACCATGCACCGCCTCCGCCTCCGCCGAAGCCGCCGCCGGAAAAACCTCCTCCGCCGAAATCTCCTCCGCCGAAGCCGCCAATATCGCTGTCAGAGTCCGAAACCACATTTGCATACTGCTCTTGAATGGAATTATCAAATCTGCCAAGCATAGAGTAGTACCAGATTGGCGTCAAGGCATTATACGGATCTCCTTCATACCAGGAAGGGGACTGAATATTCAAGCCATCGAATTTCTTTGCCCATACGCTTGCCATCCCTAAGACATGTGCATAGGGAATAATATTGAAAAAGTATTCCGGATTTTCCTCGGAAAGAAGCTTAAGCCTGTTGTACTCCGCATTCTTTATAAAGTTTTTAAATCCTTTTATTCTTCCCTGAAGTCCTGCACTTTCCTTTGTTCTCGCTTTCATTATAACTGTAAAGAAAGTTGAAACTATAAGAGATGCCAAAGCGACCGGAAAAACCGTAAAATCGTTTAGCAGACTGTAACTCAAGAAACTCGGCCAAATTGCACCTGCTGTTATGAATACAATTCCGAGTCCGTATTTAGATACCGTTTGTAATTTCTCCACAGAATCTGCATAGTCAAAGGCAGTCATTGCCAATTTCATACCTAAAAACAACATTATAAATTCTGCAATAAGATGGTAGATATACCCCGATTCTCCTGCCTCCATCTCAATTAAAAATACCGATAAAACGCCTCCGGCAATCGTTAGCCCAAATGCCAGCTTCCTTGCCATTTTTGATTTAAAAGTAAATATTCGGCGAGTTCCCCCTTTAGAATATTCAAAAGAGTTTTCTACCTGTTCTTTTGCCATAGTGATGTCATCACCGAAATTCTCCGGTAAATTATCCAGTTCCACAGTCTCTGGCCCTGTAAAAATCCCGTTAAACAGCGTTCTTGCAAAGCCTTTTTCTTCTTGGGGAATTTCGCAGATTTTAGTCAATCTGATATTCCCATTTTCATCTTCTTTTATCTTGAGATAACCCTTGGATGCGAAATAAAAAATCATAGTCGTAATGTCTTTTCTATCCACATTTCCGTCAATTATATAGCCGATTTCCGCCGGCGTCATCGCTTCAGGAGGGTAAAATTCTACGGTTTCCACCGGTTTAGGATCTCTACCCAGAACAAACCATAAAATCGCCAAAATCAGGGGAACTATGAAGAAAAACCCATACAGAAGAAACCTTTTATCACTTCTGTCTGCGGGATTTACCCAGTATCCCTGTGGCAGCTTTACATTCACTGTGGCACCATAGCGAGCCGGAATATTTTTGCCGGTTATCACTACTCTTTTTCCGGACTTATCAATTTCCTTGGTGAAAACCCGTCCCATCCTATCCGTACTTCCAAATTCTCCACCGTAAAAATCCGCCTTACTCCAATCGGTTTTTTTCGGCATTCTAATACTAATCGTTGAGTTTTCCACATCTGTAACCCATGCAGTCGGAAAAACATTTTGAGAGAAAAAGTCAAACTTCTTGTCATCATCCTTATATGCTTTAATCACATAACTGATTTCAAAGGTATTGACACCCTGTAAAAGCTTGTCTTCATCACCAAGCTGAATTGATTTTATCTTATAAGAATGACCTTCTCTGTCCTTTTTTGACTTTGTATCAATATCGTTAATTGTGATATTGGAATCAATATTTTCAATCGTATACAGTTTTGGCTTATAAGGTATGAATCTTGTGATTCCGTGATGGGCAGACTGATTGAAATCCACTTTTATCCGTTCCTTTACATAAATCATGTGATTTTCTTTCACATCTATGTCCACATCAAAATTTTTAGTGACAAAATCGTTGTCAAATGCAAAAATAGGCTGTACAGCCACAGCCATCAGCATAATTATTGCCAATAGCATCAGTTTTCCGTACAGCCCTGTTTTTTTCAGAAACCTCATTCTCATTAAAATTCCACCTTTACATTCTTACGCTCTTCTTCTGAATCTACCTCAAACATAGGCTTCACCGCAAAATGGAAAATCCCTGCGATTATATTGCTTGGAAACATCTCGCATTTATTGTTGAAAAGCTTCACCACAGCATTATAGTACTTTCTGGAATTGGCAATATCTTCTTCCACAGACTTCAGCTGCCCTTGTAATTCCATAAAATTCGTGTTGGCTTTCAAATCGGGATATGCTTCTGAAATGGCAAACAGAGATTTGAGCGTTCCCGTCAAAGCATTTTCCCCTGCAATTTTATCTTCCATAGTGGTTGCACCTCGTGCAAAATTTCTGGCCTCGATTACCTTCTCCAGGGTCTCCTGTTCATGCTTTGCATATCCCTTAACAGTTTCCACCAGATTCGGAATAAGGTCATATCTCTTTTTCATATAGACATCCATCGTGGAGAATGCCTCTTCACAATTATTCTTAGCCTTTATAAAACCGTTATACGAAACCACGAAAAACAGTGCAATTATAACCGCAATTACTATTACTATGATTATACCTGTCAACATATATCCACCTCCATCAAATTCCCTGAGCTGTCATCGGCACAATTCATAAACCGGATACTACAACAAACTGATTTTATACTGTGACAAGCCGCACAGGCAAGCACTTCTAACAGCCCTTTATATAACTAAAGTGATTATATCATTAAATCTGTCCAAATACAATTTGATTTTAATTCCCGACGGTGTCAAATTGTTGTGAAGTTTTGTATTGACAAAGATCAACTCAAAATGTTTTATCCTAATAAGCCATACTCAGGTCCACAGGCTTTTATGCCAAGCATTTGATCAAGTGTTATTGCATATCTCGCTTTTATTTTATCGTAGTAATAGTCTCTTTCTCAACATATCATTCCGAGTTTTGTTAACAGCTGCCTTGCTACGTGAAACTATGAAACAAAAGGATGGAGCTGAGAATATTCCCAACTCCATCTTTCAGTTTTCTTTATCAAGACTATTTAGCAAAAATCTTGATAGTTTCTGTTTTTTTATTCCATGTTTTTATATTTAAAGAGAAATATCCTTATTTGGAAGTTTTTTTCCTCACTATCAATACGGCTGCAAATATAATTACCGCAATTACCATATCTATTATATAACCTGCAACATTGGACATATCACCGGTTTTTACAATTTTATTATTTTGTGAACTGTCGCCGGGATCTTTTGAGCTATTGTCGGGTTTTTTGGGTCCATTGCCGGGATTATTAGGGTTATGATCTTTATGTACTGTCAATGTCCCAAAACTTTCCTCTATTTCATAATTTTGAGAATTAGCAGTGCCATTCCAGTTAACACTGGCTGTATTTTTGGAACTGCCCACCTCAGTTTGACTGCCTGACATAACAATTCCGGCAGTTTCACCATGTATAAGTCCCTTGAGAGTTCCCGATGCCGTGAGTGCTCTTCCGTCGTAGACTTTTTCGGCATCAGGTGTGCTGATTACAAGGGCAGCTTTCTTTATGAGATAGAACCTCTCTATTTCTCCCTTATACTTTCCAATTCCCTTTACTACAACCTTAATCTGTCCTGCATTTTTAAGATCTCCGATATATTCAAGCTTATAATCAACATTTTCCTTTAATTCCACACCCTCATTAGTGTCTCCGCCATTTGATGATTTCGAATGTAAATCTGTAACAGTCACCTTCTGCTTTTGTTCTTTACCATTATAGGTTGTAAATTCAGGGTTTGTAACTCTAAATCTGCTAATATCATTAAAATCTGCAGATTCTATATTTAGATTACCTGTCCTACTTTTTACAATTTTATAATTTTTCATTGCTTTATCAGGCGGAATAAGTACATTTTCATATTTGCCGGGAGCAAGCTGTGCATAAGTTCCTCCTGCCTTTTCAGTATCTAATGAAACCTTTGATCCGGTCTCAATGGCTTTTTCTGTAGTATCAAATGATGCAAGTCCCTCTATGGAATAGGTGTATTTCGGTTCAACACCATATATACCACTAATATCATCTGCTTTTACCGTAATTTCCCGAGGATTCACATTCAACGTTCCCAATTTCTGTTCTATTTTATAATTCCTTGAAGCAAAAAGATTATCGAAATGAAGTTTATCAGTATGAAGTGGTGTTCCTTTTCTGTTTATTTGAATATTATATTTTCCTACATCTATTGTATCTGATAGTCTTTTCGCCACAAGACTTCCATGTCCTCTTGTGAAGTTGTTTTGGTCGTCATTACGCACAAAGCCATCGTATTTCAATCCAAAATTCAAATCGGATATGCTTCCGTAAGGTGTCTCTGTAATTTCCTTGCCATCTTTGTCATATGCGTAGCTTGAAACTTTGAGAGGTGCTCTTTTAACCTTTATTGTCGTATATGTTTCAGCGTTGTTATATACGCCGCTTTCATCTATTAGAGTAATTTTTACAACAGCTATGCCTGCATTATTGATCTTTACATTGCCAGAACCATCAATAGTTGCGGTAGATGGGAAACCGTAATCGGTAAATTTATCCTTTATTATCTCATATTTCCATACATCTTTTGATGTAGAAGCTCCTCCTTTAATTGTCGGTTCAATTTTAAATCCCGAGTCTTTGTAATTCGCCTCGTATAAAGGCTTACAGCTTAAGCTTCTGTCTACCTTGTCTTTACTGTAGGTAGCAGAGGTTTTTGATGACAAATAGTTGTTGTTTTCAGGTATAAATTCTGCAGTGATCCTATACTCTCCGCTGCTAACTGTATCTGCTTTCAGTTCCGCCTCATACAGACCGCTATTTTTATTAAATGATACAGGTATCTCTTTTGCATTATTCGTATTGTTATTTACAACAAATCTTACCTTACCATTTTTTTCGTGAAGTCCGCTAACCACTGCTTTAATCGTAGCCTTGGCACCATCTTGTTTTGCTGACAGACTAGTGTTAGTACTTGCCGGTTCTATAGAAAAATCTAAGGATGTCGTCGCCTCGGAATAATACTTTGTACCCTCGACAGTTGCAGTTACCTTATATTTGCCCACATTTACAGGGGCATCATCCAGAGGCTTTCCGCCATGGGTTGCATACTTATATCTAACTTTTCCATTACTGTTCGTAGTTACCTTTGGATTTTTAACTTTTTCTCCGTCATACACCTTTGAAGGGTTTTCAGTAAATGAAATTTTTCCCTTCTGCCTTGATACATTTCCTGAATAACTGGCATTGTATCCCCAATAAACTTCATTTGAAGAATCAGCTTTCATTTCAGCGGATATCTTAAATTTTCCCACAGCTTTAATCTTAAGTTTAACTGAAGCATTTAGGGAATCAGACTCAATTATTTCAACTACACCTGTTCCATCTATTACTTTAAAATTGCAATCCTTCAGAGTATCATTTCCTTTATCTACAGAAAGAGTGAAATCTTCTCCCACATAAGGTTCGTGTTCCGGCTTTTTAAAGTTTTTCTCTCCATACATTTTCAAAAGACCGTTTCCATCGCTTGTTACAGTTCCATGGTAAAGTTTTTCTCCATTTCCATCAACCCCAACTGTTGTTTTCATAGGTTTTGAAACAGGAAAATACAGATAAATTTTCCCTTTTTTATCCGGATAAATATCTTTTCTTCCATAGGCTTTTGATTGACTATGAGGGAAAATTTCAACATTTCCATTAGGTGGATCCGCAAGAGTCAAAGTAGCGCGATACACATTTTCTTTAATGGAATTCTTTGCTCTTAAAATATTAGCTGAAACACTTCCTCCATCAATGATTATGTCCGCCTCATCACTTATCTTATTTGATAATAAGGTTCCTCCTGAGATTTCTATTTTGCCGTCTTTCTTGAGTCTCTTATCTATCCCGTAAAGATCTCCTCCATGACCTATATCTGTTGCATCGGAATTTCCCGCATGAGCTGAAATATATCCTCCGGTAACATAAAACTTTGAAAGTGTACCATGTCCACTTCCGCCACCTATTCCGGCACCGGAGCCAAGATATACCCTCCAATCTTTCTTTTCGGAACGTCTATTATTCCCCCCGAATGCCTCCACAAAGCCTCCTGCAATTTTTACTGTTCCTGCAGAGTTGCCTACCGGAGTAAATATTGTTCGGTCTGTATAAACTACACTACCACTTCCAATTCCTGCAGCTCCAAGCCCGCCTCTTGCACGGAGAATTCCCTTATTTTTATATCTGTCTCCTTCCATATCAATAACGACCTTATTACTTGATCCGTCCAGTCCGCCACCTATTCCGGCACCTCCCTCGCCACCATTAGCATTTATTACGCCTTTTCCTTTTATAAGTATAGAATCGGAGTCTGCACCTCGACCACCTGAGCCGTTGGCTCCACCCCCAATGCCTGCACCGCCATAACCTCCTGAAGCATCAACACTATATCCGTCAATAACGATGCTGTTACCCTCTTTAGTTTTACCCTTAAACTTTCCACCTAATCCCGTACCTATACCGGCAGCTTTGTTTCCACCAAATGCCTTAATTTTGTAGTCCGGATTATTTGCAGTCAAAACTATTGGACCGCATTTGGTTGTGAGTATTGTGGTTACCAGTGTATGATGACCACCACAGCCAATACCGGCGGAGTGTGGTCCTCCGACAGCTTCAACTGACGGGCAATTTGTTATCTTAATAGTGCCAACACTTCCTGCTCTTCCGGAACCGATTCCGGCACCTCCCTCTTTACCGTTGGCAGGAGCCTTGGCTATGATATTACTTTTTGTTATGGCAATTTCTTCAACGTCACAATTCAGTCCGGTTCCTATTCCTGCACCCCCACCTCTTTTACCTGCAAAGGCTGTTACATCACTTTCCTCAATTATTATTTTTTTTGCATTACCACCATGAGTCTTGTGAAGCAATCTAGTTGGAGCCCAACCGCCGCCTCCAATACCCGGACCGGTATTATGACCTTTTGCCAAAACTGTTGACTTTTTAATTTGTATTAAATCAATATTGCCGAAAGGTCCGGTTCCTATTCCTGCAACTCCGGATGTTATAGCATCTCTATCATCAGTCGATATCATGTCATGGTCACATTCAATTTTACTGTTCTCAATAGTTATCTCCTTCATATCATTTAATCGATGTGCTCTATAGTTAAAAGCAGGACTCGGATATATAGATGTTCCTATACTATTTCCATTGTATGTACTGTTGCTAATTTTGATGCGATCAATACTTCCGCCGTGACCGGCTCCTATACCCGCCGCAATTTTATTAAATCCCCGCGCCGCTATTGTGCTGCTATCAATAGTAATGGAGTGTATTTTACCGGGCCTTCCTTTCAGTGAACCGCTTCCTATATCTGCTCCTGCATACGGGGCATCGGCATAAACAGTCGCATCTTTTATGGTTATATTACCTGCATCGTCCTGACCGGAACCAATTGCAGCAGCATTGTTGATTCTATTACCGGCTGATGATGCAAAGGCTCTAATTTTTAAAAGTTCCCTTTTATGGGGATAACCTTTTATTACTATTTCGCAGGATGACTGGTCTTTTCCGCCACCTATGCCGGCACTATTTGTACCGCCTCTTGCGACAATTTCCATAGGATTATCTTGTTTACATTGAATATTAATTTTACCTTTTTTAATTATATTTCCGCCATTTCCGCCACCTATACCGGCACCGTATTTACCACCTCCGGCTTCAATATTACCCCCGTTTATGGCAATATTTCCTTTTAAATCTCCGCCGTCACTGCATCCTATACCTGCAGCATCTTTGCCACCGTGAGCCTGGATATTACCTCCATTTATAGTTAAATTATGTAAATCTCCTCCCTCGAATCCTATAGCTTCTCCTGCTCCGATTCCCGGGGCATTTTCGCCACCTCTGGCAGTTATATTACCCTCGTTTATGGTTAAATCATACAAAATGCCGTCTCTGCCGGAGCCTATTCCCGGTGCTGAGTGCGCTCCGATGGCGTTTATGGACATATTTCCGTCAATAACGAGGTTTCCTACATTGTCGTTATAGTTACCACCTATACCGGCACCTCCATATTTTTCTCCTCCACCGTAAACATTCAATGTTCCGTCACCGCTAATCAAAACATGGCTTTTTTCATGACAACTTATTCCTGCATAACCCCAGTTTTTTCCTATGCCTGACTTATGACCTCCATATAAGTTAATCTTGGCATTGGAGTCACCCTGGCCAATGTATATTTTTGCATAGGAGTTTTTTGTAACTTCAATGGGTGAGGCACTTTTATTTCTCAAATCAATCTTCAATCCATTTTTCAGATTTACTATAATCGGTCTTTGTGCTGTCCCTCCCTTTATTTTGATATGGTTTTTCTCGGTTGATCCATATATGTTATACACTTTAAACGCATCATTGCATTCCACCCTGTTTTTTCCTATGTCAAAAGATACATATTGCGCATTGACTTGTGCATTAACCGTAATATCTTTCCCAAAAAACACAGTTGTAAATACTGCCACAAATAAAAATATGAGAAAAAAACTATACTTTGCAAATGTAAATTTTCTCATTAAGCTGCACACTTTCATTGATAACCTCCCTTATGTCTTCTCCTTTACGTCTATTTTTCAATGGTACATACTAAACACCAACTAAACACCAAAAAATTTTAAATTTTATTTCATTATTCTTTATAAATCGTTTTACTGAAAACTCTCTTTATATACACTCCAACACTTTCTTTGCTGGAAGTCAATGTTATTGCAACATCGAAAAGTAAGATAAATACCGGCAAATATATAACCGGTGTCAGACTGTAGGCAAAGCTTGTATCAACTTCGTTGATTTCGGGCTTTTTATGTTATGCGAAACTTGATGAAATAGAATATTTTCTAATAAGTTTTAAAACTGATTCGGAAGTAGGGTTTAACAAATCTTTATTTCACAATATCATTGATAGCCTTGAATTGTCAAGTCAAATACAACTTAAGACGGTGTCAAATTGTTGTGGAGTTTTTGTATTGACAAAGATCAACTCAAAATGTTTTATCCTAATAAGCCATACTCAGTTCCATATTAGGTTAGACTTAAATCAGATGGCTTTTGTCACATATGTTTGACAATCATAGAATTTAAAGTATCATTTGTAAAATTATGTCTTTACATCCACCCTTTTTTAATATACAATATGACAGGTCGTAATAATCTAGTAAATTATTGATTGTGAACAAATTTGGGATATCATCATAAGAGAAATTCAAAACTTGCACACAAATTCATACCCTTATAGGTCCAATCACATTTGAGGAAAAATGATAATACATCGGTATTTCGTACCAAATTATCATCTTACGGATCAAATCACCATCGACAAAAAATGATAATATATCTATAACCGTACCGAATTATCACCTTATGGTTCAAATCACATAATTTTGTATGCTTTCTATAATTTATAAGGATTATTCTGAGTTAATACTAAATAAAAATATCAGAAGGAGATATAAATGAAACTAACAAAAAGAATCTGTGTAATTCTATCATTAGTAATGGTTTTTTCTTGCATCCCGTTACTATCAATGGCAGACAGCAAGTCAGAAGAGGGTCCTTCTCGAGGAGATGAAATCCTTGAAGGAAAGTCAAATTGGGCAACTATAGGCTCACCTGACAGAATTTGTGAAGTAAAGGTTACAGTGGACAGTACAAAAAAGATTAAGAGTGTTGAGATTGTATCATCAGGTGAACCCCTTGCCTATAGAGAGCCTGTAAGGACATTCAAGAAAGGCGGTCTTGAATACTATAAAGGAAAAACCTTAAAATATGTGCTGAAAATGGATACAGACAATGCTTGCGGTGCACATGTGGTTGGCAATAAAACTTTTCCATATTCTGTAGATTATGCTGCACCTGCAAAGGTAGTAAATAATGCGGTTTTGAATGCACTGGGATATAAGTCCAACCTGGAAGACGAACCTGCCACCTTCAAAACCTTCGAAGGTAAAGCTAGGCTCGACAGATATGACTATGACCAGTTCGTAAAAGTTACCGTAAACAAAGACGGACGCATTGTAAAAGTTGAGGATAACGGTACAAACAAGCAAAGCAACTATGTTTCCAGCGACAACAGAAAAAGGATTGAATTGTTTTTCTCCGGCAAAGGCTACGATAAATTTAAGGGGAAAAATGCTGCCGAAGTGAAAGCAATGTATATGGGAAAACATGGAACAGACTCTGTGTCAGGAGCCACATATAACGCAAAGGCGGCACAAAGGGCTATCCTTAGTGCCATGTCCAAGAGCGGATTACCTGAAGGAGAAGCACCTAAACCGGCGGCTAAGGTTCTCGAAGGGGTTTCAAAACAAACCAGCAAAAAAATAAATAACGGCGTCATGAAGGTTAAGGTATACCTGGATAAAGATAATGTAATCGAAAGGGTTGAAGATAATTCTACCTATCCTGCCGGGGATGCTCCTGCTCAAACTCAGTCAAATTGGTCAGATTGGGATAACTTTGCAAGGTATAGAGGATTGTCCAAATTTATGGGAATGGATATCGAGGATGTCTCAAAGGCAGACACTTCTAAAACTGACAGTCCCTATGTCGCATACAAACACACAGATCTGTCAACAATGACAAAAGAAGCAATCTTAGATGCTTTCGAAAAAGGCGGAATCAAACCGGATACACCTGAGGAAAAAGAACTCAAGGCTCTAAAAGCAGAACTAAAAGACAAGATTGCAAAGCTTGTTGATATTTCTAAATACAGACCTGCCGAACAGGAAAAAATCAGAAAGTTAATCAGCGAAGCCAACGATAATATAGATAAGGCTCAGAACAAGGCTGAAGCTGAACAAAGTTTTGAAACAGCCAAGAAAGCAATCCTGGAAGTTAAAACCGACGAAGAATTAAAAGCAATTGAGAAAGCAAAAGATGAACTTTCAAAAGAAATCATCAAAGCAAAAGAACTCATGAAAGATGTAAAAGTATCCAAAGACGGAAAAGATATTTATACGACTGATAAGTGGGTTACTGCAGATGTAAAAGAGGATTTGGAAAGAGCCATAGATGAAGCGGAAAAGACAGATTCCGAAGATCCTGCTGTATATGAGAATTTAAAAAACAAGCTGGAGCTCACAGAAAAATCTTTCTCTGAATCTATCAAAAACGGTACAAAGGAAAAGAATACAGCATCTCCTAAAAAACCTACAATAACAACGGTAAAAGGAATAACTTATAAGATTCTGAATATGAAAAAAGAAACTGCAGTTGTAGTGAAAGCGAAAAAGAATATTAAAAAAGCTGCCATTCCAAATACCGTTAAAATCGGAAAAGCAAAATATAAAGTAGTTCAAATAGGCGACAAGGTATTTAAAAATAACAAAAAGCTGAAAACAGTTGTAGTGGGAGCAAATGTCAAAACCATCGGTAAAGAAGCTCTTAAAAATTGCAAATCTTTAAGAACAGTTAAATTCAACGGTAAAGCTATCGCTAAAATTGGAAAAAATGCTTTCAAAGGAACTCACAAGAAAATCACTGTAAATATTCCTAAAAAAGTATACAGAAAATATATCAAAATGTTGAAAAAAGCAGGAATTTCCCGCAACAGCAAATACAAAAAAGCCTAGACTTTCGATAAAAAAATCAGGTGATGAGCAGAATAGAAACTCTATTCTGCTCATCACCTTTACTACAGAAAAAGACGAGGTTTTTTCAAGATGCTTAAATCTTTAGTCGGCTTTCAGTTTCAGCTTTAAAAATGCATAGCCTTCCTGACCGTCACTATTTTTATAATCTTTAAAAATCACCTTGAAAATTCCGTTATTTTTCTTCTGTACATCTACATTAAGCTCACGGTTATGTTTGTCGTATGCCTTGACTTTCAAATTCCAGCCTGCCCATTCTGACGCTTTCTTCTCAGTTTCAATATTGAATTTATTAATGCGACCGTCCTGTGATACAAACTCTTCAGGTGAAATTTCTATTTCCTGCACGAAAGTTTCCCCGTCATAAAGCTTTAGTTTACTTGGTGCCATGTCTACCTTGGATAGAACATTTACATCGAAACTCTTTTGAATGTTGTTGTGAGTAATAGTAATAGTCTTCTTACCCACATCGCTTTGCTTAAATTCGTATGAATTTTCCGGAGCAGCGGAAAAACCTGCCTCTTCACATTTACTCCAACCATTAAATATTTTTTCATTTCCCTTTTCTGTAACAGCCTTAATTGATAAGTTGCTCAAATTGAGCCTATCACCGATATTATAATCTTTCTTAACATTATCAACATTCAGTTCAAATGATTTGATAGGTGAAGAATCTTCTTCCTCCTTTACATTGACCCTATAGGTTTTAAATGTCCAAAAATCAAAACCCTCCGGCACTTCTACCTTACTCAGGTCAAACTCCCATGAAACCGAATTTGAAACCTTTTTTTCGCCCTCTGCCAATAGGGTATCATTACGATAGATTTCCATCTTATCAATTGTTCCTTTGGAATCAAAATTATAGACAAAATCATCTTTATTCAAATCTATTCGATCCTGCTTGCCGTCTTTATATTTTACCAGAATATGAGTTGCATGTGCCCACTTAAGCTCCTTCTGAACCTGCATTCTAATCGGCATCTTAATCAGTGACTCATCATTTTTAAAATTAACCATAAAGGTAGTTCCGATAGCAGGGAGTGCACTTCCGTGCTTAGGCGAAGTGAATATTCCATATTTGGATATCTCTCCAAACGGAACCACTTTACTATCTCCATTTTTAAAATTAATCTTCAACTTAGTTTTACTTAAATCAAGGGTTTTACCTGTCACTGCCGCATTAGGTCTTGTTTCAAAATCAAAATAGTCTATTTTCTGCTCAATTTTATCAGCTCTGTATTTTCTTGATCTTTCAAGGGCATTACTTACGGAACTCAGATGTCCCTTGGCAGTTAATGTAGCACCCGCCACTGCATCATAGGCATCTCCTTTTCTTTCCTTCAGCTGTTTCTCAAGGCTTTCAGTAGAGCTTAACCCCTCTGCCTTATCCAAAATCCTCTTACCATGGCGATATCCATCGTCTTCAACTTCCTTGATAGATTCTGCAGAGGCAATTTTTCCATTCTTAACCGAGACTTTAACGATATCAGGACCTTTTTCACTGTAATAAAAACTATATGTACCTGTGCCGTACCATGTTCCATCGGCTAATTTTCCAGTAGTATATGAATTATTGTCAATCACCTGTACCGGAATTTTCTTCATAAGATACTTGCCTTTTCGTGTTTTTTCTTTTGATTTTACGGTTATTACGGCGTTTCCTTTTTTCTTTGCTGTAATCACACCCTTCGAGTCAATTTTAACATTATTGGAATTTGAAGAAAAATTTACAGGACAATATACACCCTCAGGCTTAACTGAAGCTTTAAGTGTTTTCTTTTCACCTGATTTTAATTTAAGGTTTGTTGCGTTAACGGTTAATTTGGAAGGATACAAGTTCTTAACTTTGATAGTAACCTTTGTTTTCATTTTTTTATTTTTCTTAACGAAAACAGTTATCCTTACGGTACCCTTTCTTAATCCCGTAACAACACCCTTGGAATTTACCTTTGCAATTTTTTTGTTGTTTGAAGAAAACTTCAGCAAATTTGAATTAATACCCTTTGCATACAGTCTCGTAGAACCTTTTATGTCAATTACCCTACTTGCAACTGTAGATTTAATTGGGAGTTTGCCTTTCTTAGTAGCTGCGTAAGCAGAATTGCTGTTAAAAGCTCCTAAAACCATGACCATAGAAATACATATTCCCATAGCCAATATTCTGTACAATTGTTTCATGTTTTTTGTCATCTTTTCCCCCGTTGTATTATAATACTAACGATCTCCTTTCTATACTCCTTATAACTTTTATACCATGTTAGTTCCATATAACTAACCATAATATATTTTATACAAAATATACACTTTGTCAATATATTTTGCTACTATATTTAAATTGTTTATTTTAAGAAATGGCTAATTAAAAGAACTGATTCTTAAAAAGTGAATTCTTCTGAATCTGATTAAGTCTCCTGACAATTCCCTTGTATGCTATCTTATAGTAGCCTAATTGCCATTTGGCAATAGCCAGGCTTTTCATCTGCTTGAGGATTTACGATTCTGCATGAATTTATTCCCATTGATACCTACATTGCAAAGATGGTCGAAAACTCGCGGGTCATAGAAAATTCGCAAAATACAAAATCGGCTTGCATTCTTTTTTTTTTTGATACACTTCCCTTGGGAGATATCTTCATTCTAAAGAAAGTTGAAGAACATAGGAATTTTTCTTATAATTTTTTTATAATTATTTTGCTTTTTAGTTTACAATCATTTTTATATGCAGAAATAAATTATGTTAATAAAAAGGGAATGACAATAGAAACAAGATATAATGTTCCTATGGGATATAAAAGAGTAAATGTTGAAAAAGGAAACTTTGCTGAATTTTTAAGAAATCAAAAGTTGAAACCT
>ERZ773197.1461-NODE-1461-length-16225-cov-4.678726_pt1 | contig 16225 bp, 29 predicted proteins | sample MGYA00580999_ERZ773197 | MGnify/ENA primary metagenome ERZ773197 (study PRJEB29015, sample SAMEA2738166) | human oral metagenome | biome: human oral; feature: human-associated habitat; material: saliva | place: China | collected 2185 ...
AGGGGCGAATGTTCCCGTCTGAACAGGAAGCGAGGAAAGCAGTCTCACGATTGGCAGAGCAAACGGGGCTTTCTGAGTTGGATTTCGATGTTATGTCAATGAGTTGCCGAGTAGGGCAGCTATGAACTCGCGTATTTGACCGACGATTTCGGTTTTGTAGGCAGTAAACACCAGTCCGATCATCCACCATATCAGCTGTCCGATTCGGATAATGACGCTTTCAGCGGATATGTTGATGTACGTCAATACTGCGCGGGGGAGAAAAATCAATGTGTCAATCCACCACAGTGGATTGAATGCGTTTTTCATCCGGTCTTGATAGACACCGAGGGCAGTTTGAATAAGAAGGGTTGAAGCCGCTGTTATCTCTTCATCCTTTGATGGAAACTGGTCAAGAACGCCAAGTTTTATATGGCAAATTTGTCCATATCCTAGGGGGTGAATACGGGGAATAGCCCTATCGGCTATGCCGGCATGGGTGATTAGTCTGTGTAGAGCAGATCGCTCACGGGCAATGTTAACAGTCACGTCACCACGAAACCAAAGCATGTATTTTTGATATATCCGGTTGAGTTGCCAAAAGGAGTAGGCACTGTCAACAAAGATAAAAACAGGAATGAGCAATAGCCAAAGAAAATTCACATCGGCACATCCTTTCCGTGCTCAGTATACCACGGCGGGGAGGAGAGCAAAAGCCGAAACGGGCGCGAGCCCGTCTGCGGGGAATGACCGCCCCGCACCGATGAGGCAGGTCGTAAGGGAGGGGAAAAACATGATGCAAAATGAAATGCTCGGCGTCGCGGGCGAGCCGCACGAGGATGCGACGGCGCATCTGATTGAGGTACTGCGTAGCGCGGGCACGACGGGCGAAAAGATTGTACGTGCGGGAGCGTTCTCGTTCCTGCGCGGGGTTGCGGTCGGGCGTGCGGCGCGGATGGCGGATGAGAGCGCACGGGGCAGCGCGGAGATGGCAGAAAAACAGCCCGCATAAGGAGGCAAATCATGGTAGGATTTACATGAATTGAAGTATCATGCGCGTCGTGTCTTCTGCTCTCTCTGTTGGCGCAGAGGGGACGGTTTTTTTATTGCATGATTGTGTCATGGTATCCGTCGAATTCGAGGCAGTTAGACCGTGTAGCGGAATGCTCCGCGTTATGCTATACTCTATGCGTTGCCTCCTCCATACCGGCACGGGAAGGAGGTGTGTCAAGTATGCTAATCTCGTTTTTGCTCTCCGTTCTGGCGGGGATAGTCTGCCACTATCTCTGCAAATGGCTTGACGGATGAGAAAAAGGCAACAAGCCTAGGCGTTAAGCCCTGCCTGCACAATGGGAACAGAAAAGCCCCCAAGCTGGAACCTTGGGGGCTTTTCGTGTGTCGTAATGCTAACCTCGTTTGCCAAGCACATTATAACACAGTCCCCCGATGGGATGCAAGAAATACGTTGTCGCCTACGATGGCGGCTTTTTTATGCCCTCCACCTAGCGGCGTACATGACGTTCAGCAATCACTAGACGGCGATAGTTTAGATAGGATCGCCAGTATTACATCACTGATCGAGCGCAGCCCTAGATGAGATCGTTCTAGATGTCTCCCCAATCCGAGATAGGACAACAGCTCAAACTCATACCGATAGCTCTCCAGCCAAGATGAAAAGAAATACATATCCGACAACAATTTGAAATGGTGCTCACGTAAGTAGTCCTCATACATCTCGGCAACAGGAATACCGCCTAAATAACGTGCGCCCTTTGCATATATACTATAGTTACGGGCTAAGTCTGTGGCGATGTAGTAGGATGCCTCCTTGCTTAGTCTAAAAACTGATCGGGCAATCGTATAAAAGCATAACGCCTCACGCACATTGTATGTTTCGGCGATGTAGATAAATACCGTCGATGGGGCTAATAACTCACGGGCAAACACATTGGCTTCGGCTTCGAGGATTCTGTAGTCTGATTTTTCAAGGGCAGAGTGTTTTGTTCCTGTTTCGGGGAAGTCCCTCAAATGTCCCAATTCGATATGTCCAAGCTCGTGTGCGAGCGTCCATTGGATACGCCCGTAGGGCTTTATCGTGTCGTTGTAGCATATTACGTGTTTATCGCGTCGGTCGCGGTATTTTGCTGTTCCATCTTTCGAGCCAAGGGATTCACAGACATCGGAGAGTGATGCGTCGCTTTTTTCGGCAATACGGGAATATTTTTTTAGGCCGTACCCATGTGCTTTCAGAGCTTTATGAAGGTCAAGGGGAAGAGTGCGTTCCTCGTTCTCAATGAGAAAATTGTATGCAGCCTGTATGGAGCGTTTCCAACGCGGGGCTTTGGGAAGCCTACTCATCGTCGTCTTCATCGAATACAACGCTCATGATCTTTTTGAATTGCGCTTTCTTTTTCTCCTGTTGTTCGGGCGGCAGGTTTTCCAGACCATTACGCGCAAGCGAGCGTATTTCTTCATCGTCTAACAATATACTTGCAGGATCGGGGGCGGGCGTTGATTGGGACGGTGTATCGGAAGTTTCCCAGCCCATTATTTCATTGGGAGAAATATTAAGTGCTTTTGCGAGAGAGAAAATAGCGCCTCGTCGCATATTGGCTATTTCGCCGCTTTCCCAGCGAGATATAGTTGCTTCGCTTACACCGACTTTATCCGCGACCTCTTTCATCGTCATTCCAAGGGCTAATCGTTTTTTTCTGATTACGTCTTTTACATTCATAAGATACCACCTCAACACTATTATAGTTTTTATCTTGCGTATTTGCAATATATTTATTGATTCGAAACAAGAACTTGCGAAAACGTATTGCATAATTTTGATGGTGGTGTTATACTTGACTTGCGAAAACGTAAGAATAGGGGGTGATAGTGTGTTTGATAAGGCTTTGTTCATGTATCATGTGATGCGTAAGAATACGTCGCTTGGTGCTATCTCCACGATGCTTGAAATAAACCCTTCAACGCTTACACGAAAGATGAGTGGGGAAAGTGATTTTACGCGCGAGGAAGTTCAGAGGATCAGAAATTTTCTTGAACTCTCTCTTATTGATGCAGACAAAATTTTTTTTGCAGAGAAACTTGCATAAACGTAAGTTTAGAGGGCGAACAAATGAACGCTACAGAGCGGGCGGCGCATGAAATTCACCGTGATGCAGAGTTCTTCTGCAAGTTCGGCGGTGACAAGGATGCTGCCATCGAAAGAGGGCTTCGCAGACTGGATGAGCGAGATGTTTATGTGGAGGCTGTCAGGAAGCGCGTCCATGCCATGCCGATGAAAAACGCACCTCTGATTGGCTGTCCTTGTACGGTCGCGGAGTGTGCGGAGCAGATTCGACGGGACGCAATGTCCCTGCGAAGGATTTTCCGTGTTGCGGATGACGTTGCCATTGCAGAGGCAATCCGAATGATGAACGGGGTGTACGACGTTGACATGGCGGCGGTAGAGAAGGTCGTCCGCTCCATCCCACTGGAAGCAGAGGGGGAACAAAACCCCGATGCACCGTGGTGGTATGCGTTGGGCGAATGAAAGGAGAGAATGAATGAACAAACTTCAGATTTTCAAGAGCACCGACTTCGGCACCGTCCGAACGGTACTCATCGACAAAAAGCCGTACTTCGTTGGCAAGGATGTTGCAGAGATTCTTGGATATACGAACCCGCAAAAAGCGATTCGTGACCATGTGGACGACGAGGACAGGACGGTGAACGAATCGTTCACCGTCAACGGGACAAAGGGGCTTCTTATCAACGAGTCAGGGCTTTACGCGCTGATTGTCGCCTCAAAGCTCCCTGCTGCGAAGAAATTCAAACGCTGGGTGACAAGCGAAGTCCTCCCCGCAATCCGCAAGACAGGCAGCTACACCGTGCCGAAACTCGAAAAGAACCCGAAGTACCGCACACGCATGATCGGGACGGCGGTGCGGGACATTCGCAGCACGGCGGCAGAGCTTCAGAAACTCTTCGGCGTGAAGAGCGGCATCGCCCTTGCCAAGGCGACGAACATGATCGAGCGGGCATACGGCGTGGACATGGAGGAGGTCAAGGAACTCATTCCTCCGGCTGAGCACGAGACGGGTTTTCTCAACGCAACGCAGATCGGCGCGCTGCTCGGTGTGAATGCACGCAGAGCGAACGAGCTCCTCCAGCTTGCAGGACTGCAAGCGCGGTTTAACGGGACGTGGCGCCTCACGAGCAAGGGGAAGGAGCACGGCGAGGAGATGCCCTACGAGCGCAACGGGCACAGCGGCTATCAGATTCGTTGGAGTGAATCGGCGGTGTCCGTGGTTGAGGATGATATGACGGCGTGAGGAGGTGAGGTCATGGCAAAAGAAAAGCCCTCGAAAGTGCCGCTGACGCTTAGGCTTCCGAGGGAACTCTATGAGGAGTTGAAGGAGGAGGCAAGGAAAGTCGGCTGTACGCTCCATGAGCACATCCTATTTCAGCTTTCCTTGCGTAAGAAGGTATTGTCGTAGGACAAATTCAATTTCTTTGTTCACGGATCGCCCGTTTTCTTTGGCAGTTTCCTTGATTGCCTGCATGATGTTCTCCTCTATGCGGAGAGGGTACGGATTAGCCTGTGCCATGATCTCACGACCTTTCTAAATGATATCTATATTATATCACCTAGTTTTGAAATATAAACACTCTAAAAGATATCAAAAAGATGTTGACTCTAAATCAATAAAGTGATATCTTATAGATGTAAAATAGATATCTAAAGGAGGGGAGAGTATGAAAACACCTTTTTACTTCCGTATGCCGATAGAACTGCGGAAAGCACTGGATGAGGAAGCGAAAGGACTAGGGATTACGCTGACGGCGTTAATCTTGCAGATTCTCGGACGGTACGTAAAGCAGAAGGACAAGACGGCGTGAGCAACAACTGCGAGAGGAGGTGAGGGGATGGAGGTCATCATCAAAGGCGAGGCAAAAGAAATCGCCGCCTTGCTGTTTGAAGTCGAAGGGCGGCGAAGCGTTCCGTTTGTCGGAGAGTGTCAAGAATCCGCATTGGGAAATGAGAAAGATGAGTTGGTTCTTTGCCGACCAGATGGTATTTAAAATGGATTGTCATAGCTCTGTTGATTTATCCACTCCCAAGCTTTCTTGTTGAGCCAACCGTCATACTCTTTCGTGGTTTTTATCACGAGAAGGTGGTCGTTCTTATCCATGTGTTTTGTGAGATTTTGCGTTATCTGGTTGGCGCTTAGCTTTGTATTGATAAGCCAAGTCGAGTCCAGATAATGCCACCAAACGGAGCCTAGCGCTTTAATTGCTTGGTATAGACCATTGTAGTTTTGTCCAGGGCGATTCAAGTCGTAAGTGATGAGGTAGACCATTTTAACAGCATCCTTTCTGTCATGAAATAAGGGGGGAGAACTATGGCGGATATGCAGCTGCTCAAGGCGAAGCTGAAATACAGCGACCTGACCTATCAAACGGCAGGAGAGATCATCGGTGTTGGGCGAGATACGTTCTCTCGGAAGATGCAGGGGGACGGTGCAGGATTCACCGTTGAGGAGATTCGAAAGCTGATGGGCATTATGCAGTTGAGCAAAGAAGATGTGTGGAACATATTCTTTGCTATATGTTGATATTTTACAACATATAGTTGAACAAATCAAGTGTTCCCACAAGATGTGGACGTTTAGCCGAAACGGGCGCAAGCCCGTCCGCAGGGAATGACCTCCCTGTGCTGATGAGGCAGGTCACGCACAATGTTAAGAGGCGAATCATGGTAGGTAAGCTTTTCGGCGGTGCGTGCAAGTATAGGGATAGGGGGTGAAGATATGCCACGCAAGGCGGCGGATGCGGCGGCGGGGGAACTCGTCGCCGCACTCATGGCGGGGGTGGAGCGCGTCGCGGCGGAAAAGGTCGCGGCGCAGATGGAGGAGCTTGCGGGCAAGGTGCTTGAGCATATTCCCGAACTGCTCTATCTGCCTCCTCCTCCTGCGGATGTGCCCGAAGAACGTCTGCTGAGTGTCGGGGAGGTCGCCCGCATCCTCGGGTGCTCTCCGGCCACTGTGGGGAAACGATTTGAGAGCGGCGATCTGGCGTTTGTGTTGGAACGCGGCTCGGATGTACGCAAGGTTCCCTATAGCTGGGTGGTGGAGTACATTCACCGCCTGCCACGGTACACGGGCAAGCTAAGAGATAGAAAGGAGGTCAAAGATGTGTAACTGGAAAGCCGCTGTTGCAGGCGGAATCGTCGCTGGCGCGGCGATCCTCTGCGCAGGTATGGCGACGCAGGAGGACGGAAAGAACGCCGTCCTCGTCGAGGAGGTCTACACGGTGCGCCCCGGGGATACCATCTGGGGCATCGCGGAGGAGTACGTGAAGAAGAATACCGGCACACGCCGGTACATCCTTGAGTACAAATCGGGGATGGAGGAGCTGAACCCGTGGCTCCTCGACAGGGACGGGATGATCTATCCCGGAGATGAGATCAAGGTGACCTATTGGGTCAAGGGTGAGGAGAAACAAAAATGAAAGTATCGGTAAAAAAAGAAGTCGCCGCGTTCGTGTTGCAGGGGAGTTCCTACAACGGGGCGGGCGAGGAAGTAGAAGTCTCCTACGCCGATCTGCACGCCGCCAACATCGGAGATACGTGGGAGGCATTCAGCGATGATAACTGCGGGCGTGACGTGTGTGAGGAGTACGCAGAGGTTGTTTATAAGACGGAACAGGGGGCTGCTGTCTTGTTCCGCAGCCGGGGCACGACGGATAGCCCCTCCCCCCAGAGCTGGGAGGATGCTCCCGAGCTCGTATGGTATGAGTTCGCGTGAAGGAGGAAACGTCATGAACGAATGGAAAACCCGCACAACGCGGCTTGTGCGGGATAGCGTGAAGGTATCGGTCATGTCGTTTATGATCGAAGCCGCAAAAAGGTGGCGCACATGTTTCATGGTACATGCGGAGGATAATCCGATGGTTTCGTATGAAGGACTGTTTTGGTCAGACGCCAAGGAGTGTCATGACAACATCGTTCACTCCATGGAGTTGATGGGCTATCGTGTGTTTTCGGATGAGTTAAACGCAAAGAAAAAGCGCCCGATGCGGCGGCAACCACACAGGGCGCAGAAGATAACTGAACTACCGTGAGTATATCACGGATGAGGAGGAAAGACAATGCGAAAGAAATACAAGGTGCTGTTTGAGATTGAGGGCTCAATCGAGATCAGTGCTCACAACGACGAGGAGGCGGGCGACATCATCGGCCGCATGGAGCGTGACAAGCTCTTTGAACTCTGTGACGAGTTCGGATGCAAGACCTACCCAATCGAGATGGAGGAGGAAGAGTAACGTGGCAAAACTTATCATGACCGTCGCCGAGATGGCAGACGAAAAGAAGTGGCTTGAAGCCCGCCGCGAAGGCATCGGCGGCAGCGACGCCTCCATCATCGTCGGGCTGAACCGCTGGAAGTCACCCTTCCAGCTCTGGCTCGAGAAGACAGGAAAGGCTGAGGCAGAAGACCTCAGCGGAAACGAGTACGTCTACTGGGGCAAGGTGCTTGAGGAAGCGGTCGCGAACCGCTTCTGCGAACTCACGGGGAAGAAGGTGCAGCGGCGCGGGCTCCTGCAGATGGACGACTACCCCTACATCCGCGCAAGCGTCGACCGCATGGTCGTCGGCGAGAACGCAGGCCTTGAGTGCAAGACCTGCAACGGCTTCTCGGCAAAGGAGTGGGAGGACGACGAAGTACCCGCCGCCTACTACGTACAATGCCAGCATTACATGATGGTGACAGGATGCGAGCGGTGGTACATCGCTGTGCTCATCGGCGGGAACCATTTCGTCTGGAAAGAGATCCCGCGCAATGACGATGAGATCGACATTCTCCTCCAGGCAGAGATCGACTTCTGGCACAAGGTAGAGGAGGGCATCATGCCCGAGGTCGACGGCAGCGAGAGCTGCAAGGATGCTCTTGCGGCAGAGTTCCGGGGCGGTAACGCAGAGCTGCTGACACTTCCCGATGCGGCCGAGGGGATCATCGAGCGCATCCGAGCCCTCGACGACGCGAAGAAGAGCACGGAGGAAGACCTCGAGCACCACAAGAACCAGCTCCGCCGACTGATGGGCAACTACGAGCTCGGATACGCAGGGGACTACAAAGTCACATGGAAAACGCAGGCAGGGCGCACGACCGTCGACAGCAAGGCACTCAAGGCAAAAGAGCCTGACATTTACGCCAAGTATGCCAAGCAGGGAAAGCCGACCCGCGTCCTGCGGATCAGCTGACGGATAAAGAAGGGAGACAATCATCATGGCAAGTGTAAAAGGCGGCGCAATCCAGAAAGCGCAGGAACAGAAGACCGTGGCGGCACAGCAGCAGAAGTCAATCAAAGGCCTCATCGTCTCGATGGAGGGGCAGATTGCAAAGGCACTGCCCTCCGTCCTCACCCCGGAGCGATTCACGCGCATGGTACTCACGGCGCTCAGCACGAACCCGAAGCTCTGCGAGTGCACGCCGAAGAGCTTTCTAGGGGCGATGATGCAAGCGGCGCAGCTCGGCGTCGAGCCGAACACGCCGCTCGGGCAGGCGTACCTCATCCCGTACAAAAACAAGGGAATCCTCGAGTGCCAGTTCCAGCTCGGATACAAGGGGCTCCTCGACCTCGCGTATCGCAGTGGGGAAGTCACCATTATCCAGGCGCACGAAGTCTACGAGAACGACGTATTCGAATACGAGCTCGGGCTTGAGCCTAAGCTCCGGCACGTACCGACGACGGGCGAGAAGGGGGCGGTCACACACTACTACGCCATGTTCAAGACCAAGAGCGGCGGCTATGGCTTCCACGTCATGAGCCGCGCAGAGGTGGACTCCTTCGCCAGGAAGTACAGCCAGGCGTATAAGAAGGGGTACAGCACCCCATGGACAACGAACTTTGACGAGATGGCGAAGAAGACCGTCCTCAAAGCGTGCCTCAAGTACGCGCCGATCAAGACAGAGTTCACGCGTGCGCTCGGCACCGATGAGACGATCAAGACAGAGATCGCGGCAGACATGGTCAGCGAGGCAGATGAGACGGACTACATCGAGGCAGAGGCGGTCGAGGTAAGCGAGGATGATCCGCCGGCAGAGGGCGCCGCGCCGCAGCCGAACAAGTTCATGAGTGCAGCGCAGGACGATGTACCGCCCAATGTGGATCCCGAGACGGGAGAGATCACGGGCTGACAAGAGACCGGCAGGGAGGCACATATCGCCTCCCTTTACCGGCGTAAAAGAGTGCAGAATGTAAAGGAGCATTACCATGGACATCACCATCAAGAAGATCAAGGCGGCAAAAGGCAAGCTGGTCTTTGAGTATGACAAGAAGGAGGACGAGGAGAGCCTCATCAGCACACACACCTCGAAGTTCGAGGAAGAGCCGGAGCCTTCGTTCTGGTCAGCATTCGGGTATCTCCGCGCCGATGTGTGCCGGATTCTCGAGGTAGACCCAGGGCAGTACGCCAGGCGCATCGTGCCAACGGGCGTCAGCTACTCCACGGGTGCTGACGGTTACGAGGGGGCGATCATTACCTGCGAGTACCACATGCCCAAGTCCGGGACGATGACCACGATCAACACGCCGCTCCTCCGATTCCCACAGATAGATGAGCAGGTGGGACTGCCGAGCTACTTTAGCGAGGAGGCCGAGGAACACCTGCGTGACCTCATTCATGAGGCGGTACGCTATCTCGAGGGGCATCGCGGGCAGGGTGGACTGTTTGACGATGAGGGGCAGAATCCGCGCAACGTAACGCCCGAGGATTCGCCCGTGCGCCTTGCAGCGGTGGGGCAGAGCGGTACGGACATTCGACAGATCGCGGGGTAAGGAAATGGCTGACAAGCGGTACTACTGGATCAAGATCAAGTCCGACTTCTTCGATCTCCCGACCATCGACTGGCTGCAAGACCAGAAGAACGGCTGTGAGTACATCGTCCTTTACCAGAAGCTCTGCCTGCTCTCGGCGAACAGCGGCGGCGAACTGGTGCGCAAGGTCGGCGATATGATCATCCCGTACGACGTCAAGAAGATCGCCGAGGTCACGCGCTTCAAGTTCGACACGGTGGTCGTCGCGATGGAGCTTTACAAGAAGATCGGGCTGATCGTGGAACGCGAGGATGGCGTGTTCGTTGTCGCAGGCATCGGAGAGATGGTCGGCAGCGAGACAAAGTGGGCAGAGAAAAAGAGACTACAGCGGGACAAAGGCGGAGACAATGTCCCCCGATTGTCTCAAAAAATCGAGGACAAAAAAGGACAAAGCGAGGACAATGTCCCACACAGTGTCCCTCCCGATGTCCCCAAAAGTGCGGGGACAAATGAGAGGACAGGCACAGGGACACAACAAGGGACAAGTGCGCCTACTTTGTCCGGGAAGAGTATAGAGATTAGAGATCAGAGTATAGAGCTCAGAGAAAAGAGAATAAATAAACAAGATACAGATGTAGTAGCTGCAGCAGCTATAGGCGTAAGTAATAATACATACACGCGCGAGGCTTCCGGAGAAGACCGTGCGAAGATCGTGCAGGCATTCTGCGACAATCTTCAGCCCGGAGCAGGGAGCATGGTGATTGAGCAGCTTCACGATGCCATCGACACCTACGGCGGGAAATGGTGCATGGAGGCGATCCGCGAGGCAGCGGCAAGCGGCGGCAGGTCAATCCAGTACGTGCTCCGCATTCTCCAGCGGTGGGAACGCGACGGATTCAAGGCAGAGCGTAAGAAAGGCGGCGGAAATTATGGCTCTAACATCGGCACGGACAACGTGGAGGGAACTGGCGCGGAGAAGTCCGCGTATGCAGCATACCTTGACGGAGACACGGTCAAGAGATGCCCGTATGATCTGGGCGGCACGCCCGAAGAGGGCGGAGATTCTGCGGACGATTGGAGCACCGCAAGAGACGATCCGTACGCCGCAGGGGCTTCTCCAGGCGGCACAGGCGGCAGAGACCAAAAGAGCGCATGATGCCGCGTGCGCAGGGTGCCCGTACACGGTGGACACCTGCCATGAGTGCCTATATAACGGGGCAGCATTCCGCGACGAGAGATTCCGCAACCCGCTCCTTTCCTGCATCCCGCCATGTGCCAAGTACAAGACGCAGCAGACGCAGAAGCGGATCAAGCGGCTCATGGGAGACGGCGGTGTCGGCGAGCGGTTCCGCTCACGCAGCTTTGCGACCTTCCAGGCGACACCTGCGACGAAGCCGGCGGTTGACCTATGCAGGCGGTTCTGCGCAGCGATAAAGCGCGATCCCAATGTCCCAGGGCTGCTGCTCAAGGGAAGCTGCGGGACGGGAAAGACACATCTGGCGGTGGCGATCCTGCGTGAGACGGCAGAGGCGGGCATCCCGGGGATGTTCGTGGTAGTCCCCGACCTGATCGCGAAGATGCTGGCGAGCTTTGACGCGAAGGACGGCAAGGCGGGGGCTCTCGTCGAGACGGCAAAGAGCGTGCCGCTCCTGGTTCTCGACGACCTCGGCGCGGAGAAACCCAAGCCGTGGGTCGTGGAGCTGGTCTACGTGCTCATCAACCATCGGTACGAGCACATGCTCCCGACGATTATCACGACGAACTACGACGGCAAACAGCTGGACGCCGTATTCGGGCGGCGGATCGTAAGCCGCCTCACGGAAATGACCGTGCCCGTGAACATTCGGGCAGAGGATTATCGCATGAAAGGAGTGACAGCATGATCATGCACTACCTGTCCCATCCGTTCAGCGGGGATGAGGAGAAAAACAGGGCAGCGGCAGAGGCAATCCAGAGAGAGCTACAGGAACGATCTAAGCACGTGTTCTACGTCAATCCGCTGGCAAACTTCAAGGCGCTGGCGGGGATGGAGTATGACAAGATCATGGGCTACTGCCTCGAGCTTTTGACGCGGTGTGATGGTGTCACGATGGCAGGGGACTACCGCGCCAGCAAGGGATGCGTAATCGAACTCACATGTGCACGGCACAACGGCATCCCCGTGTTTTTCTACGACGCGCAGAAGCATGAGTACGTGGAGGAGAAAGAATGACGCTCGGCAGTCTTTTTGACGGCATCGGCGGGTGGCTTCTTGCGGCGCGTCATGCAGGGGTAACGCCTGTATGGGCAAGCGAGATCGAGCCGTTTCCCTGCTCTGTGACCGCGCGGCACTTCCCCGACGTGAAGCAGCTCGGGGACATTACGAAGATTGACCCTGATAAGATCGAGCCTGTTGACATCATCTGCGCGGGAAGCCCGTGTCAGGATATCTCGATCGCGGGGAAAAGAAAGGGGCTAAACGGTGAACGCAGCGGCTTATTCCGAACAGCAGTTGACCTTGTTCGACGAATGCGGGAGCGTACCGCAGAGAAGTATCCGAGATTCTTTGTGTGGGAGAACGTCCCAGGTGCTTTTTCATCCAACCGGGGGATGGATTTTCAAGCCGTGCTCGAAGAAATCGGAGAAAGTGAAATTCCAATGCCTCAAGGTAATCGATGGGCTCCCGCTGGATTGGTGCAATTCCCCGGAGCTGAAATCGCATGGAGGGTATTGGACGCACAATATTGGGGAGTCCCCCAACGAAGAAAAAGAATCTTTCTTGTCGCGGATTTTGCAGCCCATGACCGACGTGCCGGAGAAATACTATTTGAGTGCGAAGGCGTGTCTGGGAATCCTGCGGAGAGCAAGGGAGCGCGGGAAGAAGCTGCCGGAGGAGCTGAGAATTGCGCTCGAACGTCAGGCACGTTGACACCGTGGGACGTACAGAGCAGACGCATCTACGATGAAAACGGCAAGATGGCGGCTCTCTACAGTGGAGAGGGGCAGGGAGCACATAACGGTGCAGTCTTTATCCGCGCCAAAGTCTACGACATGCAGCAACGTACCGATGTACTACGCAAGTATGACGGAATATGTCCAACGCTGACGGGACGAATGGGGACAGGTGGACATAATGTCCCTATCGTGCACGCCTACTGCATCGCAGGGAACACCATCGACCGAAAGTTACAGAACGGCGGCAACGGGGAGGGCGTACTTGCAGAAACAGCTTACACGCTGAACACGATTGACCGTCATGCGGTTGCAGAGATATACGGTGCGGAATCCTATTGTGTGGGAAACGGGCAGATCAATAGCGCGAGCTTGCAAGAAAAAACAGGCGTGCTTAACTGTATGCACGACCAGCAGATCATCTTAACGTCAAGAACAATCCGCCGTCTCACACCGACAGAGTGCGAACGACTGCAAGGACTGCCCGACGGATACACCGACGGCGGCAGTGACACGGCACGGTACAAGGCGCTGGGAAACGGCATGGCGCAGCCGTGCGCGGATTATGTGATACGTAGGATTGTCGAAGCAACAAAGGAGGAGACATAACATGCGTGAGATAAAATTCAGGGTGTGGGACACATTCTGGGAAACAATGTACCCTGTACAGAAAATCCACCTCGAAAACAACAAAGCCTCAGCCTATTGCTACACGGATGGGGGTGGTGAAAGTTGCCTTGTAGAAGGTGTAGGGGCAATCATGCAGTACACCGGCGTGAATGACATAGGCGGAGAAGAAATTTACGAGAGAGATATCCTTCGGGATAAATTTGGGGAGTACTATCTCGTGAAACTTGTTGATGGTGAATTTGTTGCCGAGGCAGACGGAGAGATGTATGACTTGGAGGATGTTGCCGGCATTGCGGGTATAATCAGCAACATCTACGAGAATCCGGAGTTTGCAAGGGAGAATGAATGATGGTGCGGCTTAGAGAGCGGTGGGCAGAGTGGTGCTTTTGGCAGAAGGTGCTTTTCTTCATCGTGATTCTTCTGATATGCCCTTCGTCATATTTTCTTAGTGGGGTTGCTGGATTAGGAAGAATCGCCGAATCGGCAGAAGATGCTCTCTGCTGTATGACACGAGAATGGTTCAACAAACGATAGGAGGAATCCAAATGAATCACTGGGTAGGAATTGGACGCCTGACACGCGATCCAGAGGTGCGATACACGCAGAGCGGCAAGGCGTGCGCGAAATTCACTCTTGCGATTGACCGCCGAAAGAGCTCGGACGGCAACCAGCAGGCGGACTTCATCCCCTGCGTCGCGTGGGAGAAGACCGCCGAGGTCATCAGTCAGTACACGGGGAAGGGACGTAAGATTGCCGTCGAGGGACGCATCCAGACGCGAAGCTATGACGCCAACGATGGAACGAAACGCTATGTGACGGAGGTCGTCGTTGGCAGCATGGATTTCTGTGAGAGCAGAAGGAACAGCAGCGCAGGGGGCGCGGGCGACTACCTGGGGACACCTGTGCCGGATGAGGATATTCCGTTTTGAGTACCTATACCGCTGTCATCCTCGGTGAGCCGGTGGCACAGGGGCGTCCGAGATTCTCTCGGCAGGGCGGATTTGTCAAGACATATGACCCGGCAAAGAGCCGCGACTACAAGACGTACGTGCGGATGATCGCAGCACAGAACGCCCCTGCAAGCCCCGTGGAGGGGCCTGTCATGTTTTCACTGCGCATCTATCGCGCCATTCCAAAGGGGATGCCGAAGTACAAGCGCGAGGCGGCGCTGGCGGGGACACTGCGCCCGACCACAAAGCCGGATGTGTCGAATGTGCTGAAAGGCGTCGAGGATGCCTTAAAGGGCGTGTGGTACAAAGACGATTCTCAAATCATCGGGTTTGATGAGCTCGGCAAATGGTACGGCGAGCGTCCGAGGATCGAGATCACGATGCGGGAACTGGACGGCGGCGCGGAGTAGGAGAAGCAGAGTTCGGAGGAAAAGAGAGTGCGAGGGATCGCGCTCTCTGTCTCGTTGTTAAGCGGAGGAGCACATGAGGGAGTACGACGATTATATCAAGCTGACGCGGCAGTACCTAAAGAAATACAATCAGCTCAAGATCGCTGTGCAGAACATCGACGATGAAATCCGGGCACAGGAGACGCTCCTCGAGAGCGAATCAATCCCGAGCGTGCGCTATGGCGACGATGCTGTCAGCGGGGGCAGAGGAGAGTTGACGAGTACGGAGGCTGCGGCGGCAAGGCGTATCAAGTTGGAGGGGAATATCGCTACTATGCGGATGCGTCGTGACGAGATGTCGCGGACGATACGGGCGATTGATCGAGCGCTTGAATCGTTGAATGATGAGGACGTGGAACTAATAGAGGGGAGGTATATTCGGGGGCTGTCATGGATGGAGATCGCCGAACGAATGAATTATACAGAGAAGTGGGCAAGGGAGAAGGGCGGGAAGGTGCTGCGAGATGTGGCGTTGATGTTATTCGGGGTAGTAGTTAGACATGCGTAGATGAAACTTATGTTTAATAAACGATCTGGGAGATAATACTATGAAAAAAAGTCTTTTCTATCGTAAGCCGATAGAATATAATGTCCATATCAAAAGTGAAAGAGGGATGGACATGAGTTTTAGATTTAACCTAAACGGACAACTGAAGTCGTTTTCTTTGCCTTCCTATAAAGCTTTGTGGCCCTTATTTGAAACGGTGGTCAATGCAATACAATCTATAGAGGACTCAGAGAATAAAGATCGTGGAAAGGTGTTTATAAAAGCAGAGCGAGATTCAATCCAACAGCTTAATATGGATGGAACTACGCCGAATGCACCATTCGTAAGTTTTATTGTAAAAGATAATGGGAGCGGATTTGGTAAGGATAACTATGATTCTTTTTGTGAAGCATACTCAACACTTAAATTAAGTAAAGGATGTAAAGGTATTGGCCGGTTTCTATGGTTAAAGGCTTTTGATAATGTACATATTGTTAGCTCTTATAAAGAAAATGGGACATGGTATATTCGAGAATTTGATTTTAATACAGAGCATGAGATTGCCCCAGAGGACAATATTAGGAAGAATATAGGCGGGGGTGAATGGAATACAGAAGTTAAATTAGAAAATTGTATTGAAAGATACAAAAGTAAATTTCCTGTGACGATAGATAGCTTGGCGAAGAAAATAATCGAGCATTGTTTCCTTTACTTTTTATCGGATCACAAATGCCCACAGATTGTTTTGATGGACTCGGATGGAAAAGAATTGAATCTGAACGATATGTTCAACGAGACAGTCAAAGATCATTTACATCGTGATGAGTTGAGAATAAAGAATGAAAAATTTCAACTTTATCATATTCGAATGAAGGAAGGGGCTACAAAACACGAACTCCATCTTTGTGCGAATAGTCGGGAAGTCAAATCTATAAATTTGAACAAAGATATTCCCAATTTACAGGGGAAGATTGGAGCGGGGCAACCCTTTT
>ERZ773197.1466-NODE-1466-length-16186-cov-15.993243_pt1 | contig 16186 bp, 17 predicted proteins | sample MGYA00580999_ERZ773197 | MGnify/ENA primary metagenome ERZ773197 (study PRJEB29015, sample SAMEA2738166) | human oral metagenome | biome: human oral; feature: human-associated habitat; material: saliva | place: China | collected 2185 ...
GGAATACTTTAAGTTGTACAATCAACTATTGAAGTAACACGCTACTAAGACACACGCCATTTCGTTTGCAAACAACCTTGAAATAGTCCGTGAACTTTCTATAAAGGTCTATCCTTTAAATCCTAAACTCAAAGAGTTTATAGAGATATTTGAGCGCTATCAAGAATTGATTACTATATATTCCATTCTCCCGACAGGCACGAGTATCTTCCTGCAAAAGTAAGCGGTGGCTATGAAATCCATTCGTACTTGCACCACCATTGCGCATTGTAACAAAGTCAAGATTAAGATATTTCGACTTAATCTTATGAACACAAAACATGCGAACAACTATCTCGAAGTCGGCACCAATCTTATAATCAAGCTTATAAGGACCTACCTTTTGATAGACCTCACGCCGTACATACAATGAGGGATGGGCTGGCATAAAACCAAAACGAACCCAGAAAGGGGAGAAGATTTTTGATGAGTAATAGCGCGTAACCTTATCAGGTTCACCGTCATGAATGAAATGTATATCACCATACACAGCTTCTAAAGCCTCATCTTCGAATGGTCTTGCTAATTTAGAAACTATATCGTCCGAAGTAAAATAATCATCAGAATTAAGGATTCCAATAACCTCTCCCGTAGCCATTGCTATCCCTTTGTTCATAGCATCATATATACCCCGATCTTTCTCAGATACCCATTTCACAGAATGAGAGGTCGTCTTTGAGGCGTATGCTCGTATAATATCTACCGTTGAGTCCGTCGAACCACCATCTATTATAATGTGTTCAATATTCCGATAATCCTGCTGCAAGACAGAATCTAAGGTGTCTTGCAGCGTTTTCTCACTATTAAAAGTTACTGTAATAATAGATATTTTCATTCTATCAAATATTAGATATGTTTACATAGTTCCTCATCAAAAGCCTACTCTTAAATGAATACTACTACTGAATGAAACCATTTAATTATTAGTACTTCCTTCTTTAACAATTTGATTACATCTCTGATGTTGCTGTATAAACACATAAAGCTCAATTGCCAACAAAAGTACAAAAAGAAAATGACATACAAGACTATTCTGAAAGATAAAAGTCTCGACTAAAGACAAAACAATAATTAAAACTTTCTAACACTACAATACAATATAATTACATAAAAAGAGTTTATAGAAAGAAGAGAATACTTTAGAATATGTCGACATACACTTTAATCAGCTTCTTTGCTTTTGCCATGAGTGCGACCTGTGGTTTCGTTATGATACCACAGATACTCTCGTTTTGTAAAAAGCGGAAGTTATATGACACACCAGATGCCAGAAAAATACACAAGAATGCTATTCCACGCTTAGGGGGCGTCTCGTTCATGCCGAGTATGCTGGTGGCTACACTCGTGGCCCTGCTGACGTGGGTTTATACGAGTAAAGGGAGTAAGATTGGGATTAGCCCGTGGAGCGTCTTCTTTGGCGTGGGTATCACCGTTATCTATATAACAGGCGTACTCGATGACATCTTTGGCGTGAGGGCTAAACTGAAACTTCTTGTACAGATAGTGGTTGCCAGTCTGTTGCCGATGTCCTATCTTTACATCAATAACCTATATGGTTTCTTGGGCATCTATGAGATACCAACGTTCGTGGGGATGGTGATTACCGTTGGAGTTCTGGTCTTTATCATGAATGCTATCAATCTGATTGATGGCATCGACGGCCTCTCTGCCAGCTTGACGCTCATTGCCTTGTCGGGGCTTTTCTATGTTTTCCATCGCGAACATATATGGGTTTACTGCATCCTCATCGCTGGTTTGATGGGAGTCTTGGTGCCTTTCCTTTATCATAACATCTGGGGAAAGCAGGAGAAGAACCAAAAGATATTCATGGGCGACTCTGGTAGCTTGACGCTTGGCTATATCCTTGGCGTACTATTGATTAAGTTCTGTATGTATAACCCTCATGTCATGCCTTATCAGAAGGGAGCTACACTCCTCTCTGTCACCTTACTTATCGTACCCACCTTTGATGTTTTCAGGGTTATCATCGTACGATTATTGCATCACAAGCCGATTTTCAGGGCAGATAAGAACCATATCCACCATAAGTTGATACGTGCAGGACTAACTCAGCACCAGACGTTGATTAGTGTTATTGCACTGTCCTTTCTTTTCATAATCATCAATCTCTCGCTTTTCAATCACCTCCTTGTGACGTGGATTATTGCGATAGATGTCGTTATCTACATCGCCTTCCATTACACACTCGACTCCTTTATCAGAAGGAGGGGAGCACTGCCGTTTACGGAGTAAATGCAGGGGATGAAAAGAAACGATTGTAATCTGAAAAGAACATTATTCTCTATACGCAGAAAGGTAGGCGCAAGCCTACCTTTTCTCGTTTTATTCTCATGACCATTAAAAACCTCGTTTCATTCGATTACTATCCGTCTGCTTACTTCTATGACTGCAACATCTTACGACGTAACCGCTCTCCGCAACCCGCATGTTAATCCTCCACACATTCTGTATCGAGCCTTAACACAATAGGTATCAATCCTTAACACATTCTGTATCAAACCTCAATACATTATCCACCAGCTCTCCTCAGACAGAAAGGAGAGAACGGGGAAACGCTATGAGTATGGGTTACGAGCATCGCAGACTACTATTGCTTCGCCGATTATCTACCGTATTTAGCCATCGACTATCCCTTAGAATTTATCGAAGTAGAGCCTTACCGTACCGTCATTTATCACCAACTTACGCCTGTCAACCCTCTCAATACGGAACGTGGAAGTAAGACTCTTAATGCCATAACGACCCAATGTCGCTTCGTAAGCAGTCAAGGGATGGTCGCCATTCTCACGGTCGAAAAGGTAAGGAGACGACAGTCTCAGTTGGTCGTTATCAATGCGAAAACGATAGAGATAGCTATTGATCTGTCCTGTCTTATCCTCCAGCTGTAAGAGTTTGGCCTGAAACGACCAGAAGACAACCTGTTCACTCAAGTCTTCCGTTACTCCTGTACTGATCGTCTCGACACTCACCAAATGCCACATACCCTCTAATCTGCCTGCATCGTTATCGGTCTCTAACGAACAAGAGGAGCATAGCAACGTTAATAGAGGTAGGACGAAGGATAATATCTTTATTCTTTTCATGTTCTTTTTTCTTACTTTATTCATAATCAGCAGACTATCGTTTCCCCAAGAGACCACGCTTCGCAATGGTCAATTGCAGTCCGTAGTTATTCCCATGGAGGATTGACCCAAAGTCGGCCCCAACACCCATCCGCACATCAGTGTTGCGCATCCATGCTGGCAGTCGTTGCCCTCGTAGCGTGTAAGTAGCCTCTCCCATCAGACTGACGTTGTGTCGTCTCTTCGTGTAAGGCTGTTCGTAAGTACCCAAGCCCTCCTGCCATGTACCGAGGAAACGCCACTTGAAGCACTCAGAAGGGTGGCCGCTCATTCCTACATGGAAGCCCACAAAGCGGTTGTCCTTAAAGTAGATGGTCCCATCCTCATTGTAGATAGGCGACCGATAGAGCGGGTTTCCCATCGCTTGGCCCCAATGCTGATAGCCAGGAAGGATATAATGGTTATAGTAGTTGTCCTTTCCTCCGATATGGTCGGCCACCGTTATGGTGTGATCATGGTATATCGGTCCACTCTGATACTTTGAGTAAAGATACTCAACGACGATGTTGTTCAGCCAGTTATCGGGTTTATAACGATATTCAAAGCCTAACATCCAGTCTTTGAAATCGTATATCAGATAGCGACGTTGCTTCTTCTCCATCCACTCGCTACCCTCTCCATAGCCGTCATAGTCGAGCTGAAGCATGGCTGAATGGTCTTCGAAGAACTTATCGGCATAGAGGGAAAAACCGCTCCAGTCGCCATCATAGTTCAGACGCATCACCCAACTGCCTAACTGGTCGCCCTGTACATTCTGATAGGTGGTCTCACCATTGTCGGCTCCACCTGGCAGAAAGGCATGCCAATAGGCTCGCAGTCCTTTCCCATTCTCTATCTTCTGCATACCGCCATGCCCATCTGAGAGATAAGAGGTACCACCGAAAAGGCTCACCATCTCCAATCCCATCTCTAATGACCACGGACAGAACACTTCTTCGTTACCTATCTTCAGATAGCCTGCCTTTGAATGATAGAGCACTCGGTCGGTATATTTCGATTGCTTAGCGGTGAAGTCGTGCTGCCAATTCTGGTCGGTTGTCATTCCGTAGGCGATGTGTCCTTTTAGGTGCAACCAGCCATTCGCAAACGGTAGTGTCCAATAGTCTGCCAGTGCCAAACGCACCTGTGGAACTGGGCGGGCATTGATTCCCAACGTTTGCGAGCCCGAACTCAGTTCATTATTCTTGAGTTCCATCGGTTCTTCCTTCGCTCCTATGGTCAGCGTTCCGTGCCACCATCGTCCCTCGACGTAGGCTTGCTGAATAATAGCCTTACTCGTATAGTTGATAGGCACTACAACGTCTAAGCCATAGCCTAAGCCGAATTTTCGCCCCTCATCCGTCTGTAAAGGTCGCTCTATACTGCCCCGCACATAGCCGTTCGCCGTCTCCAGCGAACTCAGTCCGTATTTATTGGCATTGAGCCAGAGGGGTGTTCGCCCTTTGGCAAGGCTCCCCTGCATCTCCACCTTATATTCTAAGCCCTTTAATGGCTGCAACCTTGACGTGTCACGACGTACGGGCTCTTGATACTGAGCCTGCATTATCGATGCTATTAACATGCCTACCAAGGTTGAAAGTAACTTCTTCATCATTATAAAAGTTAATATCAGCCACAAAGATAATAAAAAAAAGGCGATTAACCAACTTAATTCTCTGCAAGTGAATACACATTATTATATTATAGACAACGCGCCTGCTGAATGTAAATAATTAGCTGTTATCCCGTATGCCATTTTCTCGTGTAATCTGAAAAACAATGTATTAGAATGTTTTTAATAAAATACTGCAACGTAGAAAACAAGCTTTCCAAACGTAAATAGCAAAGTACTGCACTGTAGACAATAAGTTTCACGAGTGCAAATAACACAGTCCACAACAGCTCACAGCGTTTTCTCCTTCACCAAAGACGCCGTTGTCGCCGAATTATTATCATGAAAATAATTATTTATTATCATGAAAAAAAATATTTTTCTTCATGAAAAGAAATTCCAGAACGGCCCCTTCTGAATACTGCCGTTCAATGACCACACTATCCATTCGCCCTCCTTTAGCATCCAAAAAGCCACTTACAGGACCCATAACCACGCTGTTTTACGCCCCTTTTTATAGTCGAAAGCATATAAAAACATTATTATCTTGCTTTTTTATATTCGTTATGATATAGTTTAAGGAAAAACTTGTACCTTTACATCCGAAGTAATATAATTAATATGGAACGAACTAAATTATCGATGGTTGTCAAGGCCTTGCGTAAAGAATATGGACTTACACAAGAAGACCTTGCCATGAAGTCTGGTGTAGGACTGTGCTTTGTTCGCAATTTAGAGCAAGGAAAACAAACGCTAAAGATGGATAAGGTGAACCAGCTCCTCGATTTGTTTAACTACGAACTTACGCCAACCAAGAAACAATGAAACAAGCAGAAATCTACCGAAAAGGCCTCTTTGCTGGTATTCTGACAGAAGATGACGGTGAATACCGATTCTGTTATGATGAGATAGCGTTCGTAAAGTGACTCCATTAAAACTAACCTCCCTTTCTTTGCCGACACCTTTCATAGGCAAACAGCTAACTTGTTTACATACGATTAAACGGGGTATAGAAAGATGACGGCAGCTTTATATTAAAACTAAACACTATAATAAGGTAGAGAAATAACACCTTTCTATCACACTAAACACATGTTTAGGGAAAATCCCCCACCATGTAGGGGAAATCCTTTTCATAGTCGTTTTTTTATTCGTTCCTTTGCATCATGAAAGTTAGGGGACGCTTCTCGGAGCACTCTAAGACTTGAATAAGAACTTAATAAAGGTAACGATTATGAGAAAGATAGTACTAACCCTCATCGCATCGTTCATAGTCAGCATTGCAACAACAAGTGCAATGAGTTATGAGCAGGCTCGAATACAAGCACTCTTTCTAACAGATAAGATGGCTTACGAGCTAAATCTGACAGAAGCACAATATGAGGCTGCCTACGAGATAAACCTCGACTACCTCATGAGTGTTAATACTGTTGACGACCTCTACGGCATTTACTGGTCGCATCGCAACGTCGACTTGAGCTACATACTCTATGATTGGCAATATCGGGCATTCATCGATGCACCTTATTTCTACCGTCCTTTGAGATGGGACGGAGGCTACTGGAGATTCGGAGTCTACGCTCGCTATCCAAGACGCGACTACTACTATTTCGGACGACCAGCGTTCTATAATGTTTACAATGGCGCACATAGCTGGCGTATGAACGGCGGACGAAGCTGGTATAACGGTAGAGAAATATTCTACGGACGTGATAGTCGATTCGGAATGAGGGACAACTACTTACGTGGCGACTATTATAGAGGAGGTAACTACTACTATAATAATGGTCCAACCTACCAGAACGACCGTCCAAGAAGCTTCGGTAATCAACAACGATGGAACTTTGATGAACCTCGCAACAACGAGTACTATGCCCCACGAGGGAGTTCGACACGTACGACGGTGACACAACCTAACTACGGTAACAGTTTCGGTGGCAACAGAAGCTTTGGTGGTGCAACAAGAAGCGCTGAGCCAAGTCGATCATTCAGTGCACCAAGCAACAGCTTTGGTGGCGGAGGTTCATCCTTCGGTGGAAGCCGTTCAAGTGGCGGAAACATATCAAATGGAGGTAGTTCTTTCGGTGGACATAGATAAAGATAATAATAAATAGACATTGATTTAATCAGGTTTAAATACTAAGCACTAAGATAAAAGGTTTAAGGTTAGACGTTTTAAGGTATTAAGATTGTAAAGCAGTTAGCAAACCAATGAGTAAAGACTGCATTCAGACCAAATTAGAGATGTAACAAAAAAGAGAGTTATTTAAATGAAGAAGAAGAGGAGTTTCACGTGATGTGAAGCTCCTTTTCGCTTTTTGGGGTATTGGCCTTATTAGCCCAATATGGCCCATCAGCCCAATAAGATTATTAGCCTTATAAGGCCTATAAGCCCCATCAGCCCTATCAAGACAATTCCCCCCTATCAGCCCTATAAGGCCAATCTCCTCACCTCAGCATTGCCCATTGGCCTCAACTCATTCATCGGCTTGTCATAATAAACGCTTTGGATAGCTTTATTGATGATACCATGTCCCACGGCAACCACCCTCTTTCCTGCATATTCCTGCCCTACCCATGCAAGGAACTCCTTAGCACGAGCCTTCAAGGCGTCCAAGCTCTCGATGTCATCGGGCCATTGAGAGGGGTCATTGAGATTAGCCAAACCGGGAATATACTTGCCTGTAAACGACCCCCAATCACGCTCTCGCAACAGCGGAGTAGTTGCAACTACCTGCCCATGCGGTGCCGCTATCAGTTCACAAGTATGGATACTTCGCCGTAAGTCGCTTGACACAAAAGCATCAATCGGCTCATCCTTCAATTGCTCTGCAAGCTCTTTCGCCTGTTGAACACCCTTCTCATTCAGCTCACCAGGCGTCTGTCCCTGCATAATATGATTGGCATTATCTACCGTCTCACCATGTCTAACAAGATACAATATCGTCATAACATCTTCATTCTTACTGCAAAAATAATAAAAAGTCAGGTAGTTAACCCTTGAAATAAGGATTATTTTGTATTTTTGTAACCATGAAAGTACTTCAAATCTCAGCCGTAAGGGCTATTATCGTATTAGTGACTGGGTTCCTCCTCGTCAAGTATCGCGAAGATACTATGACTTGGATGACCATCACCGTGGGTGTGCTCTTCCTCATCTCAGGACTCGTTGCATGTATGCTCTACTACTTTGAAAAGGAGAAAATGGCCAAGAAGACTGCCAAGGCTGCACTCCAAGAGGGCCAACAAGAGGAAGAAGACCTCAAGTCACCCTCCTTCCCTATTGCGGGCGTGGGTAGTATCGTCTTGGGTATTATCCTTGCCGTCATGCCCAACACATTCACTACTTGGATGGTGTATATCCTCTCTGCACTGCTTATCCTTGGTGCTGTCAACCAGTTTATGAACCTTGCTCGCTCGCGCCAGTACGCCCGTGTCCCCGTGTACATGTGGATCTTCCCTACTATCAGTATGGTTGTTGCCATCTTACTAATCAGTAGACCGATAGAAACTGACGCTCTCTTCTTTACACTAAAGGTTATTGGATGGGCCTTCATGTACTATGGTGTCTTAGAGTTCGTACTGATTATCCGCATGTATCTTGTCCGCAAAGCCTACGATAAGGCTGAGGCTGCAAAGGTTGTGACAGGCGACAAGATGGTTACTGACGGCATAGAGGATGCTGAGGTAGTAGAGGAATAATCCATGTACTACTGCCGCTACTCATCACCCCTCGGCAATCTGCTGATTGCTGGGGCGGAGGATGCTGTCGTCTATTGCCTCTGGGAAGATACAATTGACGAACGAATGATGGCTACATGGGAGGAGGATAAGTCGGAGAAAAGCACTGCTCTGACTGAAACCTGCCGCCAACTAACAGAATACTTTGCTGGTACTCGCAAGGTGTTCCGTCTTCCCTTGCGCCTAAACGGTACTCCCTTTCAGCGTCTTACATGGTTGGGGCTACAACAGATCCCCTACGGTGAGACCCTCTCTTACGCTGATTTAGCAAGACGAACAGGCCATCCAAAGGCCGCACGTGCCATTGGTAACGCCAATCACCACAATCCTTTAATGCTCATCATCCCCTGTCATAGAGTCATCACAAGTAACGGAGAGTTAGGTGGTTACGCTGGTGGAACGGCCCGAAAAACCTGGTTATTAGAAAAAGAAAAGCAGAATAAGTAGTCACCCCTTATCTGCCAAGAAATATCTTAACGCATCCATCTCCCATAACCCCTAATCTTCAATAAACTTTTAGCAGCTTAGTAAGACCATTACAAGTAGGTGCCTTCCTAAGGTGTTTACTATTGCCTTCATTGTCAACCAACCTTTTTTCAGCAAGTACCATTCTCTTGCAACCCATAACCTTGTGACACTTGCAGCCAAACATACCTTTCCCTTCTTCTTTATCCAACAATCTTTTGGCTCTACATCAAACTTAACAGCTTCTTTGATAACGGCTTCTCTTCGTAGCTTCAACATCCTCGTGTACGTTACTCTCACTGATGCTGCACTAAAAAAAAGTTAAATAAGCAAGATAAAAGAGTATTAATTACAATATTCTTTATAATTTTGCAACAATTATAAATATCATAGGTAAAAAGATTGAATAGCATTGAGTAACGACGTGTTGAGTCTTATCTTATTAGGAATAAGGCGATAAACACATGACCACTACTTTCTGTCTTATTATTTTCAAAGCCCACATCTCTGTGGGTCAAGATTATTTTATCAAAAAATGAGAACAATAAAAACGAAAAAACAAAACTATCTTAAACCGACTGTATCGGTATGTAATGTCATGGAGGAAAGCTATATCTTGGCCACAAGCCCTAATGTACAACCTGGAGGAGCTCAGGGTGGTTCCGTCACTGTAGAGTCTCTTACCCCTGTTGTTGGCGATAATAATGATGAGATAGAAGGATAATTAAATAAGGAAAAAGATAAAAAGTAAATAATAATGAAGAATATTTTTCTCTATCATGCACTCTCTGCTTTGTTCGTAGGCGGTATGACCTTATCTGCTGTCTCTTGTGCGGACGATGACTTAGGAGAAAACACTAACAATGGTGACAAGGGTGCTGTTGTACAATTTAACGTAGGTGATGCACAGGAAGAAGCACTTACTCATGGAGGAGCAATGACACGTGGAGCTATCACCCAAGGCTTAACTAACAAAGACCTTGACGGTCAGAAGTTAGAGATACAAGGCAATGAGAACCTCAACTTGTGCTTAATTGAAACAACAGTGGAGGGTGTCAACCCTGTGAAACAGGAACCAGGCACGCGTGCAAATATCATTACTACACAAAACCTCAGCGACTTCTCATCTACAGGAGTTCGTGGTACTGCAGCAAATGCGATTAATACAGGATGGTTCGAAGAGCAGAAGACAAAGAAAGATGGAACTCTCTATACTCCTATCTCTTGGTCATGGCTGCAGCCTTACGGCCGCTTCTACGCCGTCTACCCTGAGAGTAAGAACAATAGCAATGGTATCACATTTACCAAACCAAATGGAACAGCAGCGCCAAGCATTGTGTTTACTGTAAATAAAGACGTAAGAAAACAAGTAGACCTGATGACTGCTTGCTCTGGTAACGTACAGTATGCCACACGTTTCCAGGCTCCAAGAACCGACCTTAAGTTCCGCCATGCATTGACAGCCATACGTTTTGCGGTGGGACAAAACCTCTCATTCGACAAGACTATCAAGGATATTACGCTCAAGAACGTATTGCTGAAGAGTAAATACACACTCTCTAACAATTTCGATGGAGCAGGTGCTGCATGGGATTATAGCGGGAACACAGAACGAGGCAACGTAACACTTAGTGACGTGAACTATAAAACCAACGAGAATGCTAACAGTATTGTAAGAGATATAAGCAGGTATAGTAATTCTAACATAACCGACCCTACAAAGTTGGAGGACAACTACACCTTCTATATGATACCACAGGACCTTGACAATAAGGTTACTGCTGAGGTGGAATTTACTGATGGTAGTAAGATTACCGTACCTCTCAAAGGCTCTTGGAAGGCAGGTACAACACGTACATATAAGCTGAGTCAGAAGAACTCTTCATGGGTATATACACTCAACCAAATAAGTCCATCTGCTGTTGCCTACGACAAGACGCAAGCTACTTATCAGATTGAAAGCTACCGCCAAGCACCTGATGGCACCAAGCAGGATGTTGCATGGAAGGTTATTGGATATAGTGTAGACAACGGAACGACATGGACAACTACCAAGCCATCATGGTTGAAGAGCCTTAGCAAGGAGCAGAGCAATGGTGGAACAGCTGCTGAGCAGCTTACAGCTACCTTGGGTACTGACATAGTAGACCTCCTTGCACAGCGTAACACGGAGCTTAAAGAAGCAACTCCATTGGGTAATTCCTCTACATATTATAATCTCTCAAACGCTACTGGCGCTGCAGCTGTACAGAACACAGCTAACTGCTATGTCATTTCTGCACCTGGTTATTATATGATTCCATTGGTATATGGTAATGCAATTAAGAATGGTCAGACCAACAGCAGTGCATACATAAGTTCCGCACCAACTACTCTCCTCTATTTTGGCAGCCCTGCCAAAAATACGGATGTAGTTCTCCATAATTTCGTAGATCATCAGAGTAAACCTATTACAAGCCCATGGATTGAAAAGACAAATAGCGGAGCTTACAATGGTATCGATGGTGCAGAGGTTACTTGGTCAGACGAGAGCAACCTTGTAGAACTTGCTAATAGCCCTATTTATCATGATGCAAGTGGAAACGCATTCGTAAGGTTTGAGGTTAAAAAGGACAATCTTAAGAGCGGCAATGCGGTTATCTCTGTAAAGAAGGGAACTACTACTCTATGGTCATGGCATCTGTGGTTTGCACCAAAGAACGCACTTGATAAAATTACGGTTACCAACAATCAAGGAAAAAAATACGACTTCACAAGAGAGACCTTAGGTTGGAAACCAACCGAATGGACTGGTACCTCTTACTCTACTCCACGTACTGTTAAGGTGAAAGTAGAGCAGGTTGTTGGCAATAATGGCAACAAGCAGCATACTACAATTACCATTACGCAGAATGCAGGACTTACAAAGAGAAGCGGAACAACAACATACTACCAGTGGGGACGCAACAATGCTTTCCCTGGTACAGATGATGCACTCCCACAGGGAAGTATTGTCAAGGGTAATGACCAGATTCGCATGAATTACAAGATTCAATACCCAAATTACTTCTTCACGACCAACATACTCGCTAATGGAACCATTGCGCAAAACGATGGCTTGACAAAGTTCCATTATTACTACAATCTCTGGTCAATGAATAATCGCCTACGTGGTGACAAAAATGCTCCAAACACCATTGAAGTTGTTAAGACTATTTACGACCCATGCCCAGTAGGTTTCAACGTTCCAACCAATGGAGCCTTCTCAGGATTCACTACTAATGGGAAAAATGAAGGCCCAATGAATGTAGATGGAACCAACGTTAAGGCTACCTATGACTTAAATTCAGGACATGTCTTTTGGACGAATAGCAGCAAGACTGAAACTATTTATTTCCCTGCATCAGGCTTTAGAAATGCAAAAGACGACAAGATAAACGAAGCAAATAACTTTGGTGATTATTGGTCTGCTGACCCGCAAGATTATAACAACGGTTGTGTTATGGGCTTTAGCTATGACAAGGTCTATCCTCTTTTCGTAAACATTCGCACCTTCGGCTTTGCTGTTCGCCCTGTTGCTGAGAAATAACACGAAGGCTACAGAGCAAGCAGTGTAATGCTGTACTTACTATAGTTTACTTGAATAAGCTGTATCAAATTAGGTTGAACCCTATTTTGATGCAGCTTTTTTCGTACTCTCTACTTCACAGACCATAAAGGTAAGGGAAGAGATTTTAGCTCTTAACTGTTATGAAAGGTCTTTACATAAACTCCTATTGTATTTGTTCTTGGAGAAGGGACATGAGAGTATAGGCAGGTAATAATAACCATCAGTAAATCAAAAGGTTATGAAACAAAATAAAGAAGGGCCTCTTCAAGCATCAAGAAGGGCGTCTTCTTGACCCTTAAAGGGCATGTTCTCGAATGTTGAAGGGCGTCTTCTTACTACAAGTTCGGCCTTTCCTCTAAAAGAGAGGAGAATGATTAGCGAAATATCCTGACAATCTCTAAAGACACAATCAGCATTCCTTTTCTCACAGAAATGTATTCTATTTCTCAAAAAGTGCGTTCTTCTCTCATAGAGCGTAAGTTCTTTTCTCACAGAGGGTGCGTTATTTTTTCACAGAGGGCACGTTCTATTTCTCACAGATTTACACAGAAGAACAGATTTCACAAAGCTTCACAGAGACATTAAGTCAACCGAATTCACAGAACGTTACAGCCAACAGAAGCCTCACCCCCAACCCCTCTCCGAATGGAGAGGGGAGTGATTACCGAGATACCCCTCCTTCGCTACTTGTGTCTTGAGAGAAACGTGGACTCACCCCGACGCCTCTATAGCTAATCATCAACACCTAACAATTAACACTTAACACCCACCAAGGCTAATCATCAACACCTAACAACCAACACCCAACACCCTTCAAAAGCCTCACCCACCAACCATCTTACTCCAACCCCTACATTCTCATTCCTCTTCCTAATACCAACATGAAGGCGAAAAAGGCAATGACTGCATCGATGAACGTAGCGAGGAAGAACATCAAAAAGCCCGCTACCTTCCCTTTCTCAGTACCAAATTTGTAAGAACAAATGCTTATCACTGCCACAGCAGCTAAGAATTCGTAGATAAAAGTCTCCTCTTCTCCGTTGCTTATGTACATGTAGAATGGATACATGTGGACCGCATACACAATGAGTACACACAGCATCCATCTGTAGGGCATTAGTTTCTCCATCATAATCACTCGTCTGTTAAGTTTTTTATAAGTTTCTGTTCGTGTCAAGACCCTTGCTCCGTGTCGACGTAAAAGCATACAGATATAAGCCTTCCCACCATGACTGAGGTTGTAGACAAATCGGTTTTTCACCCTATCCACCATACTCTTACGCACACAAAGATAACTGATTTTTTCTATTCCCACACCCTTTTTCGTAAGTATTTTGGTAGGCTTAAGCAGCGACAGACCACTTATAAAGCCATGTGCCAGCCCTTTCCACGTACCGCATTACCCCTCCTCACATATCGCCCATCAGCAATCCTCGTATTATAAGGATGCCCAACACTTTATCTTTGAGGCTCAGGCTCAGGTCAAGCTATAATCCCTTAGTATGTCATTCTGTCATTCTGTCTCTCCCTGTCCACCTGTTACTCTGTCTTACATCACCCCACCCGTCCCACCTGTCCACCTGTTACTCTGTCTTTCATCGCCCCACCCGTCCCACCTGTCCACCTGTTACTCTGTCTTTCATCACCCCACCCGTCCTCCCTGTCCACCTGTTACTCTGTCTTTCATCACCCCACCCGTCCTCCCTGTCCACCTGTTACTCTGTCTTTCATCACCCCACCCGTCCATCTACTTTATCCTTTTCTTATTCTGTCTCCATTTGCCAATATGAATTATTTTAGCTATCTTTGCCTACAAAACAAACGTAAGACATAATGGCAACAGTAGACGACAAGAAGATTATCTTCTCAATGGTTGGGGTCTCAAAGATTATCCCACAGAACCAAAAACAGATTCTGAAGAACATTTACCTATCGTTCTTTTATGGCGCAAAGATAGGTATCATCGGTCTTAACGGCGCAGGTAAGTCTACGCTAATGAAGATTATAGCAGGCTTAGTAGAGCCTACTCAGGGCGAAGTAGTGTGGAGTCCAGGTTATACCGTGGGTTATCTGCCACAGGACCCACCGCTTGATGAGGCCAAGACCGTCAAAGAGAATGTCATGGAAGGGGTGCAGCATATCTATGATGCACTAAAGGAATATGACGACATCAATGTGAAGTTCGGTATGGAGGAGTATTACTCTGATGCTGACAAGATGGACAAACTGATGCAGCGACAGGCTGAGTTGCAAGATATCATCGATGCTACAGACGCTTGGAACATAGACTCTCGACTCGAGAGGGCCATGGATGCGCTGCGATGTCCTAAGGGTGACCTCCCTGTAACGAACCTTTCTGGCGGCGAGCGACGCCGTGTTGCACTCTGCCGCTTGCTCCTTCAGAAGCCAGACGTGCTATTGCTCGATGAGCCAACCAACCACCTTGATGCCGAGAGTATCGACTGGTTGGAGCAACACCTGCAGCAGTATGAGGGAACAGTCATTGCTGTAACGCACGACCGATACTTCTTAGACGATGTTAGCGAGTGGATTCTTGAGCTCGACCGAGGTGAGGGTATCCCATGGAAAGGCAACTACTCCTCATGGCTCGACCAAAAGACAAAGCGCATGGAGCAGGAGGAGAAGTCGGCTTCGAAGCGTCGTAAGACCTTAGAACGTGAGTTGGAATGGGTGCGCATGGCCCCGAAGGCGCGTCAAGCCAAGGGTAAGGCCCGTCTGAACTCATACGAGCAGATGCTCAACGAGGAGCAGAAGCAGCGTGAAGAGAAGCTCGAGATCTTCATCCCTAACGGTCCTCGTCTGGGCAACAAGGTCATCGAGGCGCAGCATGTGAAGAAGGCTTTTGGTGAGAAGGTGCTCTTCAACGACCTCAATTTCATGCTTCCTCCTAACGGTATCGTGGGTGTTATCGGTCCTAACGGAGCTGGTAAGACAACGCTCTTCCGCCTTATCATGGGTTTGGAACAGGCCGATGGCGGTACGTTCGAGGTGGGCGAAACAGTCAAACTGGCATACGTCGACCAGCAGCATAAGGATATCGACCCAAACAAGACGGTGTATGACGTAGTGTCACAGGGCAACGACACCATCCGTATGGGTGGTCGTGACATCAACTCACGTGCCTATCTCTCACGCTTCAACTTCTCAGGAACCGACCAAAGTAAGCTTTGTTCAGTCCTCTCAGGAGGTGAGCGCAACCGCTTGCAGTTGGCTATGGCATTGAAACAAGAGGGTAACGTCCTCCTTCTCGATGAGCCTACTAACGACATCGACGTAAACACGTTGCGTGCTTTGGAGGAGGGTCTTGAAGCCTTCGCAGGCTGTGCTGTAGTCATCAGCCACGACCGCTGGTTCCTTGACCGTATCTGTACGCATATCCTTGCATTTGAGGGTAACGGTGAGGTAGTATTCTTCGAGGGTGGTTTCTCCGATTATGAAATCAATAAAGCACGCCGCCTTGGTAACGAGGAGATTAAGAAGGGACGCTACAGAAAACTGATGGAAGAGTAGGATTGGAGCTATGAGGAGCGAGAAGCAAAGCGGCCTCACCCCCAACCCCTCTCCGAATGGAGAGGGGAGTAGTATGTGAGGTTACCC
>ERZ773197.1470-NODE-1470-length-16166-cov-5.304637_pt1 | contig 16166 bp, 9 predicted proteins | sample MGYA00580999_ERZ773197 | MGnify/ENA primary metagenome ERZ773197 (study PRJEB29015, sample SAMEA2738166) | human oral metagenome | biome: human oral; feature: human-associated habitat; material: saliva | place: China | collected 2185 ...
TTATCTCGCAGGAATCTTTCGACGAGCTCGCCCTCTATTTCAACGGGGGAGGGCACCTGCTTACCCCGGACGCACGCCGCAGCGCCGCCGAACGCGCCCGCATCCTCTGCGCCTGCGGGATTGATACACTCCGGCAGTACACGCACCGCACCGGGATGACCGTGCACTATTACACCGTGAACTACGATACGAGTGACCTGCTGCGAACGGGCGCGGATGCGCTCGCGCTCACGGGAGTTCGGCACGAGTTTTCGGGGATAAAAACCCCTCTGATAGATGCCTATATTCTGCCCAGTGACCTCACAAAATTTGCCCCGAGTTGGGGCTTGGAGCCTGCCCCTTCCGAGCGGGCGAATGTGATTCTGCGCGAGGTTTCCACCCTTCCGCGGGTGCTGCGCCTGCATGTGGCGGCGGATATGCTGCACGCCTATGAGGCTGGCGCCGCTGGCGAGAGTGCCCGAAAAGCAGCCCAGCGCATCCTGGGGGAGCTGTGCAGTTCTTGAAAGCTGCTGTCAGTTTTTGGCGTGCACCATCGGGTAAATAGGGGGATTTACCGCGGAAATAATGGTTACCCCGCGAACCTGCTTCGGCTCTGAGAAAAGTTTTGGACATTATTATGGGGATCTATTGCATACTTCCCCGGTGGTTTGATACAGTTGAGGGGCTAGCCAGAGTCGCAATAAGTTTATTACAGGGACGAGAACTTATTGTGGGTGTTCTATTGAGGATGCAAAGAATGGATAGCATCGAGAGCTTCCGAAAGCTGATATTGGGCTCCTATTGTGTGATAGGAACAGTTTTACACTCTCACATATCCTAAGTTTCCATTTGGTGTCGTACCACTTTGTGATGTGGTGGCCGTAGTATAGCGCCATTAATGCACAGAGCAAGTGTATTGTGGCGTGGTAGCTAGGTGATAGGCATCATCGTAGAGGAAATATACTTTGCTGACAAATATAGAGAGCTTAACTTTTTCTAGCGAACTCATTCTTCAAGTCTTTTAAAGATTAAGTGGCAACTATTTTCTGCTGCAATTTTTAATAGCGGAATGTTTTGGGGAACTGCTGGCTAGGTCTCTATTCTCGACCACCCAAAATGGTCATTAAAAACTCTATAAGTTTCCTTTTGAGGGGGTTGCACCCCTGCAATAAAGGAGGTGGGTTCCAAGCTGTCACCTTTGGAACGTTGTCATCTTGGAACCCAGCCAAAGTTTGATGGAAAACATCAAACTATTGATTAACCACAATCATTCCTGAGGCTATTCAGGAATTCATAAGGAGGATAACCATGGCTAAGGATACCATGTTCATGGAAGAACTGACCGACCAGGAGCTGGAGCAGGTTAACGGCGGCTGTTACAGCAGCTGTGGATACTACGGTGGCAGCTATGGCGGTAGCTACGGTGGCAGCTACTACGGCAGCAGCAGCTACTACGGTGGTAGCTACAGCGGCGGCGGCTACTACTACGCTGCTGTTGGGTACGGCTACTCCTGCTAATAACAAAACATAGACAAGGGGAATACTGAGTGCTAATCAGGGAACTTCTTCCTGAGCTGGATGATGAACAGTTCCAGCAACTGGTGTCGGATGTGTCAGACGTTTCTTTACTCGACCGGTTAGGCACCACCTCAGATTCCCCACCTGTTGGGCGGCCGTCAGCTCCAGTGCCTTCAGCACTGGGGCCGACGGCCGAACCTGCTATGTTTTACACGCTTTTTGCGTGGCTTTTTGAGAGTGAATATAAGCGCGTAGTACAGGCTGTTCGTGCCTCACACTATGTTGATAAAGAACACTTCCCAAACATTGTTGGTGGGCTCCTTGATGAGTTCACGGTGCGCCTGGCGAATTTCTATATTCGGCCGTTGGTCGCCCATATTAAGAAAGTTTCCTCTGAAGGGCTGCTGCAAGGGGGCACCCCGGAAGAGCGGTACATAGACTACTGCCGCCGCTGGCCTAAAGATTTCATGGATGGTTTCTATGCTGACTATCCTCTTCTGCGGCGGGTCCACAGCATTATTGTGCACCAATTCCACGCTATAGTGGCGGAGCTTTTTGAACGCATCCAGGCCCAAGAAAGCGGCATTCGTGAGCTTTTAGGGGCTCAAAATGCTGAGCCCCTCACCCTTGAGTCCCTCACCATGGCGGGTGACTACCATAACGGTGGACGCACCGGCTGCCTGCTGGTGTTTAGTCAGGGGACGGTGGCTTATAAACCACGTAGCGTTGATGGTGAACGGGCGTTCTACAGGATCGTTCAGAAACTTGCGGAACAGGGCGCCCCCCGCATGCGTGCCGCCCGGGTCGTTCAGGGTGAAGACTACGGGTTCATGGAGTTTATTGAGAGAGAAGACGTAGACTTCACGGCCGAAAAATTCTTAGAGTCTTCGGGGCAGCTGTCAGCTCTTTTCTACGCTCTGCTGGGCAAAGACATGCACGAGGAGAACCTCATCCCAACGAGCGAGGGCGCTGTCCCTATTGACCTCGAAACAATACTGCACTGCTCACACCTTCTGAACGATGGTAAAGCAGACATGCCCGACAACAGCGCTCTGTTACATAAAGAACGCGGTATTTGCACCAGCGCTTTACTGCCCACCCGGCTGGTACGTAAAGACCCCTCAAAAGGGTATGTTGATATTGGCTTTATCCGGGGTGAGCAGGGGGCAAACCCCTTCAAAGGTACGGTAGTTGAGCAACCTTTCCGCGATGATGCTATTGTCCGGTCTGTCCGGTACTCTGACCTCGGCGGCCCCCAACAGGGTGATGAGCCGGATGCTCACGCCCTTGAGAAACGGCGCGCCACGGAGGTCGCCCGTGCCCGCGGGTTTGTGCGCGGGTTTGAGCAAATGTACCGGTGGGTGTGTGAGCACCGTGACGCTATGCTGGAGCTGGTACGCAGCGAATGTGCTGCGCTGACTCTTCGGGCCGTGCTGCAGCCCACCATGCAATACGAGCAGCTGGTACGGATGCTCGGCAGCCCCGAGGCGTTATCCTCTAAGAGTGTTTTTGCAACGGTGGCGCTACGTACCGCAGCCTTTGACGACGATCGTTCCCTGGAACTGGTCTTAGCAGAAGTAGAGTCACTGTGGCAGCTCGACATCCCGTTCTTTAAACATCGGGCCGATCGTACCGCGATCATGACACCCGACGGGCAAGAGGTGGGCTTGGGCATTAAAACCAGCGCTCTTGAGGAGACTCTCAACCACATTTCCCACATGGGCGAAGACGACCTTGACGAGCAGCTGAACCAGATCTGGTCTGCTTTTATCTCCCCGTACCCTGCGAATACTCTAGCGGATGAACCGGCAGACATCCGGCAGGGCCGTGGGGGAGAGCAGGAAGAGCGTGAACTCAGCACCATGATCGCCGACCGGCTGGCGGCTACGGTTCATTCAGGCACCGCCCCGGAGGATCCGTGGACGTGGGTTAGCCCTGTCCCGAGCAGTCAGCAGCATCATCATGGCATTTGGAATACTGATGTTTTGCAGACGGATCTCTACGGCGGCTCAGTGGGTATTGCGTTGGCGTTAGCGCAAGCAGCACACGTGCTGGGGCGCCAAGAATATGCTGAGACTGCTCACCGCGTATTCGACCCGTTAGCTGAGACTATTCTTTCAGAGGAAAAGCCGCTTAAGCTGCCTGAGTATATACGCGACATGGCTTTTGCCGGTGAACCCGGTATCGCTTTCGCTCTTGCCGGTGGCGCCCGCTACCTTGGTGATACGCGGCTAAAAGATGCCGCTCTTGAGCTGGGGAACCAGGTGGCTGCACGTATAGCGAAGGCGGAGCACCCAACCCCCGGCTATCTGAGCGGTCATGTGGGCGCGGCAACTCTTCTGCTGGGGCATGAGCTGGCTACCGATCGTCAGACGCTGCTGGCTGTATTAGACCGGCACGCCCAGGACATTATTGCTGGCCGTATTGATGATGCGTGGTGGGTACAGAGCGGGTTTGCCACCGGCATGAGCTCGTCAATTTTCGCCCTCAGCCGGTGGAGCCAAGACATGCCCTCACCAGAGCGTGCCCGGCAGGCAGTCGCCACTTTGCTGAAGCGCTTGGATGAGCTTGATAACGGGGAATACTGGCAGATGCGGGTACCTATTGGGGAGAGCGCCCACGACGGCACCTGGTGCCACGGTAGCGCGGGTGTCGCCTTAGCCTTAGCGGCTGTTCACTGTTGGCTCCCTGAGCTTTCTAACCGCGCGAGCCTTGACCGTGCAGTCCGGCGTTCCCTGCAGGAGGGAACCAAGCGTAACTTCACCTCTTGCCACGGTGCCCTGGGAACCCTTGATGTCCTTGAATGGGTGGTCTCACACGTTCCCGATGTGTCCAATGCGGATGCCGTCCATGATGCCGTCAAGAACGGTTATAACGTTTCCCTGCTGCGTGAGACGCTGAACGATAAATCTGTTCGTTACTCTCTGACGCCTTCTCTGATGGTGGGCACCTCCGGGGTGTTGTCGTGGTTGACTCGCCGGGCAGGGGATACCCGCTTATATACCCCCATAGTTCCTGACTCGGCCGAGGCTCACTAATAGGCAGTGCTCGGGGTTATTTTGGTGTAACGGATAACACCTCTCATTGAGGGTGGAATACTCTGATTTTCCCAGAAAATCTATTGCACCTACCCCGGGGATTTGTTATAGTTGAGTAGCTAACCAGAAACGCAATAGATTTATTACAGGGACGAAAATTTATTGCGGGTATTCTATTGAAGATGCAAAGAATAGGTAGCGTTGAGAGCTTCCGAAAACTGATATTGGGCCCCTAAATTTGATAGGGAAAGTTTTACACTCTCAAGCATCCTAAAGTTTCCACATGACGTAGCGCTACTCTACTGTGTAGTGGCCATGTTGTTGCGCCAAAATAGTGCAGACAGCATGTACGACGCAGTGTGTGGCGTGATCTGAAATATTGGACTTTGCCTTACTGACGAACACATTTACAGATCTTTAGAATACCTATTTCCGCTGCACATTTCTTTAGCGATGGAATGTTGTCAGAGGTGACTGGTTAGTTTATACCTTAAAACCCCACTGGGGAATTAAAACTTTACAAGTTTCCTTTTTGTTTGGGTTACCTAAAACCCAGATGAAAAGGAGGTGGGTTCCAACGTGGCGCCTTGGAACGTTGTCATTGCGGAACCCAGCTAGAGTTTGATGGTAAAACATCAAACTGACACCGATAATACTATTCCTGAAATTGGTTCAGGAATACATAAGGAGGATAACCATGCCCAAGGATATCACGCTTCTGGAAGAGATCTCCGATCAGGAACTCGGTCAGGTTAACGGTGGCGGCTCCCACGGTGGCGGCTACTACAGCTCCGTTGGTGGCGGCAGCTACGGTGGCGGCTACTGCGGTGGCGGCTGCGGCGGCTACGGCTACGGCTTTGGCTTCTGGGGCGGCAGCTTCTCCTAAATCCAGAGGATAAGTAAATACGATAGATAAGGAGAATTCAGGTGTTAATCAGGGAACTTCTTCCTGAACTGGATGAGGAACAATTCCAACGCCTAGCATCTTACGTATCTAGCACTTCGTTACTAGAACGGATAGGCACCACCGCATCCGAAGCGCCTGACTCCGATTTTATTGTACGGTTGTCGGCTCCGGTGTCTTCGGCACTGGGGCCGACTGCTGAACCCTCCATGTTCCACGCGCTCATCGCCCAACTGGCGGAGAATGAACGTGGAAACGTCGAACACGCCATCACCTCATCGGGCTACGCTGTAACGTCGCAGATCCCCCGTTTAACCAACCAATTCTTGGATAACCTAACGGCGCGTTTAAGCAATTTCTACCTCAGACCACTGGTTGCCCACATCAAAAAGGCCTCTGCGCAGGGGCTATTGCAGGCAGACACACCGGAAGGGCGCTACGAAGACTACTGCCGCCGCTGGCACGAAGAACTAAGCGATGACTTCCACGCAAGCTACCCACTTCTGAACCGTATCCACCAGGTGACGGTGCAGCAATTTCACGCGATGATCGCCGAGATTTTCGAGCGTGTCCGCGCCCACGAAAACGATATCCGTGAGCTTTTGAACACCACGGATGCCGCACCACTTCAGCTTGAATCTTTTGGGCTGCCCCGAACTCGTTACGGCGGCGGGCGTGCTGGCTGCCTCCTCAAGTTCACGCAGGGCACAGTGGTCTACAAATCACGCAACGTTGAGGGCGAGCGAGCATTCTGGCAGATCGTTCAAGATCTTATTCAGCAGGGGGCACCCGCTATGCGCGCCGCCCGGGTAATCCAGGGTGAGGGTTACGGCTTCATGGAGTTTATTAAAGCTGAGGAGGTAGATTTCTCAGGCGAAGACTTCTTAGAAGCCTCCGGTCGACTAGCGGGTTTGCTCTACGCATTGCAGGGCAAAGATATGCACGCCAAGAACCTGATCCCCCTGGCCACCGGACCCGTGCCAATTGACCTTGAGACGGTGCTTCACCCCATATACATCCTCGCCGACGACACCCCTCAACCGCCTGAAGGCAGCGCCCACCTGCGAAAACTCCGTGGGATTTCCAATAGCGCGTTTCTGCCCACCCGTATTACGCGCCGCGACGCCTCCCTGGGGTACCGTGACGTCGGCTTCCTCCACGGGGAGCAAGGGAATGACCCGTTTAATGAGGTCATTGTTGAGCGTCCCTTCCGGGACGATGCTGCCGCCCGAATGAACCGCGAACCGGCCCCAGCCCCAGAGGAGAACCAAGAAGCGGCAAGCATGGTGGCACTCGTCGGCGACGAATCCAGCGCTGAGGTGCTGGAAGAGCGGCGTCTCTATGAAGCGGCCCGTGCCCGTGCCTTCGCCCGAGGGTTTACGCAGATGCACCAATGGATCTGTGAGCACCGCGAGGCGATGCTTGAGGCGGTTCGCGCGAACTTTACCGGGCTGATGCTTCGCGCCCTGCTGCAATCAACCAGGTTTTACACCCAAATCCTTAAGATGCTCAGCAGCCCTGAAGCGCTGGCATCCCAAGAAGTGTTCGCCACGGTAGGGCTGCGCGCCGCCACCCTAAGCCACAACCGCCCCCTGGATATGGTTGCGGCTGAAGCGGAAGCTCTCTGGCGGTTCGACGTACCCTTCTTCATGCACCAGACGGATGGCTCTGACATCGTATCGTTTGAGGGCAAACCGGTGGGGCTCAGCATTAAAGGCAGCGCCCTGGAAGAAACCCTGCGGCATATTGCCGCCCTTGACGAGAATGACCTAGAGGAGCAGCTCCAACAGATCTGGGCCGCCTTCATCTCACCCTACCCGGCGAACACCCTGGCCAATAGCCCGGCAGAATTACTCTCCGCCGGGGAAGACGAACAGCACGAACGGGAGCTTTGCGCCGCGATCGCAGACCAGCTGACGGGCACTCTGCGCCTAGGCGGCAGTGAGCAAGACTCCCGGACGTGGCTCGCCCCTAACCCCGGGCTCTGGCAGCAGCATATTGGCGCATGGCAAACCACGGTTCTTGGGATAGACCTGTACACCGGGTCGGTCGGGCCTGCGATGGCCCTAGCCCAGGCAGCACACACACTAGGAAACGCGGAGTACGCTAAGGCTGCGCACCGTGTGTTAGACCCGATAGCGCAGGATGTCTTCGATAAGAGGCTCTTTAGGATCCCCCCGGAGACCTGCGACGGTGTCTCAGGCGGTGAGGCGGGTATCGCGCTCTCACTTGCCAGCGCCGCAGAGTACTTGGATGACCCCCGGCTGAAAGAAGCCGCCATTATGCTTGGCGACCGGGTTGCCGCCCGTATGGAGCAGGTGGAGCATCCGATGCCGGGGTACCTGGACAACCAGGTAGGCGCCGCCACACTACTTCTGGGGTATAACCTCGCCACCAACCGCGCCGCCCTGCTGGAGGTGCTCGAAAAGCACGCCCTGGATATTGTCGCTGGCCGGGTTGAGGAGAACTGGTGGAATGTGAGCGGGTTCGCCTACGGTGTGAGCGGGTCAATTTTTGCTCTGGCCCGCTGGGGGCAGGAGATGCTCACACCTGGGCGCGCTCAACATGCCGTGAAGATTCTCCTGCAGCGGCTGAATAGCTTCAGGTATGCGGAAGGCTGGCGGGCCCAGCTCTCCGAACGCAGCGGCACTGGTGATGCGCACACCGGCGGCACATGGTGCTCTGGCTCTGCGGGTATCGCCCTTGCACTCGCAGCCGTACACGTGTGGATGCCGGAGTTCTCCCCGCGTACTGAGCTCGACCGGGCGGTGCAGTACGCGTTCCGTACCGGAACTAGGAGTAACTTGACGTTGTGCCACGGGGATTTAGGAACCCTGGAGGTGCTCAACTGGATTATTGCTCGCGTTCCCGATGTGCCCGGTGCCGAGGATATCCGGGCAGCCGTCAAAAACGGGTACGGCCCCTCAGTTATTCGCGCGACACTTGACGATAAGTCTTCACGGTACTCACTGACCCCGTCACTGCTGGTGGGCACCTCCGGGGTACTGTCGTGGCTGGCTCACCGTTTAGGGGGAGGGCGTTTATACACCCCCGTCATTCCTGACGTGAGTGAGGACCGGTAAAATATGGGGTTTCCAGCGGTTCTCCAAGCGGCTGCTACTGAGTGCGGGCTAGGTGTCGGCGCGTCCGTATTGCAGCATTACGGGCGGTATCAGACGATATCTGATCTGCGTCTCATCGCCGAACCCGGGCGTGAAGGCCTGAGTATGCTCCAAGTGCGCAACCTTCTCATGGCAGAAGGCATGGACGTTGGGGCGTATAAAGCTAACTCGCTGGAACAGCTGCGCGATATCGGCAAGCCAGCTATTCTGCACTGGAATAACTCCCACTATGTGGTGCTGGTACGCATCCGTAAAGACCGCGTACATATTATGGACCCCGCAACGGGGATGAAAGTTATCCCCCTTCAGGAAGCTGAAGGCTCTTTCTCCGGTAGCGTGCTGGTTCCCACCCCCCGGAAAGACTTTAAAAAGAAATCCCGAAAAGTCTTCCAAGACTGGCAGCTGAACACGTTCTTCACGAAAAAGATGTTCGCCCAGTACGCGGTTTTCGTGGTGCTGCTGGTGATTACCTACAGCGTCACGTTCGCCGTGCCGGTGGTGATCCAAAGCGTGGTGGACGCCCAACTCAGAGGCCATGAAGACGCCATCCTCGTCGCAACTATCGGCGTGGTTGTTGGCGTGGCGGGCTACTACCTGGTGTCCATCGCCCGTGCCGCGGCTTTGGCTAGTATCGTCTCGTCCATCGGGTACCAGCTGCTGGGCGGGATGTTCAAAAGGCTGCTGAAGCTGCCGCTGACCTACTTCGCGCTCCGCTCCCCGGGCGATATTTTGTACCGTCTTTCCAGCGTCAATACGCTGCGGAACTTTCTGTCCACGAACCTGACTGAGCTCGTGATTAATATCGGTACGATGATCGTGATTCTCGTCTTCATCGCCCAGCAGTCACGCGAAATCCTCATTATCACCTTCGTGGTACTCGCCGTGCTGATGCTGATCTGGTTCGTGACGGCACGCCCCACCTCCCAGGCGCTCGACGCCGAATATGCGCACGCCTCAGAGGCTCAGGTGGTCGAACTTGATGCTATTAACACTGTGGCATCCATGAAAATGACTGGTTCGGCAAGCTCCACATATGAGACGTGGCGTGAGGCGTACAAACAGTCGCTTGCCTCAATGCGCCGCCGCATGGTGCTGCAGCAGGGTGTGCTTGGTTCCGCAGCTTCCGTGGTGCAGCTGGGCGGGCCGCTGATTCTGCTGCTGGCTTCGCTTCCTCTGGTGAATCAGGGTGTGCTCACGCTCGGGCAGGCTATTGCCACCGAGGGTATTTCTGCCATGCTGTTCTCCTCTATTTCGTCAACGATGTTCGGCATTATGAACATTATTGCCGTGGACCGGGCGGTGGCGCGTATCGTTGATATTCAGCGTTACGACCCTGAGCAGGATGGCGGCACCATCACTAAGCTTGCCAGCAGCGATATTGAGCTTGAGAACGTGAACTTTACGTACCCCGGCGGAACGCAGCCCGTGCTTTCTGAGGTGTCTATTACGGTGCCAGAGGGGCACGACATAGCCCTTGTGGGCTCATCCGGGTCGGGCAAGAGCACGCTGGCTATGCTGCTATGTTCGCTGTACAGCCCGGTGTCCGGCACTATTCGGATGGGCGGGATCAATGTGCAGGATTATTCCTTGGATGCGCTTCGCTCCCACATTGGGTATGTTCCGCAGCAGCTGCAGACAAGGGGCGGCACCCTGTACGAGAACCTCACGGCGGGGCTTGATGATGGCCGAACCCGCGAGGAGATCGAAGCGGATGTGCTGAGCATGGGTATTCTGGATTTTGTGAAGGGTCTGCCCATGGGGTTTGACACGATCATGTCCAGTGATGGTGAGAACTTCTCAGGCGGGCAGCGTCAGCGCATCGCCATTGTGACGGCGCTGCTGCGGCGCCCGCGCATCCTGGTGCTGGATGAGGCAACGAGCGCGTTAGATACCACCACTGAGCGTCAGGTGACGGAGCTGATTGCACGGTATAAGTGCACGAAGGTTGTGGTGGCGCACCGTCTCTCCACTATTCGCAACGCCCAGCGGATTATTGTTTTGGAGGGTGGGCGCATTATCCAGAGCGGAAGCCATGATGAGCTGATCCGGGTCCCTGGCCGCTACCGGGATCTGTACTACCTGGAGGACCCTGAAAGCATCGCACAAGAGATCCGCGCCCATGAGGCACCGCAGACTCAAGGGAAGCCGCAGGCCCAGGAACCCCAGGACGAGCAGCGGGAATACGAAGAAAGCCTGTATGACCATATGGCGTGGGTGGGGGTTGAATCTGCCCCGCGGTTTAGGTGCAGGACCTCATTCTGGAGCAGCGGCTCCAGGTACCGGGAAGCTACTGCGGCCAGGATGCATAAGGCCGCCGATAACTCCCGGTGGCTGGGGTAAGCCTGCCTTCCGGCGAAGAAATCGGTATGTGCAGGAATCTGCGGGGCATGTCAGTGAAACTAACGATACAGCTGCCATGGCATGACGGGTAAAACATGACGGCACACGCTCTCTAAGCTGCGGTGAATAACCTGTATGGGGGTATTTCTGTAGCTTGGTCGTGTCTTCATGCAGCTTAGTCGATACCCATCCTGCATAGGTTCGCCGCATGTTAGGCTGTGCATGAGGTGATGTGGTGAAGCTGAGATTATGCGAGGATCCTGCCTATCAGGAACCCGAGGTGAGTATCGTTTATGCCCAGAAGGATGTGCGGGTCAGCCGCATCGTCGATTTTGTGGAATCGGTGGAGCAGCGGATTAAATGCGAAAACGGAAGCACCGACATCATGGTGAACGCTTCAGATATTTTCTATTGTGAAAGCGTTAAGAAAACAACGTTTGTGCACGTAGCAGGAAATACGTATAGGACCGACCATAGGCTCTACGACCTTGCGGAGAAACTTCAAGATTGTGGATTTGTGCGGGTGAGTAAGTCATGCATTCTCAACATTAACGTTCTTGAGAGTGTTAAACCGCTTTTTAATAGCCGCATGGAAGCCATATTAACAACCGGCGATAGAGTCTATATAAATCGCACATACCTCAAAAACGTCAAACAAGCGTTGAAAGGATACGGTGCATGAGAAAACTTGCTGTTAATATTTGTGCGACCACGGGTATCTCCCTCATTTTATTGGCCGTCATCGGTTTGTCATCAGGTGGAACGTATCTTTACCTTGTGGGAGTTTTCCAAGTCCTTACGACCAATATGATGATTCATGTGGGTATGCTGCTGGTTTCGCGCATGGCACTGAAATATCCCCTGCTGGAGGCGCTTGTCGATATAGCCCTTATTCTCGTCATGATCTGCGGCAGCGGGCTGGCGTTTGGCTGGTTCTCCAGCACACCGCTCTGGATCCTGTGCATTCTGGGAATCGTGATGTATGGCGCCTCAACCGCCCTGAATATTTTGCATATGCGCCGGGAGGTTCAGGAAATAAATATGCTCATTGTCGGACGAAAATTTACCTAAAACCACTATCTCTGAAAACAAAATATTATTTTTGCGGTAATTTTTTGCGCCCTAAAACCACTATATTTTGCGGAGTATTTCGGATGCGTCTTGAAAAAATTAATGTTTTATACTGCGTGCTGGCCGTGTATTGTGTATGCTTTATTTTTCGCATATATGAGTATTTTGTGCTTCGTACCGATCAGAGTTTTTGGGGTGAAGCCTTCGTGCATAAGCTGATCGGTATAGGAATTTTAGGGTTGGTGATGCAGTCCTGCTCTCTTGGAGCCCGCAGCATTGGGTTTACCCGTGAGCACATAATGCGCCCTATCCTTGCCGGGCTGGGTTTCGGCGCAGTAGTTTTCGCGATTGCCTATGTCGCTGAGATAGCGCTTTTACCGCCCACCGAATTTCGCTCCCTTGACGTTTATGTGAGCACTTACGCGGTCAGCAGCAATACGGGGCATCAGACAGCGCTCATATTCTTTGTGATCTGCCTGGCGGGGAACGTGATCAACGTGGTCATGGAAGAAGGAGTTTTCCGCGGGCTTTTTCAGAAACTTCTGGGATTCCGTTACTCGTTTATGGGTGCTGCAGTCATTTCTTCGGCGCTCTTTGGCCTGTGGCATGTGATCGCTCCCGTACGGAACTATACGGACGGAACCTCAAGCTTGGGCGGAGCGGTCATGAATGCTCTGATCCTGATGCTGACATCAGCCGTGGTCGGATTTAAATTTGCGCTGATGACGCGCCTAACAGGCAGCCTCTATATGGCGATGGCAAACCACTGTGCAAATAATGTGATCGTGAATCTTGTGCATGTAACGTCGGTTTCCGGGGAGGATACGCTGATGTTCGTGCGGATCTCCATAGCGCAAGGGCTATCATTTCTTGTGGTGGCAGTATGGTACCTGGTGGCCTCGCGTCGCGGGAGTCTTCCTGCGGCAGGGATTGAGGGGGCGCCCGCGTCACATCCGCAGCCGTGAAATTTCTGACGTTTTCGAGCGCATATCTACCCCCATAGGTGTATAAAAGGCTCTTTTCGAATAAAGCGTAGGTTTCCGCCGCTTCTTTTCAAAAAGAGCCTTTTTACACCCGATATATACCCGGGATTTCAGCCAACGCTAGTGCGTGAAACCGTTAATAATACCCATGCCGAAGTAGATGACGAACACCGCCGACACCACGTACATGAGCCAGTGCACCTCGCGCCCGCGGCCCTGCACCAGGCGGATAAAGGCGTAGGAGACGAACCCAGCACCAATACCGTTAGCGATCGAGTACGACAGCGGCATGAAAATAATGGTCATAAACGCCGGGATGCCCAGGCCCCAATCTTGCCAGTCGATATGCACGGCCTGGCGCACCATCAGGAACCCAACAACCACCAGGGCGGGGGCGACCGCCTCAAAGGGAACGATCGTCACCAGCGGCGAGGCGATAATCGCCACCAGAAACAGCACGCCGGTTACGATATTCGCCAGACCCGTGCGGGCACCCTCACCAATACCGGTTGCCGACTCCACAAAAATCTGGTTCGCAGAGCCGGATGCGCCGCCGCCGACCACGGAACCGACCGCATCCACGAGCAGAACCTCGTTAATGTTCTCGACCTTGCCGTCCTTATCGATGGTGCCCGCTTCGGTTGCTAAGCCCACCGAAACGCCCATGGCGTCAAAGAAGACCGAGAGCAGAATAGCGAACACCAGCAGGGATGCGCCCAGCACGCCGATAGCGCCGAACGCGCCGAATCGTGCAGACCCGATAAGCGAGAAATCGGGGGCTGAGAAGGAAAAATTATTGAGCGCGGGAACGTTGAGCGACCAGCCGGTCGGGTTCCCTTTGCTGCTGCCAATATGGAAAACAGCCTCTAGGATGATCGCCAGTACGGTAGATGCCACCACGCCAATGAGGATAGCGCCGCGCACATTGCGAATAAACAGGGCGATGGTGAGGAAAAGGCCGAAAATAAACACGAGAGTAGGCCAGCCAAGTAGGTGACCGCCCACCCCAAGCGAGACGGGAACGGTGGTTCCTGCGGCATCCGGCATGCGGCGGATAATCCCGGAATCAACCAGCCCGATAAAGGCGATAAAGAAGCCGATTCCCGCCACGATCGCGGTTTTGAGGCTCTCGGGGACCGCCTCGAATACGGCGGTGCGGAAGCCAGTGAGCACCAACACGGTCATAATAAGACCTGCGATAATCACCAGGCCCATAATATCTGCCCATGTCAGTCCGGGAGTGGTTGCGATCGTGGAGGCCAGCAGTGCGTTCACACCCAGCCCCGCCGCCATCGCGAAAGGCTGCCTGGCTATAACACCCATGAGGATGGTCATTACGCCGGCGACGAGCGCGGTGACCGCGGCGACCTGCGGCACGCCAAGGGTATTTCCCGCCGAGTCTGCGCCGGTGCCGATCACCAGGGGGTTGAGGACGACGATGTAACTCATAGCGAAGAACGCGGCGAGACCGCCACGAATCTCGGCTGAAATAGATGAGCCTCGTTCAGTGATTTTGAAGTAACGGTCCAGTGCGCCGCCCGATGCGTTGGGCTTGTGTGCCTGGGGAGCCGCGGTGTTCTCAGAAGACATTCGTGAAAATCCGTAGATACTCTCGTAGGATGCGTGCGCGGGTTTGCGCCGCAATAAGAAAAGCGCCCAACCCTTATGGTGGGTGTGACGCTTTTGTTACCACATTATTCTATGACGTTTAACCCTCAATGCGCTACTGACAGGAAATTCTCAGGTCTTTAGCGGGGTGCGGGGATGTATATCCGCCTTTAGGGGTAAAAATGGGTGATAAAAAGAGCCTTGATCGTGACTAAAGTTTTCACGATCAAGGCTCTTTTTACGATGGGAGGGGGAGAGAGAAAGATGCTCTAACGCATCCACCCCTCAATCAGGCCCATTCCGAAATGCACCGCAAACACCGCCGAAACCACGTACATGAGCCAGTGCACCTCGCGTCCGCGACCGGTCGCCACACGGATAACCGTGTACGAAATAAACCCGGCACCAATACCGTGCGCAATCGAATACGACAGCGGCATGATGACGATCGTCAAGAAGGCCGAAATTCCCAGGGCAAGATCGTTCCAATCAACATTAACCGCCTGGCGCACCATCAGGAACCCGACGAACACCATTGCGGGGGCGACCGCCTCAAAGGGGACAATCGTCACCAGGGGAGAGAGGAAAATAGCGCCCAGGAAGAGCACACCTGTCACCACATTTGCCAGACCTGTGCGGGCACCCGCGCCAATACCGGTTGCCGACTCCACGAATACCTGGTTGGTTGAGGTTGAGGTGCCGCCACCGGCGACCGCGCCCAGCGCATCTACCAGAAGCAGACGGTCGATGTCTTCGATCTTGCCGTCTTCATCGATAGAACCGGCTTCGACTGCCATACCCATGATGGAGCCCATCACATCGAAAAACGCCGAAATGAGGATGGTAAACACCAGCAGAATTGAGGCCATTGCACCCAAAGAACTGAAGGCACCGAAAAGATCTGCGGAGAACAGAAGCGAAAAATCGGGCAGACCAAAACCGCTGCCGTCCCAGGTGGGTACATTGAGCGACCAGCCAAGCGGGTTAGCCTGCACGCTGCCGGAGGGGGCGACCGCCTCCAGAATAAGCGAAAGTGCCGTGGATGCGAGCATGCCGTAGAGAATAGCGCCGCGCACCTGACGAACATACAGAATAATGGTCAGGAACAACCCCACAATAAACACGAGAGTGGGCCAGCCGAGCAGATGCCCGTGAACACCGAACACGACAGGGGTTGAGCCGGTCTCTGCACGGCGAATAATTCCGGCGTTCACCAGCCCAACAAAGGCGATAAAGAGCCCGATACCCACCACGATTGCGGTTTTCAGGCTTTCGGGCACAGCGTCGAAAACGGCGGTGCGGAAACCGGTCAGCACGAGGGCGGTCATGAGTACGCCCGCCCACACGACCAGCCCCATAATCTGCGGCCAGGTGAGGTTAGGAGTCGTGGCTATCGTAGTCGCCAATAGTGCGTTCACGCCCAGTCCCGCCGCCATCGCGAAGGGGTGTTTGGCGTAAACGCCTAGAAGAATGGTCATCACGCCTGCAACAAGCGCGGTCATGGCGGCAACCTGCGGCACGCCGAGGGAACGTCCGGATGAATCGGGCGTGAGGCCGAGAATAAGCGGGTTGAGCACCACAATATAACTCATGGCGAAGAAGG
>ERZ773197.1471-NODE-1471-length-16145-cov-8.557800_pt1 | contig 16145 bp, 9 predicted proteins | sample MGYA00580999_ERZ773197 | MGnify/ENA primary metagenome ERZ773197 (study PRJEB29015, sample SAMEA2738166) | human oral metagenome | biome: human oral; feature: human-associated habitat; material: saliva | place: China | collected 2185 ...
TCTTAACATGTTCAGTGAGATACCCTTCTTTGTAAAGGTTTTCAACTGTCGGTGGTGTATCAACGTTCTTGTCAATCATAAAAGGTTATATCGCTTTAATTTATTTCAAATTTCAAAATACATTGTAATAATCAAAGTTTTATATCGTTGTTTTCTAAAACCAATAACAGAAAACACCATATTTCAAAATCAGTTTTTGACGAATTTTTGACGGCAATAAAAAAGAGGGTAGCAATTACGCTACCCTCAATTTGTTTTATTTATCTAATTCTACTAAGCGGTGCAATTCACCATTAACAAACCACATTTCACAACGCACGTTGTCTTGGTCAACCAAGGTTGCCATATATAACCCATCTTGATTAGGTTGAATATCTTCTGCGAATTGATGTGTTTTTCCATCGAATGTAAATACTTGTGCCATAATACATTCCTTTCTTTGTGAATAAATAGTTGTTGCAAGCCGTGCAACTCGGAGATAGATTAGATCACCATGCCTTTACTGTATAAAGTACACTACCACCTTTAAATTGTGTTCCCTCAAAATGCCCTAGCATTTCAACTCTACCAGCTTGATAACCGATAGTTTCATACATTTTCTTGTCAATCATAGTAACACCAGCTTTTATCTTATGCTCTTTATTCAGATTTATTTTGTATACATCTACCTTTTGTTCCTCTGTATTAGCAACTACTGCAGTCCTATCAGTTTTTTCAGTTGCTGCTTTAGGTAAATTAGGGTTGCTATGTGCAATATCCTGTTTAACCTTTTCTGCAGCTTTTTCTACTGTAGGTGCTTGCGTGTAGTAAGTCTCTACTGGTTGAGTTCTTTCCTTAATGGAAACAACTTCTTGTGCTTGTTGTTCTGTTACATGAATTGCCTTTGATAGTTCCTTTGGAGATTTAGCTTGTTGTTGAGTAATTACAACAGGCTTTTCAATCTGTCTTTTATTGTACAGATGATAGCACCCTACACATAGGAATACAAACGCTAATAGCGGAATTATCACCTGTAAGGTGCGTTTGTGTATTTTGATATAAGTTAGTATCTTAGACAAATAAAACATTTATCTATGCCCCCTCTACCTCTTCCATTAGCATTTTTAAAGCCTTAAACTTTTCATCAGCAAATCGATTATTTAGATTTTCACGTAACACGCTACTATTCCATTCAAGGCTCATGCACGTATCATAGATACCAACGATAAGGTCATAATCAAACCGCTTATCATCGATATAGGATAGGTTTGGTAATTCAATATCTAATGCTTTTTCCATTAACTTCAACGCATCATTGAACATATTGACGATTTCACCAGTACCATACTGTACCGCTCGACTCCACACTACATCCTTTAATGCATTGGAATGTTTTTCCACATTAAACATATTCTGTCTTAGGTACTCACACGCTACATCATAGTAAGCACTTTTGATATAGTCATGTTGCATCTGCTCAAAACCTACCGCATCAAGTGTACCTAACTCTTGCCACTTAGCAATAAAGCCATCAGAATTGATTTCACCACTATCAATCAAGGCTCTTGCATAGTCGGTGTAAAAGCCGCCTTGTTTTAACCCCCAACCAAGAAACGCATCAACACTACCACAGTTACTTGCTAGTTGATACGTACCATAAGAGATACCGCCTGCATCATTGTAACCACTAGATACACACGCTGGATCTCCATTACTTTCGTATTCAGCACTCAACTGTCCTAATTCAGCCATTCTAATTACTCCTTTTCTTTGTCATTGCTGCCCCCATTCATATATTGGGAACGCTTAACACCACCTGTAGCACCGATATAACCACCTAATACACCAACTATTACACTTGCCAAATCTTTTTGTTCAAGATAAATAGTCATGATTAATGCAGTCGCTAGTGCTACTAAGGTTATAGTATCCTCATAATGTATCTTCATTTAATCGCATCCTTTATTGATTTTACGAACGCTATCAACTCTTTAACCAAACTCATCGCACGTTTAAACCACGCACTTTCAACAAATTCAAGTTCAATCATGTTTTCTACAATACTTGCTAACTCAACTAAGATAGGTACTAAGTACATCAATGTTGATAAGAATACATCAATTCTACCCAACATAGGTACGTCAACATCAGGCAGTATCAATAAGATAAATGACAATAAGAAAAGCCAAGGATAAGATTTAACTAACTTCTTAGTCATATCTGCCCTTAGCTTTCCGCTTACTAAAAATCTATGTATCTTGCCATTGATTTCGACTGGCGCCCAACCTCGCCAAATGATAGCTAGAATAGTATTCTTTAAAGTACACTCTCTATTCGTGGCTAGATTGTAGTTACGTGCCTCAACTAAGACACGCAACAATGTATCAATAAAAACCAACACAACACTCGTAAATATGGCTAGTGATATTCGCACCGCCTCTACTACGTTAAACCCTTCTACTAAGAAAGGTGCTAATACAACTTCAATCATGCTTACTCCCCAATTCGTTCGATTTTTATAGTAAATAGATGCCTTGTTAAACTAACCTTATCTCGCCAACCATTAATATTAAATATAGTGTCGGTAAGATAATCTTCACGCCCAGAAGTACTGACATTAACCTCAATATCTTGCGATGTAGCTATAGTAAATTCATTAGTTTTGTCAAACCCACCATGCACAGTCGCTCTATACTTTCCTTTTGGTAAATACACAAACATCTTTTCTGTACCTCTAATATCGTATGGGTATTTTCCCCATTCCCATGTTTTAAAAGATACAGGAGTTGTTTGGACATAACTCTTGTTACCATTTGATATACGTTGCACCACAAGGGCGGTTTTATCCGCCCCCAATCGTGCATAGTATATTTTGCCATTAATTACTATTGGTAATCGCTTTTCACCTACATCACGCAAGTTATCAGTTAGTCCAAATGTTAAGGTATCATTTCCTTTCTTAACTTTTAGATTAGGCATTATTCAACATACACCTCGTTTCCACCAGTAGCGCTCCACAATTTCAATCGGCTATTTAAGGATGTTTGAACCCTGCCCCAACTTTTCCACGTGTTAGCCATGAACATACGATGATATGTTTCACCATTGAACGCATGGAATGTTTGGTCTATCATCTTACCTTTGCCAAAATTCATTACGATTAGCATACCTTGTTTGTGCGAACGTGGAGGGTTGTTAGCACCGCCGTCAAAGTTGATTTCGATTGCACCTTGTGTTGTAAGTGTGTTCCAGTCTGTCGCTGCCTCAATCTTAGAATACGGAAAGCCTAACTGGTCTACTTCTGTTTTCTTAACAAAGTTATCATCCACATCTTTTTTCTTATAGATAGCAGTTCCGTAGTGTTTGGTCGTAATTACTGTATAACTATCTGTTCCGTCGTAATGCTTAAACTCTTTACCTTTAACAAAGGTATTTACAGAATTATCGCCCACTTCTACGTTACCGCTAGTAGATACTTTAGCAATACCAACACCATGTCCGTCTGGTTTATAACCCTCAATCAAGGTATTATTAGCCATTTTAAGTGCGCCACTTAATGTACCGCCTGTTAGTTTGAGATAATCAAGCGTTGCCAATCGTGCAGTATTGATGGAGTTTTGATAGTCTTTGTTTGGATCCCCCACATAAATATCAACTTGGTGTCGCTTATTAGGTTTTTCTGTTAAAACTGCAAAATAGAATTTTCCGTTGTAGTAAGCTATATCTTCGATTTCAGTAGTTCTATTGATTTCAATAATCTGTTTAACTGTGCCAAATGGTGTACATTCTACCAAGCTACCCAAAGTAGCACTCATGATGCATCCATTTAACATGAAAGCACCATTGTTATTAAAATCATCGTATTGGTAATCAACTTGATATGTTTTCATTTTCACAAAATCATCATTGTATAAGTTGATTTCACGCAAGCGTTGTTGACCGCTAATAGGTACGATACTTACATAAGTACGTGTGATTGGGTCATATCCAATATTAAATACACGTTCATTCAATGTGATAGTTCGTTCATATTGCATTGTATCTGCATTAAGTACTGTTAGGTTATTACCATTTTTTAAGCCATTGGCAAGATAAATCTTGTTAGTGTTTTTGTTATAACACATTGTATTACAATGCCCCATCTTATCTGGGTCATTAAACTTATACGTACCTACAATTTCAAACGTGGATGAATTGAGTTCGTAGAGTACTTGATTAGTACCATCACCATTGATACAAGCTAACACGAACACGTTCTTCTTATCGTTGTAAGTGAACCCTTGGCATTGGTTCACCTCATCGCCGTATTGGATGTTTTTTACAAACGCAATGTTATTTGCACCTTTAAGCATTGGTGTTTCAGTCGGATAGAACGGCTTGATATTGCTATATGTACCCATATCCATGACACTATCAACAGTATTGAAAGTTAGATGTTCATTAATTTTGTAGATGCCGTTAGGTACTAACAATATCTTATTTTTAAGATTGTCATTAGCACGTTTAAATGCTGCGGTATCATCCGCTACACCATCACCAACCGCTCCAAAGTCTTTTACTGACACAATGCCATACAAGCTATCTTTAGGAATAAACTTTGTATCCGCTTCTGTTTTTGTAATCAAACCACCGCCATTAGGCAATGCAATTTGTTCCGCTTTACTTGCTGCGACCTCTGCACGTTTAGCAGCATCAGTTGCCTTGATAGCGTTACTTGCAATAGAGGTTTGTTTATTATCAATATCATTCTTTAAAGTTTTAGCTTGGTCTACAAGATTATTAATATCTCGCTTATCAACTGTAGTTTGTCCAGCGTAAGCCTTTGCATCTCTCACTAATCGTTCTGCAGTAGCAACATTAGTTGAGGATGTATCAAGTGCGGTATTAGCCGTTGCCAATTTATCGTCAACAGTTGATGCAATCGTTTTTATTTCTTCGCCCAATCGGTTGATTATATCTGCATTAGCATTAATCTTGTCGGACTTTTCAGAAATCACATTCATTGCATTAATTGCATCATTAGCAGCTTTTACAGAACGCTCTACAATATCTTTTGCAACTTCATTAGCGTTTTTGTCGCTATCTACTCGAATTTTTAATGAACGGTCTAGTTCCGCTTTCATTTCTTGTAAAATGAGTATGATCTTGTCGGTTGCGTGTTCGATATTCTCGAATGGATACTCATCAGGCAAGTCCATATCTTGTGAAATAGGTGTTCTACGTTCCAAGATAACCTTTTGCCCTACCGCCAATGCATCGCCATTCGCTGGGTAAATTACCGATTTGGTGTTTTCGTCATAATCGATATTCCCTACTTGTACCGCCTCTGTACCATCTTCATCAACGATAGTTAGTTTAATGTCCTCGATTTGTACAAAATCATAAGGGAAAATAAACTTCTTATTTCTCCCATCGCATTGATACACTACAGATGGTTTTAGTACTTCTGGTGTCAATTTAACATCCCCTTTCAGTTGTATATAAATAGGACTACCCATTATGGATAGTCCTTATTTATCAATGTTTCTTTTTATCTTTTTTAGTTTTTAATCTGCGGTCAAATACAATAGCCATGATTACATCCTCTAGTTTTGCATCGGTATCGGTGAACGCATATTTAGCTAATGTCCATAGTCCATCGGTAACAGTATCACTAAAACCAGTTGCCCTGTTAGCTAACTGACTAAAACTTCTACCTAAATCAATACCATCTTTTTTATCATTGATAATAGCATTACCAACATCGTAAAACTTTTCTACAATGCTTAGTGCCATAACACTATTACCTTTGTTAAATGGTCTATCACCTAGAATGTATTTCATAGCCATATTTGACATATCACGGATGATTGGTACACCCATAGTACCTTGTGAGACTAACTCTTCAATGAACGACTTAGCCAAATCTTCTGGTTTGTCATCATCACCATTCGTTAAGGCTTTATAAGCCATCATGCCTATTGCTTGTGAAATCAATGTCCACCATAGCATTTTAACAAACCTTGCATAATCACCATTATCCTTACGTGCATAGTTGCCCTCTGTAATGATATTGTACAAGGTGTTAGCGTAGGAATAGAACGGAACGAATAATTGAGTAAATGTAGAACGTGAACGTTGAATAGCAGCAGCATCTTTAGTATCACCGCTACCAAATATATCACGGACTGCTCTGTCGCCAGCCTCGATAGATTGTTGCTCTATCCATTCTGCACTTACACCCTCTTTACTCATGAGTTCCGCTTGCTTTTGATCATATGCAAACTTCCATACAGGAATAGACAATGCAAAGTCTGTTTCTGTAAGTAATCTAAACCCCATTTGGTTTATATCATCACGAACATTTGCAAGTTGTTCTACCTTGTAACCGCCTACATTTGTATCACCTAAACGTAAGCCTTTACCTGCAATAGATAAACCTTGTTTCAAGTCTTTATCTAAAGTTTGTATACGCTCACGCATGAAGATTGATTGTGCTAATACAAAATCTCTAGTGTTGTTATACGTAGTAGTTCCGTGTCCATAGAACCCTATACCAGCATGATTGATAGCTCTAATGGTATTACCTACACCGATACGATAGAACGCAACTGGTAAGTTCAACGCATTTTGTAAAGCTACCGATACACGCCCAGCCATAACGGCGGTTGATGTATTCTTTTTCAATGTAAGAATTAATCGGTCAATATCGTTTGTTTTAGCCGCCTCATCTTGCCAATTATCACGAACCCAAGTGCGTAAGAATTGGTAGGTATCAGCACCAAACTTATCCACAATATAGTTTTGCAACTCTCTATTACTGATTAACTTATTAACATCAGTTACCGCTTTACGCATTGTAACGTGATTAATAGCCTCTGTAATAGCATTAGGAATAACATCAAAATCAAGTAACAATGATTTATCCTTAACCACATCTAAACGTGATTTAGTAGCACTCATGCCACTTCCCCATACTGCATTACTACTAACCATAGTTTTTGCAATATCTTCAACTTGGTTGTCGCTTACGGATGCATTGACTTTAGGGTTGTACACGATAGGGAAATATTGCCCCTCAATGTTTCTACCGCCAATGGTGAATGTCAAACCCTCTACTTTCTTTAATGGGTTACCATAGAGTTCTTCTTGAACCTTACTGCGTTCATCAAAGAATGAATTGATATGATCCCATGTACGAATAACAAACTCCCAGTCCTTATCAGTCATGTGTTCTTGGAACGCACGTTCAATTTCAACCTCATTTGCTTTTGTGGTTTCCATTACACGTTGTCTGTTGCTTTCAGTACCCCAGTTAAGGGCAATCATGATAAGTTGCTCTTTGGTTAAGCCGTGCAGTTCACCAACTGTGTATAGATGGTCATTACGCATATCAAATAATTCACGCTTGGAATATATCCCTACATCTTTTGCCAATCTACGCATAGAGATTTCTTTACGTTCATTGAACGCTTGCGTTGCTCTACTGATTGGGTCATAGATATATTTAACTGCGAACCCATTTTTACCGCCACCCATTCTACGTAAGAATGTTTCAACTTTAAGCAATGCTAAGTGGAAACCATATAACTTACCACTCACCGCATCCATCTTGGTTTGGTTATTGAGTTTGTTGAATACATCACCCTCTGCATTACCAAATGTTTCTGTAGCCTCACCAATGATTTCTTGTACTGCATTTTCAAACGAAACACTATCACCAGCATCATTTAAGATTGTTGTACCCTCATACTCATTTCTGCCATTCTTATACATCCCTGTCATGAGTTCTTCTAGTGTTTCTAGTTCATTCATGGTGATAGAACGGAATGGTTTAGGTGTTTTTGAATAGAACATCTCAACTATCCAAGGTTCTAATTGAACCATAGATTGTTGATTTAGAATACCAACATCAGGATCTAATGCAGCTAACACACTATTCATATCAAAACCATCAACAGGTTGTAAGCCGTCATACTTAGTTAAACCCATTTGATATGCCATATGGGAATAGAAATAACGCATATTAGGTTCAATAGCAATAGGGTTCTTAGGTCTAGTCATGCGTTGTAACTGATTTTTCAATTTCAATCGCAACTTCTTGGACTTCTCAAAGTTTTCAAACGCTACTCTCGCCCTTGCTTGTTGTAGCATCTGTTCACGTTTGAACCCAAGTGCTTTATCTACATCACCTACAGCCAATGCTCTATCTGCTTTCTTACCAGCAGTAACCGCTTTGTTTTGATATGTTTTAAACTGTACCGCATTAGATATAGGCAATGCACCTAATTCTTTTCTTGCTCGTTCCATGTAATCGGAAATTGTACCAAGTCCAGCACCACGAATAGAACGTACATTGTTGATGCGGTTATTTAACATATCTTGTAAGCGTTTGATACGCTCTTCTGCTTTTTCTAGTTGTTTAGTAGTATCAGTCAATGCAGCATCTACTTTTTTCTTATCGGATTTCAACTCATCGTACTTAGTAGGTTTAACCTCTTTTTCGATTTCGTCTAACTCTGTATCGATGTTTTCTGCATTAGTATCTAGCTTACGAATACGTTCTAGCAATTCCCAGTTCTTCGCTAACTCACGATTAGTAGATTGTTGGATAATCTTACTTTCTTCTTCGGTGAGTTTCATTTGACCTTGTGTACTAAGCAAGATTTCTTCTGCTATCTGTTCATTAGTTTTACCTACATTGTTATCTTTCATAAACTCTGCTTTCGCATTGTCCATTTCTTGATTGATAGCATCGTTAAATGTAGCGCCAGTTTGTTCTACTTCCGCTTTCTCTAACTCTTCAACAGATTTGTATTGCGTATCTTTCAATGCACTTTCACCAAACACGTTATAGCGTTGATGCTCTTTGTAGATAGGATATTGCTCAATCAATCGTTTTTCGATTTCAATTTGTATTGCATCCTTTTCTTCTTCCCATTCCTTGATAGGTCTGTTATCAAGTTCTTTCATCAACTTACGCATCACACGTTCTTTTGCTTTTTCTTTTACATCAGCGATGTAGGACTGCATACGTGCTTGGTCTTGCTCGGATAGTTGCTTATACAGTTCGGTTTTCTCAAACTGTTCTAATTGTTGTTGCTCTGCGTATGCCTCAATATCCTCTTGGGTTGCAATCATACGTGCCATAACATCTTTAATATCAGATGGTACTTCACCACCTAATCGTTGAACGCTACGATAAATGTAAGTTAGCCATTTGGAGAATTGACGGAATACTCTTTGCAATGCACTTGTTGGTGCTTCACCACTTCGCAAATAGCTTTCCCAACCTCGTGCAAATTTTTCATGTGCTTTCGTATTGTCTACGTTTTCACCATCAACCCAACCGCTCCACTCTTTCAACTTGTTCCAATCTGTTACAAGTTGCTCAGGTGCGTTTTCCATAGATGCTATTTTTTGTAGATCATCAAAGAAAACATGACCCATCTCATGTAAGAATGTACTTCTATCAGCAGTTTTGAAAATGCTGATGATGCGTTTACCATCTTTCATGATTTCGGTCATGCCATTTACGGATTGGTTGTACTTTTCAATGACTTTAATTGCTTTATCATCGAACACTACATAGCATCGACCATCTTCTATGCCCTCATATGTGATACCTTTTATGCCATGTTCATTCAAATATTCAGATGCTAGTTTATCACCACCTAATGCAGTTGATAGTGATTTATAGATATTTAAGCCAAACGAATTACCCTCACTAAAAAGATTATTTATATTATCTTTATAGCTTATAACTTTTTTGTTATCTTCTTGTGTTAATGCATCTAACTCAATTCGTGCTTTTTCTAAATTATCACCAATGATAGCTTTTAACTTATTTTTATCAGCACTACCCCAATCATCAAAACCATACTTTTTAGCTAGTCTATCAGCATTTCTCTGTACAATTTTATTTAATGTTTCTTTTTCTTCATACTTGCCAACGTAATTTAAATCAGTCTCTAAGCCTTGGTAAATATCATTAACTTTTTTAACGTGGCTATTACCATTATAGGAATGATCAGAACGATAAGCATTTATAAATGCATCTTTCTGTAATGTATCTAAACTGTTTATAGCATCAATAATTTGTTCTTGAATTTCTTTTGGTTGAATGTTAAGGGTTTGATTCCAGTCCAACATTTTATTGCTTTCAGGAATATCAACCTTAAATAAAGATGATTTATCAGTTTCATGGACATTAGATAAAACCTCTTTGTAGTTTTTTGCCATTTCTTTATTTTTAGCAAAATACAAACCCCAACCATAAAATTGTGCGCCCTCACCAGTACCAATAGCACCTAAATCAAATGTGTCAAAGTCATGTGGCGAACCATGCCATGCGGATTGATAATATTGATAATTATGTTGTTTTCGGAGATTGTCTAAATCATTTTCGTTTGGTATACTATTAATAAATGAACGACTTAGTTTAATCCCCCCAAGCCATGGTGGCTGGTTTTTTGGATTATTACTAAGTCGTTCTTTGTTTATATATATTAAATCCCCACCCAATAACAAATCATAATACGCTATATTGGTATTTCTAGCATAATAAGATTGTACAACATGATAATCACCTCTATCATTATATTTGTTCAATAATATTGGCATCATTATAGGCTTTCCGTTTAAACCAATTACTTCGGTTATAATGATAATTTTTTTGCCATTATCTGCACTAAATATTGCAGATGGATTTGCAATGGTATTAGGTAACTGTTTCAACATATCAATGGAAACTGTATCATTATGTCCAGATAAAATTCTTTTACCGTTAGAATCAAATACAGGTGAACGCAATATTTTATGCAAAACACCGCCTGTAATTTTGATTTTTTTTAAGTCAAGATTAATCAACTTAAAGACTAATGGTGAATCCATTATATCTATTGTTTTTTTACTTCCTATATTATTAGCATTATCTACATTGTTAGCCCAATCACTTAATACTTTATCAAGTTTGCTTTCCCATACCGCTTTTGTATTTTGATTATAACCTTTTTGATTGTCTAAAACTGCATTCATATTAATACGCACGCTATCACGCAAATAGTCCATAGCGGTATAACCGCCTTTACCCATTTGTCGCATATATTGTGCCATTATATCAGCGTGTTGTGCCATTAACAATGCATTTGCTTTTGCGGTTTCACGTTGTTTTCTATTTGTGCTTTCACTAATAGCTTTAACTACTTCGTTGTACACATCATATCCGCTTTTTGACAATTGCATTCGTAACGCTATGTCATTGTTCGCCAATTCAAAGACTTTATCTTTCATAGCCTCTAAACTTTCGATTTGCATTAACATATGTTCCATATCAGCATAATGTGCATCAGATTGTGCTGATGCATCAGCATTACCATCAAGGCTTTCCGTTGTAGTTGCTCGGCTATACTCATAGGCTGCTCGTCTACGTTCTGCATTAGTCCGTGGTACTTTACCACCATTGTTAGCTTTATAATCAACTAACCATTGTGGTTCAATACCAGTACTTACCGCATCATTGATAGATTTATCTGCATTGTCAAAGTCGCTTGCATAGGTTTCTCTGTATTGCTCTTTTAAGGTATGCAATAAGTTATTGAAATTACGTTTAATGTTCGTAGGGTCTGCCAATACTTGATTAAGTACTTCACGATCTACATCAGATGCACCATCAAATTCATTACGGATAATATCATCTTTGATACGTTCCGCACGTTTAGATGTATCATCTTTCAATACAGATTTAGCAACATCTACTTCTTGCTTTGCACGTTCTAGTGTGGCTAATGACATACCACCTCTAGTAAAGTAAGAGGTTTGTTTTAAAGCCTCTACTGTTTCATCTGATAGGTTCATAGATACTTGGGCGTAGCTACCAATAGGAATTTCAACAGGCGCATCTGCCTCAATAGCTGCTTTGACTTCCTCTTGTGTTACTAAGCCGTTATCGACCATATCACGGATAGCAAGTTGTCCGTTTTCAGATTGTACTAATTCCGCCACATCTACATATTGAGTTGATACTCCAACCTTATCGCCCTGTGCTTGTACGATTTTTCCGTATAGTTCAGGGTTTTCTTTTGCGATTTTATTGGTAGTGCTATCCTTACGAACATTATCCATAATGACTGCGCCATTGCGGTTTTGTTCTGCTATGATAGCTGCTTGTTGTTGCTCTGGTGTTAACTTTTGAAAATCACGGAAAGCCTTTGCAGTACGTACACCACCTACTGCACCACCGATAGCACCAAAACCTATTACCGCTGGCAATGCTTGTTTCATTGCATCTAGCGAACCTATAGCAATATCACCTACGCTATAATAACCCTCTAGGTCATTATCCTTGCGTGTTAGGTTGTGTTGTACCTTTTCGTTTACATCTTGTAAGCCCTCTTCAAATAATTCAGGTACACCAGCTTTAATAGAGTTTTTAGCCATCTGTGCAACTGTTGTACCAATACCTCTATCAAATGTTTTGACTGTATCACCAACACCAGCACTAATAGCTTTCGCAATCATACCTTTAGGCGCTACTGCTTTAAACGCTTTACCCATAGCTGCAGTTGCTGCAAACTCAATACCAGCATCAATAGCAGCATAAGACATAGCGTATTGATTAGCCTCTTGGTCTGTGTATACTCGGTTGCCGTTTGCATCTTTCTTTTGAGTGAGTTCGATGTACTTATTGCCAAATGACATTTTGTACATATTGTATGCCATGTCAGCACCGCCACCCCATTTAGCACCAGTAGCAGCACCAGCGGTTGCACCTACACCCTCTGTTGCCAAGCCACCGATTAATGCACCAGCAACTGCACCAGCTACCGCACCTACACCGCCTTGTTTTGCCATCATGTAGCCTTGCCCAGATGTTGCACCAAGTACCTCTTCTAATGGACTTCCGCCATCTGGTTTCCTATAGCTTTGTAAGTTGTTTTGTAATCGATTGACTTCATCGGTTAATTCGCTAATTTTTTGTGGATCAGATTCGTTAGCTAATGCATAACCAACATCACCTAACTTCATTTGGTCATTCATCGCCCAGATACTTTGTTGCATCGCATCAAATATACCTTTTGTATTTCTTATCGATTCAAGATTGTTTAAGGCTTGAATGCCCTCGGCTTGTGAACTGTATTTTACCTTGTAGAGTTCTGGAAACTCATCATAAATATCTTGTAAAACTTGACCTCGTTCTACCCGTCTTGATAGATAATCAGCACGTTCAAATGCTCTATCATCACCAAACATAACAGTATCCGCACCAATATTTAAAGTTTTAGCAATACGCAAGGCTTCATTAGCACGTAATTGTTCGTTATTATATAAAAACAATCGGTCTGTATTACTAACAAAACCAGCAGGTAAAGCATTAGGCAATGATTGTCCTAATTGACCTATTGACTGAAATAAGCTTCCTTGTTGGCCAAATGGTGAAACAGTTTCCGTTCCATCTGCATTTTTAACATTGATTGGAGTACTAGCGATTGTAGATAATGCATCTGCCGTGTTTTTCGCTATGTTTGATACTGTGTCTATTCCTGCGCCAATAGCTTGTCCAACAGGTGTAAATCCACCAACAGGGTCAGACTGTACACCAGCACTAGCGGTAAAGGAACGTGGACTTTCTCCATGTCCACGTATTAACGCTTGAAACTCCTCACGCTCTTTTTGATTAATATCAGCCATTTGTATATCTCCGTTGTAATGCATTATATTCTGATTCGTAAATATCTTTGGTTGAGCCATCTCTATATGTTACTCGGATATAGTGGTTTCCTACAGGTTCAGCGTGTACAATACCAAGTGCTTGATTGCTTGCACCACTTATTGTAGATGAATAATCATCTCCATCTCCAAAGTATGGTTTGTTTGTGCTACGCAATGTACTTGTCGCTACTGCAGCATCAAAGATTTCGTCTTTTTCAGCATCAGTAGGTGGTCTATGGTGTTTGATTTTAAACTCCTCAATGCGACCAGCCATTTCTTGCTTAACGCCGTATTTAAAACTACCAGCCAAGGTTTTATCTTCTGGCATGACTGTAGCAAGTTTATATTCATATGGTGTCAAATCAATGTTGCTAGCTTTCTTGTTATTATCATCAATTTCTAGTAATGATGCATCAAGTTCATCATCCATAATTTTATTTGGCAATACACGTTCTGCATATGCTCGTGTTTGTTCGTAAGTATGAGATTTAGCATACTGCTTAATTCCCCATTTTTCTTGCGCCGTCATCTTCAAGCTTTTTTCATAAATTCTATCCAGTTTCGGTCTTTCACTAGCCATTTTTCCACTCCAATATTCTTTTTCTTCAGGAGTGGTTGCTCCTGCTAGTTGAACCTGTGCATATTGGAACGCACCGCTTACATCACCATTAGCTATCTTTTGGTTTAAGATTGTTTGACCTGCTTGCAAGCGATCATTAATGGCAATCTTTCTAGTCTGCTCCTGTAGCGTGTAATAATTTTTATAAGTGGTTTTAGCCTCATCTTCAGCTTTCTTGATTTGATCTTCTGAATATTTAGGGCTACCACCACTAGCCATTGGTGCGTTTTTCATACCTGCTGAATAGTTAGACTCAGAATCAGTATAATAAGAATTTGCCTTTAAAATATGCGCCCATGTATCTACATCATTAACATCTTTCAAGCCGTCATAATGCCTTAGAAAACTTTGTACATAATCATCTGCAAAATCTTCATCCGTCTTATATACTTTGTAATAATTAGTGCCGCCATCTTGTTGTCGGTTTTCTTCGCCATTCGGTTCAGCTTGTGTTAGTCCAGCATAATTTCTGTTTTCTGTTTGTAGCTTACCAAAGTTAGCACTACCACCTGTTTCGTGATAAAGTTGGCGGTACACCATTTCAGCGTTATATCCATATTTTTTAGATATATACTGCGCAATTCCCCACAAATGTGTGTCAGCACCAGCACCACTTTTTAATGCTTCCTCGTTTTGAGTTTCCATCTTGGCTCTAACATACATGGCGGCACTACTCATACCTGTATTCAAATCGTGTCCATACATCTGATACAACTTAGCATATGTATTATCATCATTGACTAATTTGTTAATATTCATCTGACTGGACATTTTTTTATATGGCGTTAATACATCTTCACTAACAACACCACTTAATGAAGTTATTAGGTTTTCAACTTTGGTTGAATCGTTTTCCGCAATAGATCTATCAAGTAAACTTTTACCAGTTTGGTCTGTATTAGCACGAATTTTTTCGTTAATTTGTTCATCATCTAACCCTAACTCTTTACCTGTAGACCGATACAAATCACCCATTAAAGAAATAGTTTTCATTTGGTCAGCCATGTTATCTGAACGAATAGCGGAATCTCTTAGATTGGTAATTTGATTTTGTGTGGCTATACTTAATGCGGTTTCATACTGACCTCTCGAATATTTGGATATGTTATTGTAATCAGTTGTTTTAGATGTTTCGACGGCTTTATTAAAGGCATTGATTGCATCATTGGTTCTGAATTTATATTTATCTAATATATCCTTTTGTATTTTTTCCACACCAGCGTTATAGTCAGGCAATATAGATTGAGCATTCATACCCTTACGAATCATCAACCCATCTTTATCATCGTTAAGTAATTTGTTAGTGCTATTATTAAATTCGTTGATGGCATTGGTTACATCGATATAATCTTTTCGCTTGTCGATTTCTATCCATGTATCAGTCGCATCTTGTAATGCTTTGGTCATAGCATTTAAGCCACTTGTGTTACCACCATAAGCCATTTCATTTACGTTAGCTTGCACACTACCATTAATTGTGTTTAAGCGTTGGTTACTATCATAGCCTATTAACTTCATTAGATACCCCACCTATTATTTCTAATAGCACCTTTGGTTACAAATTTTATCTTAGGCATTCCAGCAGCCTCTAGTGCATCACTAGGCGGTTTGTAATAATTATTACCACTACCTACGCTCTTACTTGCGTACTGACTTTTTAAACCATAGATACTAGATGCACCACTCAATATCGTTCCAAGCATTGCCATTCTAGCTTGTGATTTAGCGTTACTTGCTGCTGCTCGTGCGGTGCTTGCCTCGTTGCGGTAGTTCATACCATTAAGATATTCATTGTAGATACTGTTATTCTTGTTAGTTTCCCAATTCTGAATGTCTTTGTTGTATTCGTCATAGCTAG
>ERZ773197.1490-NODE-1490-length-15956-cov-14.039180_pt1 | contig 15956 bp, 23 predicted proteins | sample MGYA00580999_ERZ773197 | MGnify/ENA primary metagenome ERZ773197 (study PRJEB29015, sample SAMEA2738166) | human oral metagenome | biome: human oral; feature: human-associated habitat; material: saliva | place: China | collected 2185 ...
TGCAAAGCACCGTGCCATACCTTTATTCAGGAATGCGCAGCATCCGCGGCTGGCTGCAGCAACAGCGCGCGAGGGTTGTCCATTTCCCTCATGAGCAGGATTTTATCAGCTACAATACAGAAAACGATTTGGCCCAGCCTTTGTAGTTGGGTCAGTAAGGGGACTAATGTTCAGGTAGAGATATGCTAAATTGATGATTATTTAATATCTTTTAATAGGTAATAACTATCTTGTAATTAGTTCCCTTAGAAATTCATCAATCCGTATATTTAAATAAAATATACGTTCTTCGTTAAAATAAATTTTGGCTTTTCTCTATTGGCTGTTTCTTTTAGGTCATTTAGTCTGCCTAAGTCCAAATTATCTACGAACAAATCCTTGTAAGACAGTTGACCGAAAAAATTCACAGGATATTCTGATTTTGCGTTGCATGGCTTAAGATGTGCAGACGGCCATACTTTCAAAATAAAGGCTAAAACGGCATAATAGCAGCCCCTCTTTTTTAGAATTGCCTGGTTTAGGAGAGTGAAATGAATATTTTATTATTAGACGGCGGTAAAGATTTCGGACATTCACATGGTGAGTTAAATCACACACTTCATAAAAAAGCGAAAGAAGTTTTGACCGCACTTGGACACAATGTTCAAGAAACTGTGATTGATGCCGGCTATGATGTTGAAGCAGAAATCGAAAAATTCTTATGGATGGATGCTGTGATTTGGCAGATGCCGGGCTGGTGGATGCACGAACCTTGGACAGTGAAAAAATACATAGACGAAGTATTAACCGCCGGACACGGCAAGCTTTATCAAAGTGATGGTCGTCATCGTGTCAATCCAACCGAAGGCTACGGCACAGGCGGTTTGTTACAAGGCAAAAAACACATGCTCTCACTTACTTGGAATGCGCCGATTGAAGCGTTTACTCGTGAAGGCGATTTCTTCGAAGGTAAAGAAGTGGATGTATTGTATATGCACTTCCACAAACTCAACGAGTTCATCGGCCTGACCCGTCTGCCGACATTCCTATGTAACGACGTGATTAAAAATCCACAAGTTGAACAATACTTGGCAGACTACCAAGCACATTTAGAAAAAGTATTTGGTTAAGTGCAAAATATTAGTTTAGAAGGTGAGCATTTTTGCTCACCTTTTTTATTTCAAACGTTTATCACACTTTCTGATAGGGAGGAGAAGATGAATAGACTGAGTTTAGATAAAACAAGCGGTCAAGTTTTGACGGAGATTTACAAAAACATCTAAAAATCTGATCGCACTTTGCAATAAAAAACCGTCTGAATTTTCAGACGGCTTTTACTTTTAGTGCATCCACAATCAGCTTAAACACCTTGGAATGCCCGCGGTGGCCGGGGTAATAGAGGTAAAGCGGATCGTAAGTGATGGCATATTCAGGCAACAGCTCGACCAGTTCCCCCGAATGGATTGCATCTGCCACACTCATATGTGCCACCCACGCAATGCCGAGGTCGTCTGAAACGGCTTGCAGGCGCAGATGGTTATTGATAGAAAACTGCGATTTGGGCGTGAACGTAATCAGCTCTTTTTTGTCTTTGAATTCCCATTGCATTTCTGCGCCGTGTGCGGCGGAGAGCTTCGCGCCAATCAGGCGGTGCTGCTGCAAATCGTCAATATTTTTCGGCGAACCGTGTTACGCCAGATAATTAGGCGAAGCGACCAACGCCATTTTGAGCGGTGCGGAAATCGGCACGGCAATCATCTCTTTCGCCACATCGTTGCCCAGCCGCACGCCCATATCAAACCCTTTTTTCACAATGTCCACCCAGCGGTTGTCCACCACGATTTCCAAGCGGATTTTCGGGTATTAGTTCAAAATCGGCTTTAATTTCGGGTACAACACCGCTTCCGCCGCCACCGCAGGGGCATTGATGCGGATTAAGCCTGACGGCGTATCCAAAAAATCGCCTAGCGCATCGACCTCATAGTTAATCGCTTGATAAAGCAGGGAAAGCTGCTCAAAAAGCTGCTGCCCGGCTTCGGTCAGCGACACATTGCGCGTGGTGCGGTTGAGCAGGCGCAGGTTCAGCCGTGTTTCCAAATTTTTCATGCTGTGGCTCAACGCCGAAGAGGAAATCCCCAGAAGCTGTCCTGCTTTCACACAAAGCTCTGTGTTTGCCCCAGCGTCAAAAAATAATTCAGCTCGTTAAAATTCTGCATTTTCCGCCCCGTTTTGGTTGATTAGTGAATTTAATTCACTGCATCATAAAACCAAACCCGATTTATATCAATAAAAACACGGACTAAAATGGCAACCTTTCATGAGAACAAACAGGAGACGACATCATGCAAAACATCACATTAAACAACGACGTACAAATCCCCGTCCTCGGCTTCGGCGTCTTCCAGATTCCTCCTGCAGAAACCGAACAAGCTGTCATTTCAGCGATTAAAGCAGGCTACCGCCATATCGACACTGCGCAGGCTTATATGAATGAAACCGAAGTCGGTTTGGGAATAAAAAACAGCGGCGTGGCGCGCGAGGAATTGTTCATTACCACCAAAATTTGGGTGGAAAATTTCGGCTATGAAGCCGCCAAAGCGTCGCTGGACCGTTCATTGGGTCGTCTGAATTTGGATTACATCGATATGGTGCTGATTCATCAGCCTTACGGCGACAGCTATGGCACATGGCGCGCGCTGGAAGAATATCAGGTCGCCGGCAAAATCCGCGCCATCGGCGTGAGCAATTTTTCGCCCGTGCGCGCGGTGGATTTGGGGCTGTTCAATAAGGTCATGCCGCAAGCCAATCAGATTGAAATCAATCCGTCCCAACAAAAAAACGACGAAGTCGCTGCCTTGCAGGCCGAAGGCATCGCCGTGGAAGCGTGGACGCCGTTTGCCTAAGGTAAAAACGATATTTTCCACAACCCCATGTTAAGCGAAATCGGCGCGAAATACGGTAAATCCGTGGCGCAGGTAATTACCCGCTGGCTGGTGGAACGCGACATCGTGGTATTGGCAAAATCCACCAAACCCGAACGCATGGCGGAAAACTTGAACGTGTTTGATTTTGCGCTCAGCGATGAAGACAAAGCCGAAATCGCCAAGCTGGACGGTACGTTCGCCGCCATCGTCAATCACGACACGGTGGATAATTTGAAACGTATCGCCGCGTGGAAAACGGGGCAGTAGGGTCGTCTGAAAGCGCAGCTTCCACGACGTTAAAACGGAGCTTCCGAAAGAAGCGGAGTTTCTGCCAAGCTAAAAAGCAGCCTGCACTTTTTCAGGCTGCCCTTCAAACCGAGCCAGGCGATTTTTATGAAATTCAACAGCATCCTCACCGCCGCCGCACTGGCAGTCGGCACGGCAACCGCTTGTGCCGCGCCTGTGCAAGACGTTCGACCCGCTCGTACCGAACCCATGTCCGCCAGTGAAATCAGCGACCGTATTGCCTTAAAAGAGTTGGTGGACACCTTTTCCAATCTTGCCGATGAAAAACACATTGATGAACAAGTGCTGCTGTTCACTGAAAACGCCAGCGTGCAAAGCCTGACAAACGGCAAAGCCAATCAGCCCATCGTCGGACGAGCCGCATTGAACAAAGCATTCAGCGGTTATCTGGCGCAGTTTCACACCGTTTACCACTTAAACGGACAGCAGACCGTCGGTTTTCAAAGTCCGACCCGCGCCACGGGCATCAGCTATTGCGACGTTACCTTGATTAAAAGCGAAAACGGCAAAGACATTGCCCTGCGGCGCGGCGTGCGTTACGAAGACGTGTATGTGAAACAAAACGGTCGTTGGCTGATTGAAAGCCGCAAATCCAATTTCATGTTCAGCCAAACCGGCGAGTCCCCAACAGCACGTTAAAGCAGTCTGCACCTGCCCGAAGCGGTGCAAATAGGACTGTCGCCAAATGCAAAGGGCGGGCATTTGCCCGCCTCTTCCGTTCAAAACTTTTCAGACGACCTAAGGAGCAATAATGACAACGCACAAACGTTCCCTTTCTTTTTTATTGATTTTAAGCGCGCTGATGGCGTTCACCTCGCTTTCTACCGATATTTATCTGCCCGCCATGCCGACGATGGAAAAGCAACTGGACGGTAATGCAGAGCTGACCATTACGGGCTTCTTGACCGGGTTTGCCATCGCCCAACTGATTTGGGGGCCGATTAGCGACCGTATCGGGCGCAAGCTGCCGCTGTTTATCGGCATGGTGCTGTTCGTGATTGGTTCTGTGGGTTGTGCATTGTCTGAATCCATGAGTGCGGTCGTTTTTTGGCGCATTTTTCAGGCAGTAGGCGCATGCGTCGGGCCGATGTTGAGCCGTGCGATGATTCGCGACAGCTTCGCCCAAAGCCAAGCGGCGCAAATGCTCTCCACGCTTACCAGCATCATGGCAATTGCACCGATTGCCGGGCCATTTATCGGCGATGGTTTGCTGAAAGTGGCTTCGTGGCATTGGACTTTCTGGCTGTTGGCGATGATTGGCGTATTGATGTTTACCGCCATTTTTAAACTGCCCGAAACACTGCCGACGGAAAAGCGGGCAAGCGGCTCAGTGTGGAACGCCTTTAAAAACTACCGCACTCTATTCACCAACGGCACATTTATGCGCTACACCCTAAGCGTAACCTTTTTCTATGTTACCGCTTATGCCTTTATTACCGGATCGCCCTTTGTTTACATTGATTATTTCGGTGTCGCAGAACAAAACTACGGATTTTTGTTCGGCATCAACATCATTGGCATTGTGGGTTTGAGCTTTCTCAACCGAAAATTGGTATCCCGCTTTGCTTTGTCCAAATTATTGGTGGTTGCCAGCCTGATTGCCTTTGCCGCTTCCGCCGTATTGTTTGCGCTTGTGTGGGCAAACATCGGCGGGATTTGGGGCGTGGTTGCGCCGCTGTTCGTGATGTTTAGCATGAACGCCATCATCGCCGCCTGCGCCAACGCCGCCGCCCTTGCCGCTGTGCCGAACCAAATCGCAGGCTCCGCCGCTGCCTTACTCGGTTCGCTACAATACGGCAGCGGTATCGTTTCCTCATTTTTATTAGCGGCATTTTCCAGTGGCACGCCGTTTACCATGGCCTGGATTATCGTTTTATTTGTCGGGCTGAGTGCGGTGATGGCGGTGTGGCAGTGGGCAAGGGGATAACAAATGAAGTGTGCAGATTAGATGCTTCCATCTACACATCAAAAGGCTACCTGAAACCTCAAATCACCCCCCGTTCTGCTTCCCTTCCAGCATCTCCCACCGCTCCAATTTTTCCAGCAGCAACGTTTCGATTTCCTCCGCGCGCGCTTGCAGGCTGCCGGCTTTTTCGTAGTCTTTGAAGATTTCGGGGTCGGAAAGTTGGGCGTTTAAATCGGTCTGTTCGGCTTCCAGCGCGGCGACTATATTTCGATAGATAACCCGCATGGGATATCACGGCAGTGGATTGAGCGCATTCATATGGCGCAAGCTTTTGCCGACTGCGTCAACCGCCATTTCGCCTTTGCCGAAGCAAATAACGTGGAAATCGCTGATGTGCTGGAAAACTGGTTGGTGGAAAAAGGATTGAAATAAATAATCATGGTTGAAAAATAATTTATAAAGACCTGGATACGCTTTGTATTTGTGCAATGTGCCTTTGTTATTTAAAACCAAGAAGTTGTCTGAAACTTAATTTTCAAACGGCCCTGGATTCGGATTTCAAGTGCAGTACTAGGGTACCAATGCCGTATGTTTCTTGTGGTCAGTTAAAATCTCGGGTGAGATTTTGGCAAACGCCTGATATTGCAATGAATCACGGTGGATTTGATACGCTGCATTATCGGCATAGATTTCCAGCATATAGGCTATTTTGGGATTGGCTTGTAGTTTCACAGAATACATCTCCAGAGTTCCTATTCAAACAAATTCATCAAGGGGGCGGCTTGTGTAATTAGGCTGCAATGGCTTTAATTTGAGCAATCAAACGCGCTGCATGTTCACGGGCTTGTTCCTGTTGGGCTTTGATCGCGGCTTCATCACGACCGACATAACTGATGCCACAAGTGTAAATAGGCGTTTGATAATCTAAACCACATAAAGTCGCAAAGGTTTCAAACTGTGGTAGGTAATCTTCAACGGTGTGTTTGAAGAAACCGTCTTTTTGATACACTGCTTCCGGTGCGCCAGTCGTGAACGAAACAATCAATTTTTTACCGCCGATTTTTGCAGTCGAGCCGTGCGCAAAACCGTGAACGAACACTTTATCAATCCACAATTTCATCAAGCCTGGCACGGAATACCAAGAAAATGGAAATTGGAACACAATCACATCGGCCTTTAAAATCGCAGATTGTTCTGCTTCGACATCAAATTGATAATTGGGATACAGCGTATCCAAACGGCGGATTTCAGCTTCAGGCAAAGCTTGTGCCACTTCGCTCAAAATGGTTTGGTTAGCAATAGAAGTGTTTAACTCTGGGTGACCTGAAACAATTAATACGTTTTTCATGTTGTTTTACCTCTTTATAAATACTGGGATAATGGTTTTGTAAAATTGGTAAGAAACCTTACCGCTTGTTGATGAGGTGTATTATACGTAGAATAATTGTTATGATTAGACGCATAATTTCTAAATGACTTTTAGGTAAAATCTAATGATTGATAATTCATTCTACGGCCAGCTCAACGTTTTCCAAACCATCGCCCAAGAAGGTAGTATTTCAGCAGCAGCACGCAAATTGGAAATTGCGGTGCCTTCGGCGAGCCAGTCTTTGAAACTGCTGGAACAGAAAATCGGTGTGCCGCTGTTCCACCGCACAACGCGTAATATTCAATTGACAGATGCAGGTAGGCAGCTACTGGAGCGTACCGAACAAGCTATGACAACGTTGCACCAAGCATTTGAAGAAGTGCAGAATTTTGGTGAGCAAGTGAGCGGCACGGTGCGGATTACCATGGCGCGAGTAATGTATCAATTACTATTGCGACCACATTTGAGAGAATTTCATCAACGCTATCCACAAATTCAATTAGAAATTTCACTTAATGACGGACTTTCGCACCTGATTGAGGATGGCATCGATTTGGGTATTCGCTTCGGCAATCAATTGGATGAAGGGATGGTTGCACGTAAGTTGGTAAATGAAGTGAAAGAAGGCTTGTACATCAGCCAAAGCTATGAAAAACAACATGGCATACCCAAGACGCCTAGAGATTTGTCAGCTCATAAACTTATCGGCTATCGTTTCATCTCATCCAACAAAATCGAGCCTATGGTTATCACACAAAATGGTCAAGATATCGCCATAGAAATGGATACGCCGTTGCTTTGTAACGATCCGGAAGTGTTACTAGATGCCACCCGCCAAGGTTTGGGAATAGGTAGAATTTTTACCCATAATATGCAACAGCAACCAGACCAAGCAGATTTCATCCCTGTGCTGCAAAAACATTGGCGACAGTATCCACCGATTTATCTTTATTATTTGCAACATAGCCAACGAGCGAAAAAAGTGCAGGCGGTGATTGAGTTTTTGTTGGAGAAAACCGCTGAGTTTAGATAAAACAAGCGGGCGAATTAAAAATGCTTTGAAATTTGACTGCTGAAACCCAATGAGATAAATATATAGAGTCTCTGAGATAATTGGGATTATTTTGGATGGAGCGGGATTTGGTGGGATTGATTTTGTGAAAAGTAGTTTCATAGAGTGCAATAAAAAGACGAGTATAATTTGCTCGTCTTTTTTTGTTTACAGGCCTGAACTGAGTGACTCGATTGCAATGTCAAGGATGCGTTTATCTGCTCCGTTTTGAAGTTGATCACTGCCGTTGATTGGTAGATAGGGTCGGGCTGGAAGTTGGACGCTATGGTTTCTGCCTGCGGAGCCACCCAAGTGGTGGATTGCCGCATATGGTTTGTTGCTTCCGATACGTGCAAAGTCGTTGCCTACTTGTGTGGAGATGCTGGCTGCAAGTTGGCCGGTCAGTTGCAGAGTCTGCCCGCCTTGAGCTGCGCGTTGGCTTTGTTTCCATCTGTTTCCACCGAAACTTTCGCTTTCGAAGTTTTCTTCGGTTAATGAAGTCATTTCGGTCGCGATGGCTTTCATCATTTTGCGCGGATGGCTTACGTTTTGTAGAAGCTGGCTCAAGCCACGATCTAGTGATGAAGTATCAAGATTAATTTCGAGCATATCTAACCTTTGATTAATTTTAGTACCCATGCCAAATCGACAGCAGATAATGAGGATTCGAATTTGCTGTTGGTCATCATGGTTTTTAAGGCTACGCGTGCAATATCGGGATGAACGGATTGTGCTTTTTGGACGGCCACGGAAGCCATGCGCGAGAGCATGGCTTTTCCTTGGTTGGCATTGAAGCCTGCGCTTGGGGCAACAAACTTTCCGTCAATCCGCAAGCCGGTGCGTTGGGCGTAGCGGGCTTCTCCGGTGTATTCGTTGCTACCGATGTCGACGGTTTGAGTCTCAAGTGTCGGACTGGGTAAGGCACGGCTTTCGCCTGCGGCGCGTGATAATGGACGCACGCGGCAGCGGCAGCGGAAATCCAACGGCGGATACATGGTGTCCCAAACCGGGTCGGCTGCTGCATAGACACGGCCGTGCATTCTACGGTGGCTGTCACGGGTACGGCTGTCGTTTATAGCGACGTATTGCCAATACGGGTGGGTGTCGACAGAATCCATCATTTCAGCGTAGCGTCCGGCCATGTAGGCTGACTGCATATTGGTCAGGTAGATGGTTTTCAGGCGGTGCGGGCTACCGAGCTGAACAGTTTGGGCTTCGCCGGTGTCCGGATTGGTTGTTGGGGTGCGTCCCCACCAACCTTTGCTTTGCAATACCGGTGTAAGTGTTTTCTGAAACTGCTCCAGTGTTTGGCCGGTCTCTGCAGCTTTGACGACTGCGTGATAAATGTCGTTGGCCACGTCCATGCCTGCGGTTTTGGCCACGGTAAAGGCGGTGGCGTGTGCGTCGTCCAGCATGTCCTGCCAATCCCACGAAACGGCCACACCTTTCTGCTTCAAATATTCGACCGCTGCTTCCGGCTCTAGGCCGAAAATTGCCTTGATGTCTTCCGGATTCATCAGCTCATCTCCTGCGCCGCTTCAATACGGCCGACCAAACCGGACAGGAAAATCACACGCGCCAGCTCGTTTTGCAAGGCGGTGTCATCCATATTCGGGAACTGCTCGGCCAAGCGGTCGAGAATATTGTCTTCGGTTTCGCCGCGCTGCAAATCCTGCACCAATAAGGCAGTCAGGTCGCGGCCTTGTTGGTTCAGACGGCCTGCATTGGGCGCAAGCGTATCTAAAATCAAGCCTGCATCGGTTTCTGTGCCATCCCAACCTTCGGCAAAGTCAGCAGCGGTCGGGATAATGGCATCTTCTTCAACGATATCGCCGTCTTCCAAACCATAAGTGCGTTTCCAATATTGCGGAGTGAATTTCACACCCGCGCCGGACAGCATACTGTCGCGCTCGACACGCTCTTTCGTGCCTGCCTCCTCGTTTTCAAACAGCTCGAATTTCGGACAAGCCACATCGCCGAAATTCAGTTCCACCACCCATTCAATCAATTCGTTAAACGCCGCTTCAACAATACGGCGGTCGCCGTCACGGATATCGTCGGCAATTTCCAAGCCCGCGCTGGCACTGGCATGGTTGGTTTCTTTGTCGGTGGTTTGGTCTTGGCCAAGTAAGGCGATGTTGATGCCGGACTTACACTCTTTCAGCAGCTTGTCGAATGCATCTACTGATGATGACTTGCCGCTGGCCTCGTGGATTTCGACGCTGGAATCATTCGGAATCGTGCCGACCGAATTGCTTATTAAGGCTTCTAATGCGTCGAGCAGCTTTTCGGTATCGCTATGGGTATTGGAGCGAGGCTCTTTGCCAATCAGCCACGGTGCACCGTATTTTTCGGTAAAGCTGACCCAAAATTTCATGCCGCCGCGTTTGAAAGTTACCAGCCAAAACACCAAACCCAAATCACCTAGGCCGTAAGGGTTAAGATAGTCGTCTTCATGGCGCGGACACAGAAATTTATAAGGCGGCAGCGGTTCTTGGCTCAATCCGTTTTCGGTAAAAACCAACTCACGCTCATCATTGAATCCGAACCATTCCTGCGGCTTGGCCACAATTTCAGACGGCAGCCATTGACTGCCTTTTTGCCAGATAATTTCGATAGGCTGATAGCCGAAAAATGCGGCATTCATGATGTCTTTGCAGATCTTATAAACATCGACATCAGCGGCCAGCCAATTTTCGACAAAATCCAATACACGATCTTCGACTTCATCGCCGCTGAGTTTCCAATCCAGCCGTGCCACAGCGGTTTTGCGGCGGCGCACGAAGCTGCCGACCAGCTCGTCGCGCAACAATTCGCGGTAAACATGGATTTGCTTGCCCAACTTGCGCAAAATCGGGTCAGGATTAGGCAACCAACCGCCGAAACCGCCTAAAAATTGATGTGAGACGGCGATATGGCCGGTCAGGTCATCGGGTTTGAAGGTGATGTTGCCATGATTGGTTTTGAGTTTGAAATGCGGTTTTTTCATGGGATTCTCTTTTCAGACGGCCTAAAAGCCATGCGTTGTTCTGCTAATTCGGCGCACGCGGCGGCTGGCCACGCGTACCGGTCCGGCATTGAGTTCGCGGCTGGCGTAATGGGCAAGGACAAAGGCAATCGCTGCGTCGCCGTGGCGTTTTTTGCCGTCTTGACCTTTGGTTCGGGTGTCCGGAATACGAGGCACGCCTTTGACTAATTCGAACGCACGTAAATCGGTGAGGATGTCTTCATCTCGCGGCAGGCCGTCGAGTGTGCCGTCTTCGAGGGCGGCTTTGAACGGAGTGGTATGGGTGCGGTACCAGTTTTCCGACAGCATCACGGCTTCCACCACTTCTGCGCCGAACGCATCGCGCATGGCTTCGGCCAAAGATTGACCGTTTCCTCGCGCATCCAAGGCCGCGCCGCGCAGATTAGGTAGCTTGGCCAACAGGTGCTGCATAATTTGCTCCTGCTGGGCAAACGGCATATTGCCCAGTTCCAAAACAAACGGCGGTTTTAAAATCAGGTCTTTGCTTTGTAAGAGCGGCACAATCACGGTGCGGTCGCCCGAGCGGGCAAAGTCTTCGCCTACAAAAGAAACGAGGGTTTTGTCCAAACTGTCGAGCAGCGGCTGCAGGGTATCGGCTATCCAGTCTGCTACTTCGGCAGCGCGGCGCGTTTCGGGCAGCAGGCCGAAATCGTCGGTCTGGTCGTAGCGGATAACCGGCGTGTATGGGGTCATACGGCTTTCAATTAAGGCACGGTTCAACCATTTGCCGCCGCCGTTTTTCGGGATACAGTCCAACTCTTCGCTGGCATCTTCACCGTAGAAATCACGAATTTCCTTACACCACGCGGCTTCACCTTGGGGTGTCCAATCCTTGCCCAAACGCAGACAGATACGGCGGTACAAGCCTTGTTCAACCGCTTCGTCAAAGGTAATGCGGTGGACGGAATAAGGTTTTTTCCCTGCACGCACATCGTTAATCAACTCGTTGAACGGGTTGTCTACGCCGTCATGCGTAGAGATGATATGCACTTGGCCGCCCCACATCAGCAAGGCCATTGCCGCTTTAAGCAACTCGCCAAGCTGCTCGTGGAACGCCGCCTCATCAATAATCACGCGGCCTTGTTTACCGCGTAGGTTGGACGGCCGGCTGGATAAGGCGGTAATGCGAAAGCCGGAAGCAAAGCGGATAACGAAGGCTAACACGGCCTGGCGGTCGTCGCCTTCGACAAACACTTCCTCGGTTTCTTCGATTTCGCCTGCCGCCAGCTGGTAATGCTTCGCCCAGCCTGCACAGTCGCGGATAAACTCCAAGGCCATGTCTTTGTTATAGCCGATGTACCATGCGTCCATGCCTTTAGCGGATGCGGCCAGCAAGGCGGTATCGGCAGCTTCTCCCCAGCTCAAACCGATACGGCGCGATTTTTCGCATAGTTTCACGGGCGACTGGTCGGCGCACCATGCCTGCTGATACGGCAATAAGACCGTAGGGGTACGGTCTTCTGATGGGCGGGTATTTCGGATTTCAGACGGCGTCATGATGCAATCCCTAAAATATGCTTGCGGATGGCCTCGACCGATTCTTCAGACAAGCCGCCTTTCTTGGCCTGCTTGGCTACATCTTCGGCGGCCGCCTGTACTTTGGCTTTGACCTTGGCCTGATACTCTTTCAGGCGTGTGCTGGCGGAAATCAGACCGCTAATTTTCTTCGCACCCTCGGCCATCACGCCGAAACGGTCGAGCGCGTTTAATTCTTCGCTGTCCATCTCGCCTATGGCTACCAATGCGTCGAACAGTTCGGTTTGCAGCATGGCCATCAGGGCTTCGCTACGGGTATCGCCTTCATCGGCTGCGCCTTCGGCAATCAGTCGCGCGGCTTCGGTGCTGGATTTGATGGCAGCAAAACGACGTTGCACTTTTTGGCCGTAGCGGTGGGCGGCTGAGCGGCTGATTTCATAGCCTTGGTCTTGCAGCCATTCAGCAATGGCTTGGTAGTCTGAAAAACCGTTTTCTACCAGCTTCCGTTCAAATTCATGTCGGACGGCTTCGGGGAGTTTTTCAATGCTGCTGCGTTGCGCCATGCCTAGCTCCATACTTTCTCAGGCCGTGCAATACCGGCACGGCACTCCACCGTATATTCGGCAATATCGACACCTAAACTGGTCAAGTCGGCAAACCACAGGCCGTGCGGGGCTTTATTGAGGTCTACCATTTTGCGGTCAGCCAGATAATCAAGTTGTTGGCGTAGCTCCAGTGCGGTGGTTTGCGGATAAATCGCGTTCATGATGTCCAACAAGAAGGTTTCGCTTGTCGTGTGCGGTCGGGCTTTATTAAGGGTGTTGATAATGTTCCAACGCATACCCTCGCGCCGTTGTTTGGCGATCAGTTCCTGGCTAATCATTTTTTTACGCTTTCCATTTTGTAGATTTCAGTGAGTTTTTCTGCGACGTTGTCGAGTTTGGCTTCGAGGACGACTTGATTACGGATGTAGTCTTCGCGCAGGACGTATGTGAGCGGCAGGCCGGCATTGAATTCCGCCAGTTTGTTTTCCATGATTTCGACTTTACCCTGTAGGCGTTCCTGCTGTTTTTGGCGTTCGTCCTGCTGCTCGCGGAATTGAGCCAGCAGCATTTTGCCGAAGGTGAAACAGATGCCGAGGAATGAGAGTAAAAAGCCGACAAGTTGCCAAAACTCGATGTGAATAAAGGTTTTTTCCATTTTTAAGGCCATCCGTGTTCAAAATATTCTTGGCAGACAACGCAGCGCGTACAGCCTTTGACTGCCTGTTGTCTTGCTTTTGGTATCGGCGCACCGCAATCTTCACAATGACTGAGGCTGGCGGTGGTTTCAGACGGCGGTTGATGCTTTGCCAGGGATTCTGCGAGAAAGATGGCTTCGCGTTCGGATGCGCGGTCGGCTAAATCAGTCATTTTTCAGACGGCCTTTCTTGTACCACGTCTGCCAGCCGGAAATTTGTTTTTCCAGTTTTTGGCAGTATTCGCCATAGCGGACGGCGTGTTTTAAAAGTTGTTCGGGAGAGCCGCCACTCAGACGCTCGGGGCGTTCGTGAACGAGCAGCAGCTCGGAAGAGACGGGGGGGATTTCCGCTACGGTAACGGTTTTAATCGTGGCCGAGGGCACGGTTGTAGAGTTGCACGCTGTTAGTGCCAAGGCCGTTAAAACGGTTGCCGTCTTTTTGTACAGTTTCATCAATCTGCTTCTCCAATTGAGCCGCTTGGCGGCCGATTTGCTGATAGGCGGTTGCCAAATCGCGGCTTTGTGCTTGTGCGAAATCAAACCAACGCTGTTTTTCTTCATTAGCCGCTTTGAGCTTTTCGGTATAGAGCTGCTCGGCGACCAAGGCTGAAGCCTGATAAGTAGCAATGACTTCGGCTTTTTCAGCTTCCGCCTTCTTTGCCGAGGACTTATAGCCGCAGAAATAAATCGTTGGTACTGCACCTGCTATCAGCAAAATCAGAATCAGGGTCTGCCAAATAGGGTTAAGCGTTTTCCACATCGTCTTTTCCTTTATGGATTTCAGCGACCTGCGGAATCGCCGCGATGCCGCGTTTGATTAATGCATACCCGCCGACCAATGTGCCATAAGCCCACCAGAGCCATTCCGGTGCATCCGCTGTTTGCGAGAACTTATAGGTCATAGAGGCGGCTGCCACGTTTGCCCATAGTTTGGTATGGCTGATTTTCCCTGTGGCCGGATTAGATACCAAGCCGCCCAACCATTTGAAAAAGGCGGTTATTTGCGACGCTTTTTTTTGGCTGCGCGTTTCGCGGCGGCTACCCCGCTCTTGCGGTGGGCTTGAGTCCAACACCCCTGAGTCGGCATGGCGTAGCGAATGCCCAGGTCGCTGTGGCTGAAATCGGGCAGCATGGCTGCGGTCATTAGGGCGATGAGTGACTTTTTTGACATGGTTTGTCTCCCTTTAATCGGTGTTATCTGCAGACGCATGAATCAGGTTTTGTGCCACGCGGCGAATCCAGCCTTTGCCAAATGATGTGAACGTGCCGAGCTTGGTATAAAACACCAAACGTTCGGCATTGAAACGGAGCAGGAGGTCATTTTCAGGAAGTGAATTGATGGCTTTGAGGCTGACTGCTCCGATAACACCGTCGTCCGGCACGCCTGCGGCGCGTTGCAGCATACGGGCAGCATTGCCATGACCGTGATTGATGCAGGCATCGAAGAATTGGAATGCAACCGCTTCCGGCATTTGATCGGCGTGATAGCGTTCCCAAAATGCTTGACGGTAAATGCCGATCGCCTGTTCGCGCGTCATAGCACGCATGGAGCCGTTGTAGCCGTTTGCCTGTGCGGTACGCTTGGTGATGCCCCAGTTGGTTTCGCCGCCGGGGTCTTTGGGATGATTGACGTAGCCGCCCTCGTGTGAGAGGACGCGCTCAATGAATTGATTGAATTTGGTGGACATAAAAAATCCCTGTATTGAGGTTGAAATCAATACAGGGATTTTAGGAAAGGTCGTTTGAATGGGCTTTTAAAGGGGGTTAAAACTCAAGTTTCAACTAATCTGATTAAATGAATTTCAAATGGCGTAGGAATTTTATCTTTTCCTTGTGGCTTATAGAAAATCTCAACATCAGCACGAAATTCAAATTTTCCATCAATGTCTTCATGTGAAATATCTTCGCCGAATGATAATTTTACTCTCCTAGTAATACGGGGAGGCATGACTGCTTCCCAGCCATTATCACCATCCCTATTGATTTTCCTAACATCTAAAGTTACATCGTAGAGAATTTGAGATGACAATTCTGATTCAATATTGATTGAACTTGGTGCTGATTTTATAAATTCACTACTCAAATATGGTGAATCCAGATCTTTACCACCGAACGCAATTTCTGCATTTTCTTCTTTGGCAGGTTTAATTACACCGACAGCTTCTTTTGCAACTGATTTTGGTGCGCCTATCGAGGCTTGAATTAATTTAACAAATTGTTCAGGTGATTTATTTACCACATCAGAACCAATTTGAATAATTGTATTGTCTTTAATTTCTACATTATAAGAATCTTTTGAAGTGTCCCCTTTGGCCCAAGCGATTGCCTTGTAAATACCAAAAGCAATCACACTGCCAATCAAAACACTGCCTATGGTTTCCAATGGTTTTTCCTTTGCCAAGCTATTGATATACTCTCCAAATTTTAGCATCTCTTCTTTGTTTTTAAATACGACAGAAACAAAAAAATCCTCCCAGATACTCCCTGCTTGAATCTCATTAACCAATAGCTCAGTTCGAAGAACTTCTACACCAGACAGTTTCCCCAACATTCTAGGCATACGTGTTGTCAATTTTTCAAGTGATTGCAATGAGACAATCAGCTCATCAATTTTGATAGGGGTTGAGACCTTTGCAAAATTCCCCAAAATCCCCTAAATTCCCACCAAGACATTTAGG
>ERZ773197.1493-NODE-1493-length-15932-cov-2.889526_pt1 | contig 15932 bp, 12 predicted proteins | sample MGYA00580999_ERZ773197 | MGnify/ENA primary metagenome ERZ773197 (study PRJEB29015, sample SAMEA2738166) | human oral metagenome | biome: human oral; feature: human-associated habitat; material: saliva | place: China | collected 2185 ...
CTGATTGGATATATTGCAAGAAAAGCAAGTGCTGAAAAAACAATCGGCAGTGCCGAACTTGCTGCCAAGAACATAATGCTCGATGCTGAAAACAAGGCGGAAACATTGAAGAAGGAAATAGCTCTTGAAGCTAAGGAAGATGCAATCAGAGTTCGCAAAGATCTCGAAAGCGAAGTGAAGGAAAGAAGGGCTGAATTACAGAAATCTGAAAGAAGACTTATTCAAAAAGAGGAATCGCTTGATAAGAAAATAGAAAATATTGAAAAAAAAGAAGAAAATATAGCAAAAAAAGAAAATGAGTTGCTCGAAAAAAATAAAGAAATCGACGGATTTTTAGAGAAGCAAAGAGCGGAGCTGGAAAAAGTATCCGGATATACAGCAGAAGAAGCAAAGAAGCTGCTCCTTGAAAATATCGAAAAGGATGTAAGAGTTGAAGCATCTACGGTGATTAGAGAGATTGAAAGCAAAGCAAGAGAAGAAGCAGATCAGAAGGCAAAGGAAATTATTACAGGGGCTATACAGCGATGTGCAGCCGATCAGGTCGCTGAGACTACAGTTTCGGTTGTGCCTCTTCCAAACGATGATATGAAAGGCAGAATCATCGGTAGAGAAGGAAGAAATATTAGAGCGATAGAAACATTGACAGGAGTCGATTTAATTATAGACGATACGCCGGAAGCGGTAATACTTTCCGCGTTCAGTGAAGTCAAAAGAGAAATTGCCAGAATCGCACTTGAAAAGCTGATTACTGACGGAAGAATTCACCCGTCCAGAATTGAGGAAATGGTCGAAAAGGCTGAAAAGGAAGTTAATGCAAGCATGAAAGCGGCAGGCGAACAAGCAACCTTTGAGGTCGGAATACACAATTTTCACCCGGAGATTATTAAGTTGATAGGACGACTTAAGTATAGAACTTCTTATGGTCAAAATGTACTTAGGCACTCGATTGAGGTGGCGCATCTTGCAGGGCTTATGGCGAGCGAGCTTGGATTAAATGCAAAGCTGGCAAAGAGAGCGGGACTTGTTCACGATATAGGAAAAGCGCTCGATCACGACGGCGTTGAAGGAACTCATGTTGATATCGGTATAGACGTACTTAGAAAGTACAAAGAAACAGAGGCTGTAATAGATGCTATGGCTGCTCATCACGGCGATTACGAAGCGAAAAGCATGGAGGCGGTGCTTGTAACGGCAGCGGATGCGCTTTCGGCGGCAAGACCGGGAGCTAGAAAAGAGAGTCTGGATGCGTTTATAAAGAGGCTTCAAAAACTGGAAGAAATAGCGGTTACGACACCGGGAGTAGAGAAAGCATATGCTATACAGGCAGGTAGAGAGATAAGAATAATAGCAAATCCGACAAATGTGAAAGATGATGAAGTTGCATACTTAGCTAGAGAAATTGCCAAGAAGGTAGAAAGTGAGCTTCAGTATCCGGGACAAATAAAGGTAAATGTTGTTAGGGAAACTCGAGCGGTTGAGTTCGCAAAATAATATTAAAGACTCTGTAAAGGCAATTTGCAGAGTCTTTCTTGCGTATGAGGGTGAAATTGAATTTCGGGAGAAAGTGTAATTAGAGGGAAATAAAATGCAGATATATTTGGATAACAGCGCAACTACGAAACCGTATGCGGAGGTTGTTGATTTAATGGCGGAAAATATGACGAGTAATTTCGGGAATCCGTCGTCGCTTCACAATCTCGGATTTTCTGCGGAACAAGCTGTCAAAAAAGCAAGGACACAGCTTGCAGGTTTGATGAAGATAAGCGAAAAAGAATTATTTTTTACATCGGGCGGCAGCGAAGCCAATACAACGGCTATACTGGGCACGGCTTATGCCAGAAAAAAGGAAGGGAACAAAATCATCACGACTAAAATCGAGCATCCAAGTGTACTTGAGGTGATGAAAAAACTCGAAAAAGAAGGTTTTGATATCGTTATGCTCGATGTGGATGATGTAGGTGCAATTTCCATAAAAGATTTGGAAAGAGAGATAGATGACAGCACGATTTTGATTTCCGTAATGGCTGTAAACAACGAAATCGGAACTATTCAGCCGATATCTGAAATTGCTAAATTAAAAGAAGATTACAACAAGAAGCATGAAAAGCGCATAATATTTCATAGCGACTTTGTGCAAGCTCTTGCCAAGGTGGATATCCCAACTGCAAATGTAGATATAATAACGGTTTCGGGGCATAAGATACACGCTTCAAAAGGTATTGGAGCTATATTTGTACGCAGCGGTATAGCTATCGCACCTTTGATACTTGGTGGCGGTCAGGAGTCGGGGTTCAGATCCGGAACCGAGAATGTACCCGCAATCGTAGGGTTCGGTAAAGCTGCGGAAATTGCTGCACAAAATATGGAAGCAAGGACAAGCCATATTGAAAAAATGAGAAAACGCTTGCTTGACGGAATAATGCAAAATATCGAAAATATTAAAATAAACGGTTCGCATATTGCGACGAGGACGTTTACACAAGGAAATTCCGTAAGCTCGATACTTAATGTTTCATTTTTGGGAGTAAGAGCTGAGGTGCTCCTACATACGCTGGAGCAACTCGATATATATGTTTCTACAGGCTCAGCTTGTTCTTCACATTCAAAGCAAAAAAGCCATGTGCTTTCAGCTATTGGGCTTAGCGAAAGAGAAATAGAGGGAGCTATAAGATTCAGTTTATCGGAATTTAACAGCGAAGAAGAAATAGATTTTACACTTGAGAAATTGATTGAAGCGGTAGAAAAGATAAGGCGCTTGGGATCGTTTAGGTAAGAGGATAAAGTATTATGAATGAAGAAAGAGTTTTTATAGTAAGAGCGGGGGAAGTTGCGCTCAAAGGTATGAACAAGCCGTATTTTGAACGTGTACTCGCTCAAAGAATAAAGAAAAATTTAAATGCCATCGGCGAATTTGATGTAAAAAGAAGCGAAGGACTTATATTTGTACGAACATTTGAATCGGCAAGTAATGAAGAAATAATTAAGCAGATATCAAAGGTTTTTGGCGTTGCATCTGTCAGTCCTGCTTTGGAAGTTGAAAGTGATATTGAGGAAATAGGAAAAGCCGCAGTAATATTTATGAAAAAGCGAATAGAAGATGACGGTATCAAGACTTTCAAGGTAAAAGCAAAAAGAGCGGACAAAGAATTTCCTATTGAATCGCCTGAGATAGGTAGAATAATCGGAGCAAAGGTACTGATAGGCTGTAAGGTTCTAAAGGTAGATGTGCATAGTCCGGATGTGCTCCTATTTGTTGATGTGCGAAAAGGTAAATCATATATATATGAGCAGAAAGTATCGGGATTCGGCGGCCTGCCGCTCGGCACGAACGGCAAAGGACTTGTGCTCCTTTCCGGCGGTATAGACTCGCCGGTGGCCGCCTTCTTGATGGCAAAGCGCGGAATGTTACTTGAAGCCGTACATTTCCATTCCTATCCTTATACCAGCCAAAGGGCGCAGCAAAAGGTCGAGGAATTGGCGGAAATCATAGCGGGATATGCAGGCAGATTCAAAATGCATATTGTTAATTTGCTGCCTATACAAGAAGCTATAGTTAAAAATTGCAAGGAAGAGGAAACGACTATATTGGTAAGGCGTTTTATGATGCGCATTGCTGAGAAAATCGCGCTTCAAACAAAATGTATGATGCTTATAACAGGTGAAAATTTGGGGCAGGTTGCAAGCCAGACTGCAGAAGCCCTTGTAGTAACGGATGCCAGCGTAACATTGCCTGTAATGCGACCTTTGATTGCACTTGATAAGGTGGATATAATTGAAAAAGCAAAAGAAATAGAAACATTCGAAACCTCGATAGAACCATATGAGGATTGTTGTACGGTATTTTTGCCGAAGCATCCGCTTACCAAACCTAAACTAGACAGGATAATAAAGTCGGAGGAAGCGCTGGATGTAGAGGCTTTGATTGAAGCTGCACTCGCGTCGAAAGAAGAGGTAAATATTTACCCAAGAAAAAAATAAAAAAAATTTTCAAAAAAAGTATTGACAAATAACTTTAATGGTGGTAAATTTATAATATCGTTAGCACTCAACGACATAGAGTGCTAACAAAACACCAAACAAGGAGAGGAGGTGTAGTATGAGTTATGGATTTAAGTGAACGAAAGCTGCAAATATTGCAAGCTATCATCGGAGACTTCATAAAAACAGGTGAACCTGTCGGATCAAGAGCGTTATCGAAAAAGTATAATTTGGGCGTAAGCCCTGCGACTATCAGAAATGAGATGTCGGATTTGGAGGATATGGGATACCTTTCTCATATACACACTTCGTCCGGTAGGGTTCCGTCGGATAAAGCGTATAGGCTTTATGTGAACGAACTCATGGAGAAAAGAGAACTTTCGATGGAAGAAAAAAGGGCAATATCTCAAAAATTGCAAAGCAACATCGTAGAGTTCGAACAAACGATTAGGCATGCTGCCAGTTTGCTTTCTGAAATTACTAATTTAACATCGTTCGCACTGACACCGAATCAGCAGGAGGACAGGCTAAAGTATATAAATGTACTGCCGGTAGATGAAGATACGGTTGTGATGATGATAGTAGCGGAAAGCGGTAAAGTTTCAAATACGACTTTAAAGCTGACAGTTCCATATACTGAGGAAGGACTTGAGCTTCTTTCAAAAAATCTCACCTACAATTTTAGGGGAAAAACTGTAAGCGAAGTCATGACAGCAGATATAATCGAAAATTTTGAAACGGATATCGTGGCAATGAATGCACTTGCAAAGAATATAATGCCGAATTTTGTGAGGACGCTCGAAAGCATGCTGAATGTCAACTTGTATATGGACGGGCTTAAGAATATATTTTCTATACCGGAGTATACAAATATTGATAAGGCTAGAGAATTTTTGGAAATACTCGACAAAAAAGAAGATTTCACAAAAAAACTTATCAATAGGGACGGCGGAGTGATAATCACAATCGGTGAGGAAAATTCCGACGATTTAATGCAAGATTGCAGCCTTATAACGGCAAGCTACCATATTGACGGCAAGCTGGTAGGTAAAATCGGCGTAATAGGCCCTACGAGAATGAAATACGACGAAGTTACTTCCGTGATAGAGTATATGACCGAGAATTTGAACAATACATTTAGACTATCAGGAAATACGCAATTTGAACAATTTGATGATGATTTATGACAAATTTATCGGTGATGAAAGGAAGTTTTGATGAAGGAAAACAATACACAAGAGGAAATAAAGGATGAAATTTGCGAAGAAGAGGCAGTGAAAAGTGAAGAAACTGCTGACGAAGCAGAAATTGAATCCGATGTAAAAGAAGAAAAACAGGAGGATGAAGATAGCAAGTATTTGAGATTACTTGCAGATTTTCAAAACTACAAAAAGAGAGTAGAAAAGGAGAAGAGTGATATTTACACCTTTGCAAATGAAAAGTTGGTGAAGGAGCTTCTCACAGTTTTGGATAATTTTGAACGCGCGCTTGAAAGCGAGTGTCAAGATAAAAAATACAAAGACGGCATGGCTAATATCTTCAAACTGTTTTGGGATATATTAAACAAGAACGGACTTGAAGAAATAGAGTCTTTGGGAATCGATTTCGATCCGAATCTCCATGCGGCTGTCGCAGTCGAAGACAGCGACGAATACGAAAGCGGAAAGGTGTGCTTCGTATTACAAAAAGGATATAAGTTAAATGGAAAGGTAATAAGAGCAGCTATGGTAAAGGTTGCAAATTAGGAGGTAATAAAAATGGGAAAAGTAATAGGAATTGACTTAGGAACAACAAACTCGTGCGTAGCGGTACTAGAAGGCGGAGAACCTGTAGTAATCCCAAATGCGGAAGGAAATAGAACTACACCGTCGGTAGTGGGATTTACAAAAGGTGGAGAAAGATTGGTTGGAGAAACTGCCAAAAGACAGGCGATAACCAATCCTGATAGAACTATATCTTCTATCAAAACACACATGGGTACAAATTACAAGGTAGAAATAGACGGAAAGAGCTACACACCACAGGATATTTCCGCTATGATACTTTCAAAGCTGAAAGCGGATGCTGAGAGCTATTTGGGACAAAAGGTAACAGAAGCTGTAATTACAGTACCTGCATACTTTACAGACTCTCAAAAACAGGCGACTAAGGACGCAGGAAAAATCGCAGGACTTGAAGTTAAGAGAATCATAAACGAGCCTACGGCTGCATCTCTTGCATACGGGCTTGATAAAGAAACTGAACACCATAAGATTTTGGTATATGACCTTGGTGGTGGTACATTCGACGTATCTATTCTGGATTTAGGCGACGGAGTATTTGAGGTACTTGCTACCAACGGAGATACAAAGCTCGGTGGAGATAATTTCGATAAGGTCCTGATTGACTATATGGCAGATACATTCGCAAAAGAACACGGCATAGATCTAAGAACCGACAAAATGGCTCACCAAAGATTAAAAGAAGCGGCAGAGAAAGCGAAGAAAGAGCTTTCAAGCGCACAGACGGCAAATGTAAATCTTCCGTTCATTACAGTAACGGCAGCAGGTCCTTTGCATATGGATATGGATATTACAAGAGCTAAATTTGAGCAGCTTACTGCAGATTTGGTAAATAGAACTATCGAACCTATGAAGAAAGCGATGGCAGATGCAAAGGTTACAAATGACGATATTGCAAAAGTAATATTGGTAGGAGGTTCTACAAGAATTCCTGCAGTACAGGAAGCTGTTAAGAAGGTAACAGGTAAAGAGCCATTCAAAGGCATAAACCCTGACGAGGGCGTTGCAATCGGTGCGGCAGTGCAGGCAGGTGTATTAACAGGAGAGGTAAACGATGTGCTTCTTCTTGATGTAACACCGCTTTCACTATCAATTGAAACATTGGGCGGAGTTGCAACAAAGCTAATCGAAAGAAATACTACTATTCCTACAAAGAAGAGTCAGATATTCTCGACAGCCGCAGACAATCAAACAGCGGTAGACATTCACGTAATGCAAGGTGAAAGAGAGATGGCGTCAGGAAATACAACACTTGGACGCTTCCAGCTAACCGGAATTCCACCTGCACCTCGTGGAATACCACAGATTGAAGTTACTTTCGATATCGACTCGAACGGTATAGTGAATGTAAGTGCAAAAGACCTTGGAACAGGTCAGGAGCAAAGAATTACTATCACATCTTCAAATACGCTTTCAGAGGAAGAAATCAATGCTAAGGTAAAAGAAGCTGCGCAGTATGCGGAAGAAGATAAGAAAAAGAAAGAGGAAATTGAAGTTAAAAATAGGGCGGAAAGTCTTGTTTACGAAACTGAAAAGAACTTGGCCAACTTGGAAGGCTCAATATCCGAAGACGAAAAAAGCGGCATAAACGAAGCAAAAGATGAACTTAAAAAGGCGCTTGAAGGAAACGATATAGACGATATTAAGGCAAAGACCGAAAAGCTGACTGAAAAGTTCCATACGATATCGGCTAAGCTATACGAGCAGGCTCAGCAAGCGCAGCAAGCTCAGGCGGCAGGCGGATTCGAACAGGGTAGTGCTTCGGGAGCGCAAAGCGAAGGACCTAAGCACGACAATGTAGTTGATGCTGATTATGAAGTAGTTGATTAAGAAGAAAAGAAAAGATGGCAAATAAGCGAGATTATTATGAGGTTCTGGGTGTTGCAAAAGGAGCAAGCGACAGAGAAATAAAAAGCGCGTTCCGAAAGCTGGCTATGAAGTACCACCCGGACAAGAATCCGAATAACAAAGAAGCGGAGGAAAAGTTTAAGGAAATAAATGAAGCCTATGATGTACTTTCGGATTCGGAGAAAAAGAGTAAGTATGATAAATACGGACATGCAGGAGTAGATCCAAATGCCGGCTCCGGAGGAGGGGCCGGCTTTGGAGGATTTAGCGGCGGAGGATTTAGCGGCGGCGGATTTTCCGGCGGCGGATTTTCCGGTATGGAGGATATCTTCGATATGTTCGGGGGTATGTTCGGTGGCGGATTTTCGAGCGGCAGACGAAGCAGGAATACGCCTACTAAAGGTAGAGATTTGCAGCAGGAAGTTGTTATCGAATTTAATGAAGCGGCATTCGGCGTGAAAAAAGAAATTCGCCTAAACAAGTATGTAAGCTGCGGAAAATGCCATGGAAGCGGAGCTGCGGAAGGTACATCAAAGAAAACTTGCCCGCAATGTAACGGTACGGGTGAGGTACACACTACACAAAGAACGGTACTGGGTACATTCCAAAGCGTAAGTGCTTGTCCGAACTGCCATGGTAGCGGCAGTGTCATCGAAACGCCTTGCTCTGAATGCGGCGGCAGCGGAAAAATCAAAAAGACCGTGAAGCTGAACGTAGAAATACCTGCAGGAGTCGATACGGGTTCTGTAATATCTATAAAAGGACAAGGAGAACCTAGCTCAAACGGAGGCCCTAACGGAGATTTATATATCGTCGTTAGAGTTAAGCCGCATAAACTGTTCAAAAGAGACGGGCAGGATTTGTGGATAGACTACCCGATAAGCTATGCGCAGGCGGCAATCGGAGATGAGCTTAAAGTGCCGACACTTACAGAAACGGTTGCATACAAAGTACCTGCGGGAACGCAAAGCGGTACGGTATTCAGGCTAAAAGGAAAAGGCGTAAAGGGAATACGAACTTCTAAAGTCGGAGATTTATATGTTCGTGTAAACATTGAAATTCCTACTAAACTGAGTGCCGACCAAAAGAAGAAACTCAAAGCGTTTGAGGATTCGCTTGGTGATGAGAATTTCGGAAAGAAAAAGAATTTCTTTGAAATTATGAGGGAATTGTTCAAATGAAGCTCTCCTTAAGAACCAAAACAGCATATGGAATAATGTCGATAGCAGATCAATGCTTGTATTTTCTGTTTGGCACATTTTTCCTGTTCTTTGCAACGACAGTGGTGGGACTTGCTCCGACAGTGGCAGGTTTCATCGCTGCTTTTGGTGCTATTTGGGATTCTGTATGTTCTGCATTGATAGGGCGTATTTCGGACAATGTTCGCTCAAATTTCGGAAAGCGGCGAATTTTTATAATGCTTTCTGCAATTCCTATGGGGATTTTTACGGTTCTGCTGTTTACAAAAATCAGCGGAAGCGAGTCAATAAAAAACATTTATTATTTTGTGGTAACCCTCCTTTTTTGGACGGGTTTTTCGTCGTTTTTCATACCTTTGCTTGCGTGGGGGGCGGAGCTTAGCGAAGATTATAATGAACGCGTAAAGTTAAGAGGCTTCGCGTATGCCGGAAACACATTGGGAATGGCGATAGGAGCTGTTCTGCCATCTATTTTGGTGGAAAAATTCGAAATGCTCGGAAGTGATGTCTGTAGGGCTTGGCAGCTTACCGCAGCCTTAATTGCCGCAATAGTAGTAACGGTTTTGATTGTAGGAAGCGCAGCTATAAATTCCAAAGGAGAGTTCGCAGAGGACAATTCCGGATATAAGGACGGAGTTTTAAAATCGTTTGCTACGCTAAAAAGATTGATGCCGTTTAATTGCCTGGTCGTTGCGGCGGTAACATATTTAATAGCAAATACTATATTTGTGGCTGATAGACTTTATTATTACACTTATAATATGGGACTTTCGGGGACGCAAATCAGCATATTGATGGCGGTGGAGCCGTTTGCGGGATTTATATTCCTGCCCATACTTTCAGCTCTTAGTAAAAAATACGATAAGCGAACGCAGTTTGTTGTAGGAATGGGAATTTGCGGCGCGATGATGATTGTGTTACATATAGCTAGTGTGAACGATTTTTTGAGTGCGGCACTTATGCTCATGGCATTCGGACTTGGCGCAGTATGTTACTGGCAGATGATGCCTGCAATGTTTTACGATATATGCGAGCTTGATGAGCTTGTGAACGGAATTCAGCGGCAGGGTGCAATAGTTTCGTTTCAGGCTATCGCAGAATCGACATCGGAGGCATTCGGACTTTTGATGCTCGGACAAATGCTTAAATATTCAAAGTTTGACGGTGCGGTACATATTCAAAGCACACTTACTTTGGATTGGCTGAAAAACGCTTTTACGCTTATACCGGGAGTATTTATGATAATATCGGCAATCATGGTATATAGGTATCCGATTACAGAAAAGGTATTTGATGAAATACTGGAATCGCTGAATAAAAAGAGAAACGGGGAACCGGATGTTGATACTTCCCGTGTGTTTAAAATTTGTAGAATAAGAGGTAAATAATGGATTATACGCAGATTACGCTTACGGTAGTACCGGAAAAATTGGAATACTTGGTTAATGAGCTTTATGCAATGGATATATTTGAACTTGCGATAGAAGATCCGAGCGATGTAGATTTGCTTATGAATAAAAAAGAAGCGTATGAGTGGGATTATATAGATGCTAAGTTGCTACAAAAAAGTGAGCATGCGAAGGTGCATTTGTATGTGAGCAAAGACGAAGCCGTCCTTTTAACTTTAAGCAAAATTGAAAATATCTTGAATGAAAGTACATTTGACGATGTTAAAATGTCAAGCAAGCAGGTATATGAAGCTGACTGGAAAGATGCTTGGAAGGAATTTTTTAAACCTGCCAGAATTACAGACAAAATTACGATTAAACCGAGCTGGGAAGAATACAAAAAGGTAGATGAAAATGAGCTGGTAATCAATATTGATCCCGGTATGGCTTTTGGAACGGGCACACATGAAACAACTACGCTGTGTATAAAATTGCTTGAAAAGTATGCAAATTCAAAGAGCGTGCTCGATGTAGGAACGGGTAGCGGTATTCTTTCTATCGCAGCTAAAAAGCTCGGTATAAAAAGCGTTTTGGCAGTGGATATAGATGATGTATGTGTTGAAATAGCTAAAGAAAACTTGAAACTGAACGGGATTTACGATGTAACGGTGCTTCAAGGTGATTTGACCAAAGGGCTCGATATAAAAGTTGATCTTGTGCTTGCAAATTTGATGGCGGATTTAGTAATGTTTCTTGCCAAAAGCGTCAACGAACATTTGAATACGGACGGGGTTTTTATAAGCTCAGGAATATTGATTGAAAAGGAAGAGCAGGTAATAGACGAGCTTGAAAAAAACGGTTTTGAGATAATTGAAATTTTAGAACAGGGAGAATGGTGCGCAATAGCGGCAAGGAGTAAAGTTGAATAGATTTTTTGTAAAAAGGGAAGATATAACGGGCGATAAAATTTTTATTACTGATAGGGAAGATGTGCATCACATCGTGAAAGTTTTGCGCTTAAAGAGAAACGATAAAATCGAAATCTCGGACGGTATCGAAAATGAGTATATTGCGGAAATTTTAGAAGCGACATCGGATATGGTCGTGTGCGAAATTTGTGAAAAATTATCGGAAGATCGAGAACCGAAAGTTGAAATTACGCTCGTTCAGGGGCTTCCAAAGCAGGGAAAAATGGAGCTTATAGTGCAAAAGGCGGTTGAACTTGGAGTAGGTACGCTAATACCTTGCATATTTAGGCGTTCAATCAATTCGGATAGCGAAAAAGCTAACAAAAAGACGGATAGGTGGCAAAAAATAGCCAAAGAAGCGGCGCAGCAAAGTAAAAGAAAAATAATTCCTAAGGTTGAAAATTGTGAGGATATGAAGTCGCTTATCGGGAAGCTTGATGAGTTTGATTTAGTTTTGCTGGCTTATGAGGATGAAAGAAAAGCAAGTATAAAGAGTGCGCTTAGGGAAAATCGCATTTCTCCCCAAAAAGTAGCGGTAATAATAGGACCGGAAGGCGGATTTGAAATTGAAGAGGTCGAAATGCTAAAAAAAGCGGGTGCGATTTCCGTGAGTCTTGGGAAAGCGATTTTGAGGACCGAAACAGCAGGCATTGCAGCAATTTCGATGTTAATTTACGCTCTGGACATGTAGTTTATAAAGGAGTTTATATGCAAAATGCGATAGATAAAATCAGTTACAAAATAGAAGAAACAAGCGATTATTTGCAACTTAAGTATTTTTATTATGCAAACGATTTGGAGATAGATTTGGAAGACGAGGAGCTTCCGCCCATAATAAAAAATTGGAGGGCGATTAGAAGCGACGGTGAGCTTATTGGCGGCATCACGCTGGGGTTTAGAGAAGGCGAGTATATCATCGACGGAATCGCAGTGGATAAGCGGTATAGAAAGGGCAATCTCGGAAGGGAGCTTTTGAATACTGCGATTGACGAAATAAAACGGAGAAACGGTAATTTGCTTTATCTTGTGGCGAGGGCACCTAAGTTTTTTGCAAAGCAGGGATTTGTGAGTATACAAAGGACTGAAAGTCCTGAATTTTTTGAATGCTATACATGTCCGCAATACCAAAAAACTTGTTTTCCGGAAGTAATGCGCCGTGAAATATGATTGTAAAGCGGGAAAATGTTTTAAGTTTCAGGAAAAAGGGTATATTGGAAGCAATGACAAAATGAGCGTAATATTTAAATGTATTTATAAATTAGGAGAAAAATGGAATCAAAACCATCTATTAGAACAAAAATTAGAGAATTTCTGCTGCTCAGAACTCTACATTCCAAATTAATCCTTATCTATTTGATATTTTCTATAGGCTTATTCATATTTATAAATTTGGCAGTGATGTCGGTTGTTACTAATCTGGAAGAAACAATGATGCTGAGAAGGCTTCACTCGGATGTAATATATTTGGAAGATTTGCTAAGCAAGGATGATTTCGCAAGGTGGAGAATAGAAAATGATAAGATATATTACGGTAATCTGTTAATTGGCGACGGCACCGAACAAAACGCTAATCTTGCCCCCTTTTTTGAGCTTGAAAGAAAGACGGGGACGTTTTCGTATGTATTTATGCTCGACGAAGACGCTGAGCTTTCTTATGTAAAGGCAACTGCGAGTTCGGCAGGGTATGCCGAGGGGCATTATCTGCGTGTAGCGGGGAGCACGAAAAGCCCCGAAGGCGAATCTATTGTAGGAACTTATATCGCCAAAAATGTGGCGGATGCACTTGACAAGAACTGGATTTACTCGGGAGAAGCCGTTGTTGCGGGAAGGAGGATTTACTGCCTTTACAATGCTTTGTTCGATGTGCAGGGAAATATAGTCGGAGCGATAGTTGTAGGCAGAAATATAACTGAACTTCAGGCGCAGGTAAAATCTTCGGTAAATAAAATATCGTATGCAACTTTGTTTGCGATAATTATTTCAGGATTTTTTATGGCATTGATAACCCTGAAATGGACATCGGCGATAAAGATAATAGTTAGATATTTGAAGCAAATAGAAAGCGGTAATCTGCCGGAAAAGCCTCTGAAACTCAATACAAGGGATGAGATGAGCCTGATTGCCGACAGCATAAATCAGATGCTGATATCGCTGGAGGAAAACACCAGTTTACGCAAGAAGTCCGAAACGGATGCACTTACGAATCTGCCGAACAGAGCGGCTTTCTATACGTATACGCAGAGTCTTTATGGTAAATTGCTTGAAACGCCGCAAACTTTTGCACTCGAGATATTGGATATCGACTTTTTCAAACAGTACAACGACAATTACGGACATTTGGCAGGAGATACGTGTTTACAAATGGTAGCCGGTGAAATGCGTGCAATTGCCGCGGAAAGCGAAAATATATTCCCATGTAGATACGGTGGAGATGAATTTGTAATAATTTATACAGGTTATTCAAAATCTGAAATTCACGATATGGTGGCGACACTTAAAGGTAGAGTGCTTAGCTGTAATATTGAACATGAGTTTTCGAAAATTTCGGATGTTGTTACTGTAACACAGGGAGTTTGCTTCGGATTGTTCGACGGATCTTCCAGTATCGAAGACTATTTCGAAAAAGCCGATCAGGCGCTTTACGAAGTCAAGAAAGTAACGAGAAACGATTTCAATATAGTGAGTATTGACGATGAGAACATTCAGCACATAGTTAAGGTGCGATAATACTATAAACTCAAGATAAGTGCGGAGGGTGTATGCTCTCCGCACTTATTTTGTGAGTATTATGTGAAAGTAGGATTTTAGCCTTTTCAAATGTTAGAAAATTTGGTACAATAAATTGTTAAGAATGAATTATAGGAGGCTATATGCTCAAATTTATCATAGCAATAGTAGTGTTGATATTGTTATCTGCATATTTTTCGGCGACGGAAACAGCGTTTACATCTTTAAATAAACTTAGAATAAAAAAACAGGCATCGAACGGAGATGCGCAAGCAAAATTGGTGCTGAAACTTGTGGAAAATTATGGCAATGTATTGACTACGGTTTTGATTGGAAACAATATAGTAAATATCACCATGACATCTATTGCCACCGTTTTGTTTGTGAAGCTGTATGGAACATACGGACCTACGGTTTCAACTGTTGTAATAACGCTTGCGGTATTGATTTTCGGAGAGATAACGCCGAAGAGTCTGGCAAAGGACAATCCTGAAAAATTCTCTATGTTTGCGGCTCCTTTACTGAATTTCTTTGTGATTATATTCAAACCGATTACGGCATTGTTTATATATTGGAAGCAGTTTACGATGCGACTTTTTAGAACAAGTGCGGATTCGGGGATTACCGACGATGAGCTTATAACTATGGTAGAGGAAGCTGAAACCGAAGGAACCATAGACGAGGAGCGAAGCGAACTTATACAAAATGCGATTGAGTTTAACGAGCTTGAAGCGTACGATGTACTTACTCCAAGGGTAGATGTGGAAGCGGTTGAAGTGGATGAAGACAAGGCGGAAATTGCCAAGTTGTTTTTGGAAACGGGATTTTCCAGACTTCCGGTTTATGAAGAAAATATGGATAAAATAATAGGAGTGCTTCATCAAAAGGACTTTCACAATTTTATTCTTGGTGAGAACCACGATTTGCGAGATTATATAATGCCGGTCGTATTTACACCGGGTTCTGTAAAAATTGCGCAGCTTTTAAAACGTTTAAAAAACGCCAAGAGTCATATAGCCATAGTAATTGATGAATACGGCGGAACAGAAGGAATCGTAACAATGGAGGATATAATCGAAGAGCTTGTGGGAGAAATATTCGATGAACACGACCTTACGATATCCAAGGATATACTTCAAATTTACGACGGAAGCTATCGTGTTCAAGGCGCGACAAGCGTGGAAAAAATGTTCGACTTTTTCAATGTTAAGGAAGAAGAGCTTAGCATAAGTACAGTGAACGGCTGGGTTGGTGTGCATTTGGACAAACTGCCGCAAGTAGGCGACAGCTTTGAATATGAAAATCTGTTTGTAAAAGTAATGAAATCCGACGGAAAAAAGGCTATCGAAATAAATGTTAGAGTATTGGATAAAAGTGAAGATAAAGAAGATACAAAATAAAGAGAGGTAAAAAATGGGGTTGATGGAAATGATCTTTGGCGATTTGAACGTCAAGGAAGTGAAAAAAATTGAAAAAATTGTGGATAAGGTAGAAAGTTACGATGAACAGATGCAGCAACTTTCGGATGATGAGCTTCGTGCTAAAACGCAGGAGTTTAAGGATAGATACAAGCAAGGAGAAACCTTAGATGATTTGTTGCCGGAAGCATTTGCAGTATGCAGAGAGGGTGCTGTAAGAAGTCTCGGAATGAAGCATTTTAGAGTACAACTGATAGGCGGTGTGGCGCTTCATCAAGGCCGCATAGCGGAAATGAAAACAGGTGAAGGTAAGACTTTGGTTGCTACGCTTGCTGCTTATTTGAATGCTCTTAGCGGAGAAGGAGTTCATGTTGTAACAGTCAACGATTATCTTGCAAAGCGTGATATGGAATGGATGGGAAAGCTCTACACATTTTTGGGGCTCACAGTAGGTTGTGTGATACATTCGGTAGTAGGTGATGCCAGAAAAGCCGCATACAATGCGGATATTACATACGGAACAAACAACGAATTCGGTTTCGATTACCTAAGGGACAATATGGTAATGTATAAGGAGCAGATGTCTCAGCGTGAAACCCTGAATTTTGCTATAGTCGACGAGGTC